>WNFJ01100580.1_pt1 | contig 16387 bp, 13 predicted proteins | sample 5400461 | NCBI WGS metagenome assembly WNFJ01 (sample SAMN13153349, study PRJNA577476) | soil metagenome | isolation source: 115 cm saprolite on Douglas fir-dominated hillslope | place: USA:California | collected 2013-09-17 | reverse complement strand
GTCAGCGTGATCGCGTCGCACGAGCTGGCGGAAATGTTGGTCGATCCCGGGGACAATCTCTGGGCCAAGGGGCCCCGGGGAGTCCTCTATGGCTACGAGGTATGCGACGCCGTTGAAGAGGAGCATGGATTTTCCATCGATGGGATCCCGATGAGCGACTTCGTGTACCCGGCCTATTTTCAGATGTTTCAAAACTCCCGGAGGGTGCAGTTGGATTATCTCGAGCGGGTACAGCAGCCCTTTCAAATTTTGAAAGGAGGCTATTCAGTCATTCGGAAGCGCGGCAAAGTCGTGATCAAGCATGGTTCGCCAGCCAAGGGAAAGCGGTTTGGCAGGGAAGATCGGCGATTTCATCGAAGCGAGTACCGCAGGTGAGGTGCGGCAAGCGGCGGGGACGCGCGGCGACACCCCGGAAATCGCCCGCGGATCGATCGCGGTGCAATGATTCAACGTTTTGGCGACAGCGGCCGGTACAATTCGCTGCGGCATTTCACTTCCTGGCAGATCAGGCGAAAAACGTCCACGCGCCGGCGGTCGCGCCCGGATACGCTTGCCTCAATCCATTGCCGTTTGTCCGGTCTCCCTCGAAGATATATCGAGCATGTTCCCGCGGACGCGCCGAAGAGACTCGAAGAGAGACAGTAGATGAATGAGACGGCGAAAGTGCCTGAGCGCCTCGGACGTCTGATCGTCTCGCCGAAGGCCTATGCGAAACAGAAGCCGCTCTTCGCAGGGTTTCAATGGCTTCGTGCGAACGTGCCTCTCGGCCGGGTGGAGACGGAAGGCTTCGATCCGTTCTGGGCAGTCACCAAGCACGCCGATATTCTTGAGGTGAGCCGTCGGCACGACCTGTTTCATAACGGCGACCGCGCGACCACACTCGTGCCGCGGGCCTCGGACGAGACGGCCCGTGCCCTGACCGGCGGCAGCCCCCATCTGGTCCGAACGATCGTCCACATGGATGCGCCGGAGCACTTGAAATACCGCCGGATCACCCACGCCTGTTTCACGCAGCAGAAGGTCAACTCGCTCGAGCATCGCATCCGGGTCATCGCTCGTGCCTACGTTGACCGCATGGCCGGCCACGGGGCGGCATGCGATTTCGTCCGAGACGTCGCCCGCCATTATCCACTGCGCGTCCTCATGGAGATCATTGGCGTGCCGGAGGAGGACGGACCGTGGATACTGAAGCTCACGCAAAAGCTTTTCGCCAGCGAGGATGAGGAACTAACATGCGACCGCGAAGCGACCGCCGATCCAACCAGGCACGCGAAACAACTTTGCCGAATTTTTGCGGAATTCCAGGGTTATTTTGCGCGGTTGACGGAAGCGCGTCGCAAAGCCCCGCGGGACGACGTGACGAGCGTGATCGCCAATGCCAACATCGATGGGAAGCCGATCAGCCATTTCGAGGCGATGAGCTATTTTGTAATTCTTGGCACTGCCGGGCACCATACGACGTCGTCAGCGATATCCGGCGCCATCTGGGCGCTATGCGAGGACATGCAGCAGTTCCGCAAGCTCAAAGCCGACGTCGGCCTCATTCCCAGGCTGGTTGAAGAGGCGGTGCGCTGGACGACCCCCGTACAACACTTCATGCGCACGGCGACCGTGGACACCGAGCTGCGTGGACGTAGAATTGCCGAGGGGGATTGGCTGATGCTGTGCTATCTCTCGGGCAATCGCGACGAGGAAGCTTTCGAGCAGCCGGATCGGTTCCGAGTAGACCGCGATCCGTCGCCCAACGTGGCATTCGGACATGGGGTCCACGTTTGCCTCGGCCAGCATCTCGCCCGGCTCGAGATGCGAATCTTCTTCGAGGAATTGTTCGTCCGGCTCGCATGGATCGAGATGGCCGGCGAGCCGCGCCGCTCCGCGTCGGTGTTCGTCGGCGGACCCAAGACGTTGCCGGTGCGGTTCGCAATGCATTGAACCGGCGCCCGGCTGACCAAGATCGAGCTACCCGGCGCCACCCATATGCATCGCACTCGGCTAGATCATCATCCTGCGCGAATGGTTCGGCAGATTTGATCTTCGCCCTGTTTTTACCGTTTCGTGAATAAAATGGGGTCAATGGTTGGTTCAAAGCGAATACTCAATCCGTCAACCTTGCCGGCGTCGGTTTTATGAAAGAAAACGCGCGGGTGAAAGTCCGTGCCAAATGCGTGCAAGTCGAAGTAGAACGTGCCATCCAACCTTCGGTGAAGCGGCCAGTTATGTTGATAATAACTGATGTAATCATTCCCGGCGGAACTAACGCTTATGTCGCCATATCCTGAATTTGAGTACATTCCCATGTAATCCATGAGAGACGCGCGCTCTGAAGGCGCGGCCACGACATGCGTTTCAGGTGCGGAGGGTTCAACTGGACCTATCTGCGCCAACCCCCGAGCTAAATGCATTCGCTCACCTACCAACCTCTGCAAAAGGTATTCGTAAATTCGTGCCGCAACCTTGTCAGGAAAATTGGTAGCATGTTGGTTCGTAAGCGCGATCACCGCCAAGCCGTCATCGGGCATGAAGGAGACATAGGCGGAATAACCGTCCGTGTCGCCTTGGTGGAAAACAAGCCGTTTGTCGTAAATCTTACCAACAAACCATCCCAATCCATAGCCTGTCCCGGATCCGCCGGGTACATCGACGTAGGGGGTGTACATCCGCTCCAGGTCGGCCGCAGTGATCAGTCTCGCACCATTGGACGTAAGGCCACGATTGAGAAACAACAGCACCCAGTTAGTCATCTCTAGGACATTGGAGTTGATCTCGGCCGCGGGCCCTATATTTTCGACATCCTTGAGCGGGAGCTCCGCTTTGAGCTCATATGGCTTTGCGTAATTCGATCTAGTCGAAAGCCGGCCAATGGACAGATCAGTTTCGGACATACCAAGCGGGGCAAAAATGCGGGTCTTGACGAAGTTCTCCCAGGTCTGGCCCGTCACCGTTTCCAGGAGATATCCAGCCACCATATACATCATGTTGTTATACACAAAGGACCTACCGAAGGCTTTCGGATAGGGATCGAGGTAACGTAGTCGATAAAACAACTGAGATCGGGTGAACGGACCCAGGTACCAAAGCGCGTCGTGGCGCGGCAGCCCGGTGCGATGGCTCAGTATATGCGCCAGCGTCATTTTCTCGGTGGCTTCGGCATCTTTCATTGCAAAGTCGGGAAGGTATTGTTTGACGGGAACATCGAGCCGGACCGCCGCATTTTGTTCGGCAAGCATGGAAATGGCCATGCTGGTAAATGCCTTGGTGGCGGAACCAATGCCGAAAAATGTGTTCGGATCGACTTTGGCCGACGAGCAGCGATCTCGGTAGCCAAATCCACCTGAGTAATAAAGCCGACCATCCTTTATGACAGCAAGTGCAATACCCGAGTCGGGGACCGGCTGGAACTCCTCAATGGCGTCTGCAATGACCTTCTCCAAAGCGCCTGGAGAATCGGCCAGAGCCGAGATCCCCAATGGACCCGCCCATATAGCCATGCCAAGGACCACAGCGGCAGCGGCGGTCAATGACTCGATCTTACCCATAAGGTCCTCCCGATATGCGGTGAAGGCTACGGCAGCATCCGGTCGCAAAAGCGTGATGCCGATCACATTCGATGGAAAAAACTCGTGCCGGCCCGTGAAGCTCCCAGCCCTTGCGGCAGCAAGATCATCGAGAAGATGATGGGCATAAGGTACGCCGGATCTGGGGCGAGGTGAAGCGCTGGCGCTTCCTCGATGCGCCGCCGCTATACTCGAAACAGAACCCCGCCGGCTGAAGGACGGACGACCCCTGGGTGTTCCGGATGGCTCGCCACGACATGGCGTCAAACAACGGCGCTCTTGCTCAGCAAATCCAAGCTACGTAGTGTTGCAACGGCTGTATCCGATTGGTGGTCTTGAGGAATTCGCCACGACGTCGGTCGCGGCCTGCCATTGACAATGGCGTCTTTCCGCGACCAGTGTCCGACCGCAGCAACGCGATAATGCGGCAGAGTTCGGAGCACCCATCGGCAACGCAGCGCACCCTGACGCTCGATCGATAGTTTTCGGGCAGGCCGACCGAGCGGCAGCTGGCATGGTCTGGAATGGCATTTTTCGGAGGACGACATGACGCCGTCGATCGATGTCGATCGCCTGTGGCGGGTCGCCGAAAGAAAACTGCGGCTGTCGCAACCGGCATCCGATGACATTCACGTAGAAGGCTTGCGATGTCTGGTCTCGGCCATGGAATGCGGCGGCGGTTACGATGCTGCCGCCCTGCCTTTGCTGCAGCGGGACATTTTCGCCTGGATCCTTGCTTATCTGAGTTTTGCCAAGGACCAAGCGCTCCATGACGATGCGGCCGATATTCCCGTAAACCGGCCGCTGTTTATCGTGGGATTCGGTCGAACCGGCAGCACGCTGCTCCATAATCTGCTCGCCCTCGATGCGGGCGCCCGGGTGCCGCTCCTGTGGGAACTATGGGCTCCCTCTCCGCCGCCGCGTCCCGAAAGCTATGCCAGCGATGTCCGGATCGAGGCCGCGCAACGCCGCCTCGACCTCCTTGCTCGGACTGCCCCGCTCCTTCCGCAAATTCATCCGATGCAGCCGCAAGCACCGGATGAGTGCCATTGGATGATGCGCCACACCACGCTGAACGTAATGCTCTATCGAGTTCCCGAATACTGGACCTGGCTGAAGCGTCTGAGCGTTGGCGAACTCCGCGAGCTTTACGCTCACTACAAGCTGCAAATACAACATCTACAGCTGTTTTGCCGCGGCGGATATTGGGTCAGCAAAGCGTTCACGCATCTGCACTATCTGCCGGTGCTGTTCGAGGTTTTCCCCGACGCCAAGGTGATCAGGCTGCATCGGCATCCCTGCCGGGCCGTGCCTTCCCTGTGCAGTCTCGCCGCAAGCTACCGCGCGATCTATTCGGATCGGGTCGACCGTGATGAGATCGGCCAAACTATCTTCGAAATGTTTTTGGATGGCATGGAGAGATCCATGACCGTTGATCGACCGCATGCTCCGCAGCATTTCATTGATATCCATTACACGGCGCTGGTCAGGGATCCGATCGGCGTCGTTCGCCGCATTTACAATCAGTTCGATTATCCCTACAGCCTGGAATTCGAGCAAAAAATGCGGCAATTTATTGCGAGAAATCGCAGCGGGCGGAGACGGCGGCACATCTATGGCTTAGAGCAATTCGGATTATCGCAGAACGAGGTGATCGATCGATCCGAGCAGTACCTAACCTGGATCAAGCATCGCGACGGAGAGCTGGCCGACGTGTGATCGCTCGAGCCGGCGAAACGCCAGCGCCCCACCCCTGCGCCGATTGCGCGCCGTCATCGTGGGACTCTGAGCCAAACGGTGCTGAACGGATGACTCAGGTGCCGTCGCCAGTCGCGTCAGCCGCGCGAAAGCGGATGTTTATCGCCCGGATAGCGGCTCTTCGTCAGAATCGTAATGCCTCCAGGGGTGGTGTCGGTGTCCGGTGCCTGCCAAATCGTGAGCTCCCAATCGTAGCCGGGTGCCCACGCAAAGGTGATCCGTGTCGGCGGCTTGGTCCCTAGCGCGTAATAAATAACCGCCTGCTGGGCGACCTGGATGCTTTTGGGCATGATATTAAGATAGTCGGTCCATGCCTTATGGAGCGCCGTTCCCTCTTTTACAACCACACCTGCGGCGAACGGTTTCCCCGGTGCGAATGCCTCGCGTTTGACCACCAAGTCCGCGATGCTGTCCCTGCCGAACGCGCCATTGAGATCGGATAGAGTCGTTTGAAGTCCAGGCATGGCTTGCCTCCGGTTTCTGCAGATTTTTGGGCAAAACTTATGCAGCCCAGAGCGCAGTATAACAACTGTTGTCATTGAGTCCACGGGAAAAGCGAAAGCAGTTTGTCACCCTATCGGATCTAAAATACGACGAACTTTGTTGCAAGTCAGCCTCGGTGAGCACACGATGCGTTGTGCGCCGGATGGTCCCCTGGCGATCTGGTCCCGTCGCGGGCGAGCTTGGTCTCGAGATCGTCGATGAGGGACTTGTAGATAACAGCGCCAGTTTGTTCCATCAAAGTCTGAGCTCGCCTGAGTTCGCTCTTTACGCGATCGGGGTCCTCAGCAGTCGCCCATAGCACTTCGGCGCGGACGATGTGCGCCAGACACGCTGGGACGCGAGCGCACCGCGCAGCAGCGATGTCGATTGCCTCGGTGGCCGCACGCAATGCGTCGGCAAAATCGCCTTTGAGCCGATATGCGTTGGCCAGATCGGCCAAGATGCGGGCTTCGATTTCCAATCCTGTCTTTCGGCGTCTCGCGAAAGCAAGGGCCTCCGCGAGGTCCTCGACGGCGGGCCCCAGTCGTCCCGCCAGAACGTGGGACAGGCCGCGGCACGCCTGCGCGTGGACCCGCACATAGGGACTGCCGCTTTTCAAAGCCATGGAGAAGGCCCGCGAAGCATGCTCTTCGGCTAGGCGCGCGTCGCCTTCGGCCCAAGCCAGATCCACGTACGCAATGCTCGCCACATGATGTGTGAAATCACCCTGGTCGGCATTCGTTCGAAGTACGCGATCTAGGTATGGTCGCGCCTCATCGAAACGGCCAAGCATAATCAAGATCTGGCCACGCATGACGGTCAACCAAAGTTCGATGTCCAAACCGAGGAGCTGACGATCGTGCTCGCCGATCTCATTGGCATGGTTCATCGCCTCGATGTTGACCGCCAGCGCGTCCGACATCCATCCCGCAAGGCGCAATGCGTGGCACAGGATGGCCTTTAGCGTCGCCTGCAGGCTCGCGTCGTCGGAACTCCCGGCGAGCGCTCCAGCCTCCCGTATTTTTGCGACGTATTCGTCTGCAGAGCCGCTTGCCGCCAGGATCCTGCCATAGCCCGCGAGGATCAACGCATTTGCTCGCATGTTGCCGGCAGCAAGCGCCAATTGCTTGGCTTCCTCGAAGTAGCTCTCGGCTTCTTCGGCGGAGATCCCTTCCCGCCAGCCGAAATTCACGATTTGGCCGCACGCCCGCATCCGGAGGAAGTCGACCGACGGCGAGGGGGGCAGCGCGGTCAAAAGCTCACGCACCTTCTTCCAGCTTCGAAGGGCCTGGCTCGCGTCGTGGGCACCGAACCAGAAGGCAGCGCGCTCGAGGGTCTGCGCGGCCTGGAGCAGTTCCCCGGCTTGTTCCAAGTGATAGCCCAATAGACCCGCGCGCTCCTCCGGACGATCCTTGAAGTGAGCCTCCATCGCCCGCGCCACCGCGCCATGAAGGATGCGACGTCGCTCGTGCAGCAATGACCGATAGGCGACTTCCTGGATGAGCGGGTGGCGGAAGGCATGCCCCTGCTCGTGGGACGGCAATTCGTGGAGCAGCTCCGCTCGTCGTAATTGCCAGAGCGCTGCTGCTACATCCGTCGACCGCAGATTGGTCACACGTTCCAGGATCGCCAGCGGAACCTCTCGACCGATGACGGCGGCACTCTGTAGGACCTGCTTGGCGGACTCGTCGAGCCGATCGATGCGCGCGGTCAGCACCGCTTCAACGGTCGCCGGCAGCGGAATCGTATCGATACCGCCCGTGAGGCGGTAAGCTCCGCGTTCACCCTCGAAATCGCCGCGCTCAATCAGCGAGTGGACCAGCTCCTCGATGAAGAAGGGATTGCCTTGCGCACGTTGGGCGATATTGCGGCAGACCAGCGCGAGTGAAGAGTCTTCGCCCAACAGATCGCGCAACAGTTCGTCGGCTTTTGTCGCGTACAGGGGCTCCAAGCTAATTTGCCTGTAGTGCGATCTCTGCATCCACGGCGCGGCAAAGTCTGGCCTGAAATTGAGCAGGAGCAGGGTTGTCGTGCCGACCACCGCGTCGGCCAGCGCTTCGACAAACTCCGCGCTTGCGGGATCGATCCAATGCAGATCCTCGATCAGGACGACGGCAGCCCCGTCGCGGTGCCCGGAACGCGCGACGTCGCGCACCAAATCGATCAACCGCATCTTCCGGACTACGGGATCGAGCCTGGGCGCGGGGTAAGCAGGATCGGGCAATCCCAGGAATTCCAGAAGGAGCGGAAGTGTCTCATTGGCGGTTGGGACGCTTCCCAAACGCTCGACAACGCGGCGCCGTGCTTCATCCGCCGGTTCTGCTGCCTTTATTCCAAAGTAATCGCGCAGCAACTCCAGAACCGGCTGGAACGGCGTGGCGCGCCCGTGCGCCAGCACCCGCGCTTCATAGACGCGGACGCCGCGTCTGCGGCAATTTTCGGCAAATTCGAAGCAGAGCCGGCTCTTGCCGATTCCAGCTTCTCCCACGACGCCCACGACGCGGGCATCACCCTTGGCAGCGTTCGCCAGTTCGGCTTCGAGCGCGTCGAACTGCTCCTCGCGACCGATCAGCGGGCTCAGACGCGACCGGCTACGGAACAGCTCGCTCGCGGGAGCATGCTTGACTCCCAGAAGTTCGAAAATTTCGACCGGCGCCGAGAGCCCGCGAATTGGCTGCGGTCCCAGCGATCTTGCTTCGACAAACTGCTTGGCGGCCGCAAAAGTCTCGCCGGTGAACAAGATGTGGCCGGCTTCGGCCATCGCTTCCATACGATTTGCGAGATGGACCGTGGCACCCGCAGCGTCATAAGTCTGATAAAGACTATTTTCGACCGCCTGCACCACCACCTCGCCGGTGTGCAGCCCAACGCGAATCTTCAAATCGGGATCGCCGATGCGAACCATTGCGTCCTGCATGGCCAGGGCCGCCAAGCAGGCACGGACCGGGTGATCTTCACGAGGCCGAGGGGCACCGAACAGCGCCATGACGCCGTCGCCTTGCACCTTGTTCACGACGCCGTCGTAGCGATCCACTGCCTCTTTCATCGCCTCCAGGACCGGCCGTATCCGCAGCATCGCCTGCTCGGGGTCGATGCGTTCGATGAGACCCGTCGAATTCCAGATGTCTGCGAACAGCACCGTGAGGCGCTTGCGCTCTCCGCCGCTGGCGGTCAATGACCGGAGCAACTGGTCCGAGGACGGCGAAAGGGGTGCCGACACGGCGAGTGGCTTACTGCATTGGGCGCAAAAACGGCTGCCCGGTCGGTTCGGATGCCCGCAGGCTGCACACGTCGGCCCCAGCGGCGCTCCGCAAGCGTCGCAGAAGGCGCTCGCAGCGCTATTGTCGCCGCCGCAACGCGGGCAATGCATCGCTCAGCCCTTAGCCGCCAAACGTGACCGGCAGCCGAGAATAGCCCCGGAATGATTTCGTTTCCATGGCTACCCCGACCCGCATAGGAAATCCCGGCTTTGCGACCGCCCTTCTCTGCACCGCGCCTGCAGATAGCCTTTGATTAGCGGCGCCGTCCCTCGAAAATATATCGAGCATGTCGCTGCGGCGCCTGGAAACCCTTACCTGTCCGTTATTCCCTCGTCGGACTCCGCCTCCAAAAACTCGCCGATCGCCGCCAGGAACGCCTCCGGCTGCTCGAGCGGAGGACAATGGCCGCAGCGCGGCAGCTCGGTATAGCGGGCGCCGACAACTTTCGTCGCGATCAGCCGATTGAGCTCGGGAGGAGTGGCCTGGTCGAGCTCGCCGCAGATGACCAGGGTCGGCACCGCGAGCCCCGGCAGATCCGCCACGAGATCGGCGTCGATCAGTGTCATGCAGGCGGTGCGGAACGCGCTCGGATCGATCTTCAGCAGCACCGCCCGGCGCTCCTCGACCGCCATGGGGTGTTTGCCGAGATGCACCGTGTGAAACACGCGTTTCGCGGCGATTTCGGCGATGGCTCCCATGCCGCCTTCCGCGGCGCTCGCGGCCATGATGCGGAACGCCTGCTTGCCGGCTTCGGGAAAACCGGGCGCGACGTCACAAAGCACCAGTCTGCCGACGCGCTCCGGATGCCTCAGCGCGAAGGCAAGCGCGACCGTGCCGCCGAACCCGTTTCCCACGAGGATCGGTTCGCGGCCGATCTCGAACGCGTCGAAGGCCCGCGCAACCCAATCGACGTAAGCGTCGAGCTTGCCCTCGACCGGCGCGGAGCCGTGAAATCCCGGCAGATTGGGCAAGGTGACGCGGAAGCGCCGCGAAAGCTGCGGCAGGACGGGATCGAACGCGTGCCGATCGGTGAGCAGCGAATGCAGAATCACGAGGTCGCGCCCGCTGCCGGCGCGTGCTGCCGTAAGATCGCCATCGGCGACCGCGAGCTGTTCCATCGCGTTCGGCCCTTACCGGCTCCTCACGCTCCGCAAGAGCAAGCTATGCAGGAGCAACGAAGCGACCGAAATCGTGTTCCCGGCTTATCGGCCCGCCGCCGACATGGAGGTCGTAGCCGTCGAAGAACATGCCGGCGCCGATCAGAAAGAAAATGCGCCGGTGGAACGACGAAAACGGAAGCCGGTCGAGGCGTGCTCCGGCGTTGACCGTGCGAGACATGATGTTTCCCCCGGAAATGTGCACAAGCATACGAGCCGGCGGCTCATTGTGGCAAGCTGCACGCAGGCGGATGGTCCGTTCGGCTCGGCCACGGCGGCCCGGGGCCGTTGCCATCGCCGCGGGACGCAAAGCGCCGCTTGGCGAAAGCGCGCCGGGCTGGGCTACGGGGCCGGGCTTGCCAGGACGGCCGCGATTGAAAGTTGCGCCGGCATTGCCGTTAAATGCGATGAATGGGCGGCACGCAAAATGGGAGTCATCGATCGTGAACTTCGAGGAGCGCGCTTTCCGTGATGCGCTGAGTGTATTTCCGACTGGCGTCGCCGTGGTAACGGCATTATCGGATGCCGGAGAGCGTCTCGGGCTGACGGTCAGCTCGTTCAATTCGGTGTCGCTGTCGCCGCCATTGGTGCTGTTCAGCGTGTCGCGCGCGGCGTACAGCTTTGCGGCCTGGCAGCGCGTCGACCGCTATGCAGTCAACATTCTGAACGAGGATCAGGAGATCATGTCCAATCGCTTCGCCCGGGCATTGGGCGAGAAATGGGAGGGTGTGAGCGTGCTGCCGGGCAAGACCGGAGTTCCGGTCCTGCCCAATGTGCTGGTGTCGCTGGAATGCGTGGCCCATGCTCGCCACGACGGCGGCGATCACGAAATTTTCGTCGGCAGGGTGATGGCGATCTCGGCGCTGCACGCGGCCATGCCACGCCCGCTGGTGTTTTTCCGGGGCCGTTACGGCAAGCTGAGCATCGAAGCGACCGGGCCCGCGCCGCCGCCCGACGCGGTGTTCCTCCACGGTTGGTAGAGCGCGCCTGCCCCGCGGCGGTCGGGCCTCACTCGACGAGATGAACGAGGGCTGTGCCGATGCCGCGCACCCCGGTGGCGGCGCAATCGTCGCCGAAATTGAAAGTGGCGTTCCCGTTGAAGGCGAGGGTCAGCGCAACCAGCTGCGTGCACTTCGCGCCGGTCGTGGTCCCGCCGGCAAAGGTCATATTCTGGTTCGGGAAATAGATGGCCCCCGTGACATTTTGCGTGGCGCCGCCGGTGAAGCTGTCGGAGCCGCTTGTGGGCGCGTTGCGGTCCTGGAAGAAGGCAAGTCCCGCGAGCGAACCCGAGTTTGGCGCGGTAACGTCCACGAGCGCACCGCCGGCGATGGACGCGGTGGCGTAGCCGCTCCCCGAGCTGCTGGTCAGGATGATGGTCACGCCGCTGCCGCTGACCGACGATCCTCCCGCGATCGAGAAGCTGCCGCCGTCGATGATGTAGACGCCCGGCTGCAAGGTGACGCCGCTGTTGCCTTTCACGTCGAAGCCGCCGCAAAACACCCAGACTCCGGAGCTGCCCGGCGTGAAGGTCTGGGATTTGCCGCCGGTCAGGGAATAGTTGTTGGAATTGCAGCCCGAATAGCTCGGAATCTCGGCGTCCGCATAGGGATCCTGCGCCACCGGAGCGCCGGTGTAGGTTCCGGCGGTCGTATTGAGCGACGCTTGTCCGCTCGTCGTGTAATTGCCATGGACATACGCGGCATTGGCGTTGATCGTCGCTCCGCCGACGAGCCTCAAAGCATCGGTCGCGGGCGAGTTCACGTAGATATTGCAGTCGTTCAGGTTGAGGACGGTGTTGCCGTTGTCGGTGACGTCGGTGACCGCGCTTTGGTCGAGCGCGAGCACGCAGCCGGAGGCACCCGGCGCGGCCACCGCGCGCGCCTGGAGATTAGGCGAGGCGCCCAGAAACAAGTTCGCAAGCACGAGCGGCTTCGACCGCGTGATGATCACCTCGACGGCGCCGGTGTCGGTCGTGTGATTGCCCGACGTCGGCGGGCTGTTGACCGTGACGGTGACGCCGTTGTTGCCGTTGACATAACTGTAGTTGGCGGCGACCCCGTTGGCTTCCGACACGTAGGCCGCTGCCGACGCGCCGGTCGCCTTTGCCATCGCGGCGCTATAGGCGGCGGAATCCGCGGCGCCCTGCATGGTGCGCTTGGTCACATACCAGCCCGCGACTTCGGTGCCCAGCGCGGCGAATCCGACGAGAGCCGACAGCGCCAGCGCGATCGTGACGGTGACCGTGCCCGAGCGATCGCCGGCCCAGGCTGCGAGCCGCCGCCGGCAGCCCGGCATCGGGGCCCCCCTGGGGACGAAGGGCCGGCGGCAAATGCCGTGCAGATCGACCATCGATCGTCTCAAATCGGATAACACGACTGCGCCGTCAGGGTGACCGCATAGTTCGCGAACGGGATGTTCAACCGCATTGGATAGCTCGCCGAAACTTGGTTGCCGCAGCTGACGGTGCTGGCGGTGAACACCGAGGAGGCGAAGCTGCCGCCCGAGCGCGCTGCGGCAAACGCCTGAACTGTGCCGGCGCTGCCGCAAGTGGTGGCGTTGATCGAGGCGCAGCGCGCCGCCTCCTCGACCGAATAATGCAGGGCATTCATCGTCCACAGCATCCGGCCGACTTCGACAATTCCGAACACGAACAGCAGCAGCGAGGGCGCAACGAGCCCGAATTGGACCGCCGAGCTGCCGCGCGGGCTGTTCGCCAGCGCGACGATGGCCGATGCCAGGGATGATCTTCGTTGATGCGTCGCACGCATGGATGTCCGATCGCCGTCGCCTACTGGATCCGTGCCGTCGATTGCGCGCTCAGCGTCACGGAGCTGCCCATCGTCGGGTAGGGGATCAGCGTTTTGTAGACGGCTTGCGCGCTCACCGTGACATAGGTGCCAGCGGGCTTTCCGTCCGAGCAGCTCGAGCCGCAGCTGGCGGCAACGACCGATGCGTCGCTGGGACAGCCGCAACTCCGGCTCGGCGCCGGCGATGCATTGACGGACGACAGCGTCGTGGCGCTGGTGACGGCGTTTTGGATCGCGGTGCCATTCCATCCGTGGGCCATCGCGTATTGCGCGCCGGCCTGGGCGGCATCTTGCACCTGCATGCTTTGGTAGAAGCCGATGCCGACATCGACCAACGGCACGAGAATGGCACCCAGCATGGGTGCGACGAGCCCGAACTCCATCACGGCATTGCCTTCCGGCGCGCGCAACAGTGCCGCCACCCGCTTGATGGAGGACGCCAAACTCGGCAGGCCGCGTATCCTCATGACACCGTAGGATTCAATTCCCGCAGCCGGAACGCTAGGTCCCGCGATTTAAGCTTTCTGTAATATCGAGGCGAAAATTGTTGCGGGTTTCATATCGGCACAATTGCCGCGCCGATCCTGCGGGGCACAAAGCCGGCGCAGCGTCTTCAGCAACCATCATCTTTAAGGAAGCTTGACCCGCGGGCGCGCAATTGGATCATTCCCGCCATACTCGCTACGCGGCAGAACCGCAGGTCGGATCCGGACAGCGTGCCTAGCTCGAACCGAGCAGCGAGGGTTTTCGTTTGCCGATCCAGCCGGTCGCCGCGTCATAGGCGTAGGCAAGCTGCAGGCAGGCGAGTTCGCCATGGTTCGGCGCGACGAGCTGCAATCCGGTCGGCAGGCCCGCTTCATTGAAACCGGCAGGGACGGCGAGGGCGGGGCAGCCCGACATCGTGACGGGAATCATGACCTCCATCCAGCGATGGTAGGTATCCATCTTCGTGCCATCGATCTCCCGCGGCCAATGGGTGCGCGCATCGAAAGGAAAAACCTGCGCGCTCGGCAGGACGAGATAGTCGTATTGCTCGAAGAATCGCCGCACCGCCTGATACCAGGACGAGCGCGCGACCGACGCGTCGAATACCTCGAACGCGCTCAGGCTCAGCCCGCGCTCTACTTCCCATTGCGCTTCCGGTTTCATCAACGCGCGTTTTGCCGGATCTGCATAAAACTCCTTGAGCTTGCAGCCGACCTGCCAGGCGCGCAGCGGCTGCCAGTTTTCCCAGACGCGATCGATCGGATAATCCGGCCACGCCTCCTCCACCGTGCAGCCGAGCGTTTCGAGCACACCGACCGCTTGCTTGCAAAGATCGAGCACGCCGGGCTCGAAACGCAGATATCCGCCAAAACTCCCGGCCCAGGCTACGCGGGTGCCTCGGAAATCGCGCTGCAACGGCTCGACGATTTGCGCGGGATCCTGGCGGTTGGAAAGGGGCGCGCGCGGATCGTATCCGGCGAGCACCGAAAGCAGCATCGCGAGATCCGGGACGGTGCGGGCCATGGGACCCGCAACCGACAGCGAGGAATTGAAAACGTCCGGCACTGCGGTCGGGACCCGTCCATAGGAAGTGCGGAACCCGAGCACGTTGTTGAACGCCGCGGGGTTGCGCAGCGAGCCGCCATGGTCGCTGCCGTCCGCAACCGGCAACATGCGAAGCGCGAGCGCCACCGCCGCGCCGCCGCTGCTGCCGCCCGAGGTTTTCGACGGATCGTGCGCGTTGAGCGTGGTGCCGAACACGGGGTTATAAGTCTGCGAGCCCAGCCCGAATTCCGGCGTATTGGTCTTGCCGATGATGATGCCGCCGGCGCGCTTGATCCGCTCCACGTGGATCGCGTCCTCCTGCGGAACAAAATCCTTGAAAATCGAGGATCCTTGCGTGGTGCGGATGCCTTTGGTGGCCGCTAGGTCCTTGATCGCTTGCGGAAACCCGTGCAGCCAACCCATGGAGCGGCCGTGGGCGAGCGCATCGTCGCGTTCCCGCGCCTGATTCATCAGGTCGTCGGGGTCCTGCAGCGACACGATCGCGTTCACCTGCGGATTGATGCGGCCGATATGCTGGAGATAGGCGCTCATCACTTCGGCACAGGATACCTGTCTGGACTGGATGGCCCGCGCGAGCTCGATCGCATTCATCATCACGATCGCGGACACCCCTGCCGGCCGTGCCGGTGCCGCAGCTTCACCGCCGAGATCGGCGCCTCCTCTTCGTGCCGAGGTCGAACCCGTGGCAGCCATGTTCTCTCCTGTTGATCTCCGTAGGGTTCATCGCCGAGGGCCCCTACCGCGGTTTGGAACTCGGCAATTTCCGGCACGAAGCACATCGAACCCCGCGTTCGCGAGGATCAATTGCGGCGAACCCTTCGTGAATCTAATCGATTTTGGGTGGGATCATCGAGGCAAAAAGAGACCCCGGCTCCAGATCGGGCCGGGGTCAGTTCGACCGGCAGCCGTGAAGATGGGGAAAGGCCGACTGCCAGCGCGTTGCGCAGCATGGCATGAGAGTCGGGTGGCGGATGTGAAATGGCTCACATTGCGAAGCGCGCCGGCCCGGCCTCGCGCTGTGGCGCAAGTTCCACACCGGCGACGGCGCAAAGCGCCACCTTGCCGCTGGCCGCGGGCCGGCGGCTTCGCGCCCGGAATCATTCCAGCGCGCAATACCCTCCCCCGCGGCCCGGGAGGCTGCCCAAATCGCGGCGGCTCAACGGCCCGGTCGGGCCTCGGCTGCCCTATTCGGCAGGCACGATCGAGGGGGCCCGAGCGGCGGCCCTGTCCTCGCTGCGCACCAGCACGGGACGCCGGATCTTCGCGATCATATTCCGGAGCGCCCGCGTCAGCGGATTGGGTTTCCGGAAGTGCGAGGCGAATTCCTTGTTGATTTCAAGGGGCCGCCAATAGCTGACGTGCCACGCCTGAAACGTCTGCCGGAGCTCCAGTCCCTGCTCACGGCGAACCGCGAGCATGGCGCAGTCGCAGCGGGCATGCAGCCGGACATTGCCCTCGCTGTCGAACTTGAATTCATGCCGGCTCGGGAAGTGACGAAGCCAGCCGCGCTTCATTTCGAAATCACTGGGGCTGGTCCGCAACGCAACGATCATAGGGCTGACGTCCAGGTAAGCCATTTCCAACCTCCTCAACGCAAGGGGCCATCGCCTCATCGGCGCGCGAGGCCAACGACCCGGATCACTCGATCGCTCGGCTCAGAATCGAAGCGGGCCGTGCTGCCCGCCGCAGCAATGGGCGTCGCCGAATACCCGCCGCTCTCAGGACGCGCCTCGGAAGTCTTCATGCGGCTCTTCGGCGCCCGGGAAAGTAGTTTCCCATCGGCAGAACTCGGGCGCACATGCCGGGTTCCGGAGGAC
>WNFJ01565877.1_pt5 | contig 16388 bp, 16 predicted proteins | sample 5400461 | NCBI WGS metagenome assembly WNFJ01 (sample SAMN13153349, study PRJNA577476) | soil metagenome | isolation source: 115 cm saprolite on Douglas fir-dominated hillslope | place: USA:California | collected 2013-09-17 | reverse complement strand
AGGGCGCATCACCCTGCCGGAGTTCAAGCAGCTCACGTTCCGCCGCGGAACGATCTGGAACGCGCGCTTCGCTCCCGATGGCCGCGTCGTCTACGCCGCGTCGTGGGAGGGCGCGCCGAGCACGATCTTCGAGGAGTCCCGCTCGCTCGGTCTAACTGACGCCGACATCCTGGCGATTTCGCGCTCGGGCCAGATGCTGGTGTCGCTCCATCGCCACAACACCGGTCCGTTTCAACGCGCTGGCACGCTCGCGCAAATGTCGGTCGATGGCAGCACCGCGCCGCGCGAGCTGAGCAACGATGTTCGCGAAGCGGATTGGACTCCCGACGAGAAAGAGATGATGGTTGTACGCGACGTCGGCGGACACAGTCGCATCGAGCTGCCGATCGGCCACGTTCTGTATGACACTTCCGGATGGGTCAGCAGCGCGCGCGTTTCGCATGACGGACCGCGCGTCGCATTTCTCGATCACACAATCCTCAACGATGACGGTGGGGTGGTGGCGGAGGTCGACCGTAGCGGCAAGAAGGAAGTGTTGTCGGGTCCGTATCAGACGCTCGCCGGCCTCGCATGGTCGCCGCGCGACGAAGTGTGGTTCACCGGCTCGAAAGAAGGTGCGAATCGCGCTCTCTTTGCCGCCGGCGGCCCGGGCCGCGACCGTGTCCTTGCGCGCGTTGGTGGCTCGCTCACGCTGCACGACATCACCGCCGACGGCCGTGCCGTGGTCACTCAGGATGTTTTCCGCATGCGCCTCTTCAGCAGCCGCAACGGAGAGAAGGAGCACGAGCTGACGTGGTTCGACTGGTCCGTCGCCGGTGACCTGACGAACGACGGCAAAGAGGTCGTCTTCGCCGAAGCCGGCGAGGGTGGAGGGCCCGGCTACTCGGTCTTCATCCGCGACACCGACGGCTCTCCCGCCATCCGCCTCGGCGAAGGAATCGGGTTGACGCTCTCACCCGATCGCCAGTGGGTTGTGGGAATTGTCCACTCGGGATCAGTCGATGAGGTGATGCTGTTCCCCACGCGCGCGGGGATGGCGCGCAGAATCCCGACGGCCGGATTGAAAGTGAATCTCGCCGACTGGATGCCCGACGGAAAGCAGATTCTCTTCACCGGCAGCGACGGGAAATCTGTGCGCCTCTATCTCCAGGATATCGCCGGCGGCGCACCGCGGCCGATCTCCGGCGACGGATTTCATCAGTTCGTGCGCACGGTCTCCGCAGATGGCAAATGGGTCGCGGCCACCGGTCCCGATCAGAAGAACTATCTCGTTCCGATCGGTGGAGGGGAACCGCGACCGTTGTCGAATCTCATGCCCGGCGACCAGCCCACGGGATGGACCGCGGATGGGGCGTCGCTGTATGCGTTCACGCGCGGACAGATTCCCGTGCGCGTCTATCGTCTCAATGTGCAGAGCGGTGCGAAGACGCTGTGGCATCTCTTTTTGGTCCGAGCCAGTGTCAACCTTCGATGTCGACGTCTTCGTTCTCTTACCGCTGACCAACGGCCCGATCGTCTCGCTCGAACCGATCTACGCATGGGCATCGACGTACGGCCATACGATTCAGCAGGAACACATCGTCATGGGTGGTATCCCGGTGCAGATCATTCCCGCGCACAACGCCCTCGCAGAGGAGGCCGTTCAGGACGCAGCGACGCTCGATATGGAAGGTGTGGCGCCGTCCGAGTGGCCCGCCCTGAACATCTCATCGCGCTCGACGCGCTATTGAAGAAATACACTCTCACTCTGCCCGGAAGATGACGATGTCCAACCCGCCGGCCACACGTCCCTCACCCGAAGTCTTCGATGCTCTGCGTCGCGGAAAGAAGGCGCTCCACGATGCGCATCGCGCGCTTTCCGTGTCCGAGAAAGTGAAAATGGTGATCGAGCTGCAGGCCATCGCGCTGCCGCTCATGGCACGTCGGCGCCCGCTGCGCTATTACGAACGACAGTGGCCTGTCGGTTAAGCTTTTGAAGGCGGCGGCAAGCCGCCGCGCTCCGAAGGCCCCCTAATCCGGCCCTTCGGCAACCTTCTCCAGTGGGGAGAAGGGCGAAACGCTCTTTACAATTTGTGACCTCGCGTTGCGCGCGTCCTGTCCGATACTCTCACCATGCGGAAGTTTCTCCTCCTGTTGCTCATCGCGCCGGCGGTCCAGGGAGCCAACTGGCCGGCGCATCGCCAGTCATTGATGGTGACTTGAACGATCCGGCGTGGCAGCTTGCGCCGGAGTTCACCGACTTTACGCAGCACGATCCCGATGACACCAAGCCCGCCACGATGCGCACCAGCATCCGCATCGTCTACGACGACGCGGCCATCTACTTCGGCGCGAAGATGTCCGATCCCGACCCGCCCGCCGCCCAACTGTATCGCCGCGATACGTTCGGCAATTTCGATTTCCTCTCCATCAATCTCGATCCGCAACTCGACCGGCTCTCCGGAAACGCGTTCACCGTGAGCGCGGCGAATGAGCAGGGCGACACGGTCCTCTACAACGACATCGGCGAAGACCCGAGCTGGGACGGCGTGTGGCAGTCGGTGGCGAAAATCACTCCCGACGGATGGGTGGCCGAGGTGCGGGTGCCGTTCTCGCAGTTGCGGTTTCCCGACAAGCCCGTCCAGGTGTGGGGAATCAACATCACGCGCGGCCGCATGCGCAACGCCGAGATCGCGCGCATCGTCAACACGCCGAAAGGGCAGACCGGTTTCGTGTCGCACTTCGCCGATCTGGTCGGACTCGAAGGAATTCACCGCGGGCGACCGCTGGAGGTCGTGCCGTACACGGTTGGGCGGACGGATGTTCGCAGCGGCTTCGGAAACGATCCGCTGATCGGCAATCGCAACATGCGCGCCGACGGCGGCGTCGATCTCAAGTACGGCGTGACGTCGAGCCTCACGCTCACCGGCGCACTCAATCCCGACTTCGGCCAGGTGGAAGTCGATCCGGCGGTCGTCAATCTGACGCAGTTCGAGACCTTCTATCCGGAGAAGCGGCCGTTCTTCATCGAGGGGCTCAACATCTTCCGCTTCGCCGACTCGCCGGCCCCCGCCCACTTCAGTTTCTTCGATGCTCCAAACACCTTCTACACCCGTCGCATCGGACGCTCACCGCAAGGCAACATCGCCGCAGACTTCGTCGATGCTCCCGCGCAAACAAGAATCCTCGGCGCCGCGAAGCTGACCGGCAAGATTCCGGGCGGCTGGACCATCGGCGTCCTCGACGCACTCACCGACGCCGAACGCGCACGCTTCGTCAGCGGTCAGACGTTCGGACGCCGCGAGGTCGAGCCGATGACAAACTATTTCGTCTCGCGCGCCACGAAGGAGATCGGATCGTCTTCGCGCGTCGGCTTCATGCTGACGTCGGTCAATCGCCGCCTTCCCGAAGAACTGTTAGGCCTGCGTCGCTCCGCGCTCACCGGCGGCGTCGATGGATACACGCGCCTCGGCGACAAGTCCTGGATTCTCGAAGGAGCGGCGTACGGCACCAAAGTCAGCGGCAGCGAAGAAGCGATCGCGAACACACAGGAGGGATCGGCGCACTACTTCCAGCGGCCGGACGCGACAAGCTTTCATTTCGACCCGACCCGCACGTCGCTTTCAGGATGGGCCGGCAGCGCCATGCTGTCGAAGAGCTCGGGTTTGTGGAGGCCGATCATCCAGGTGCGGGCGTACTCGCCCGGGTTCGAGACGAACGACATCGGCTTCATGAAGCGCACCGACATCATCTCGACACACGCGGTGATGCAATACGTGAATCAGGATCCCTCGCCGCACTTCCTCGAAAAGTACGTGCACCTTGCCGCCTGGCAGAACCGGAACTTCGACGGCGACACGATCGAGCGCGGCTTCTTCGCCGAGTGGTTCGGCAAAACCAGCAACTTCCTCTTTCCCGATGTGCTGCTGATCGTCACTCCCGGAGCGTTCGACGATCGGTTGACGCGCGGCGGTCCGGTGGTGCGCACGCCGCTGTACTGGTCGTCGAGCGCAAATATCGGCAGCGACGACCGAAAAAAATTCTCGGCCGTTGTGCAGGGAAAGATGGAAGGAACTCGCGACAATTCGTACGGGCGGTCGATCTCGCTGACGCTGACGGCGCGGCCGATGTCGAACCTGCAGTTGAGCGCCAGCCCATCGATCAGCCGGAGTCACACATCGAACCAGTACGTGACGGCGTTCGACGATGCCGCCGCCACCGCGACGTTCGGAAAGCGGTACGTCTTCGCGCATCTCGACCAGCGATCGGTGGAGCTCGACACGCGCGCAGACTGGACGGTCACGTCGCGCTTATCATTCCAACTGTTCCTGCAGCCATTCGTGGCCGCCGGCGACTACCGCGATTTCCGCGCGTTGGCCGCCGCGCGCACGCGCGATTACAGGCCGACCGCGGCTCCGGCCAATCCGAACTTCAACTTCCGAAGCTTGCGCGGAAGCGCTGTCGTGCGCTGGGAGTTTCGTCCCGGCTCGGCGCTCTTTGTCGCGTGGAGCGAGAATCGCGCCGACGTCGCGCCGATCGGCGACTTCCGCTTCCGACGCGACCTCGGCGCCATCCCGAATGCACCGTCGCATGATGTCTTTCTCGTGAAGGTCTCGTATTGGCTGCCGTTGTAGCTCTGCGTTCTCTGTGCCTCTGTGGTGAAAGGTTCTCACCACAGAGACACAGAGAACACTCGCTGCGAATGCGGTTCCGTTTTTCCGTGTTACAACAAACTGGAGGTTTTCCTCATGTCGTTCAATCCTCAACAACCCGCCTGGATCAGCGCCAGCACCGCCGACGTCGGTCTTCGCACGCAAGCCTTCATCCGTCGCGTCTACGCGTGGATGTTCGGCGGTCTGCTGTTGACGACCCTCGCGTCGATGTGGGTCGTCGCGTCGCCGGCGATGCAGGCGATCGTGCTCGGAAATCCGATCGTTACGATCGGTTTGATCGTGGCCGAGCTGGCCATTGTTGTCTTCCTGTCATTTCGCGTGATGAAGATGTCGGCCGCGGCCGCGGCGGCCTCTTTCCTCAGCTATTCATTCCTGAACGGTCTGACGCTCAGCGTGATTTTCTGGCAGTACTCGCACGCCTCGATCATGCAGGCGTTCCTGACTGCGGCCGGAATGTTCGGCGCGATGAGCGTCTACGGCCTCGTGACGAAGAGAGACCTCACGTCGTGGGGCTCGTTCTTCTTCATGGGTCTGATGGGCATCATCCTTTGCGGCGTCGTGAACATTTTTCTGCGCTCGAGCGGACTGTCGTTCGTGATCTCGGTCATCGGCGTCTTCGTCTTCCTCGGCCTGACAGCGTGGGATAACCAGAAGTTGAAGAAGATGGCCATCGTGACCGGACCGATGCAGGAGAACGTGGCGGTGACTGGCGCGCTGGCGCTCTACCTCGATTTCCTCAACCTGTTCTGAGCGGATCTTGCGTTCGATCGTCATGGTCCGCGGCCAGAAGGTCATCCTTGATCGCGACATCGCCGAACTATACGAGGTGCCCACAAAAGCGTTGATTCAGGCGGTCAAGCGCAACGTGACTCGCTTCCCTCACGATTTCATGTTTCGTCTTTCAGCGCGCGAGTTCAAAAACTTGAGGTCACAATTTGTGACCTCAAGTTTGTGAGGCGGTCGGCGCACCGCGCCTTACGCGTTTACTGAACGGGGCCTGGCAATGCTCTCGTCCGTTTTGCGCAGCCGGCGCGCGATCGCAGTCAATTTATCCGCCGGCAAAGGGTCGGCCTCTACTCTCCCGCAAACTGCCGGGCACGCTTTTCGTACAAGCACGCGCTCGTGACCTGGCATGCGGCGTCGTTTCTCCTGACGCAACTCGTTCTTCTGGTGATCGCCGCAGCGGCGTTCTTCCTCTTCTGGATGATGCCGCACCGCGGGCATCACTGGTTGCGGTCCATCGGTGTCCGATCGGAGCTTCGACTGGCAATCGGCGCCGCCGTGGTCGTCCTCGCCGGTTTTGTGTTCATCCATATTCTGCGCGGCGTCCTGCGCGACGCCACGCTCGCGGAGGCCGACCTCCGGCTCCACAACACAGTCCGATTGTTTCGCTCCGAGGCGCTGCACAAGCGCTACTCGGGAGTGTCGCGCGCGGCCAGCACGCTGTTCATCGTGCCGATGGTGATCGCGCTGGCCGCGATCGCCTGGAAGGCCGGGCGCAGACGCGAAGCCGTCGCGCTGATGGCCGCTTTTCTTCTTCAGGGGATTTTTTCGATTTTGCTCAAATACACCGTGCACCGCCCTCGGCCCCCTGACGCGATCCCGCTCCACCTCGGCCCGAGTTTTCCCTCCGGCCACACGCTAGCCGCCGCTGTCGTCTACGGATTCGTCGCTTACCTGCTGCTGCGCGATGAGAAAGGCCGGGACTGGCTCGTGATTCCCGCGAGCGCGCTCATCATTCTCATCGCGTTCGTTCCGATGTCCCGCGTCTACCTCGGCGTCCATTGGCCTTACGACACGCTCGCGAGTCTGACGCTCGGCGTCGCGCTGCTCGGGATCCTCATCACACTCTACAAATATCCGCCGGTCGAGCACTGGATTCTCGAAAGCAAACCCGGCAAGGCGCCGTGGTTCATGACGGCGGTGACGGCGTGCACGTTCATCGCGATCGCCGCCGCGTTCGTCTTCGGATATCTGCGCGAGCTTCCGGAGGCGCGTCCGATGCCGCCGCCTCCACGTGGATCCGTTCCGCTGGCCGCGCTGCAGTCGTTTCCGCCGCAACTCAAGAAGACGTCCGAGGATTTGATCGGGGGGCCGATGGAGCCGGTGGCGTTGCTCTTTGTCGGCTCATCGGACCAAATGCTTCGCGCATTCTCGCGAGCGGGGTGGGAGCTTGCCGATACGCCATCCGCGAGCGGACTGGCGCGCGAGTTGATCGCAGTCATTGAGGATGCGCCCGATCCGCGCGGCCCGGCGACGCCGGCGTACTTCGACGCGCAACCGCAGGACTTCACATTCGAGCGTCCCGGCACGCCGTCCGGATCGATTCGACACCGCCATCACACGCGCATCTGGCGCGCGCCGCTGCTGATCGATTCGTATCGGCAGCCGTTGTGGGTGGCGACGTGCAGCTACGACATGGGGATCGAATTTGTTCCGAAGCCGTACCTCATCACGCACCGCATCGATCCGAACGTCGATTCCGAGAGGGAGATGATCGCGACGCAGCTTCGCGCGGCGGGAGCGCGCGACGTCGCGTTCGTGCCGGTCACCGGTCCGCGGCGCGGCCACAACGCCGGAGGGGACAATTTCTACACCGACGGACGGGCGCACGTCTTGCTGTTGCCATAGCAGGGGAGAAAGGTCGGAGCGAGCCGCTTTATCGAGGGTTTATCTTCGGAACGTTAGTTTGGCGGGCGTACATGTTCAGGTTATCGGTTTCCCTGACCGCACTTCTGCTAGCCGCGCCGCTTGGCGCGCAGACGAAGCTCGTTGATGAAGGGCGTTCAGCGCTCGACCGAGGAGATCCGCAAACCGCGGTCAACCTGTTGCAGAAAGTCGTTGCGCAGAATCCGCGCGACGCCGGCACGCACTATCTTCTGGGCGTGGCGTACGGATATCTTGCCGAGAAGGCAGATATTTTCCGCCAGGCATCACTGGCGCGGCATACCCGCGACGAATTCGAGCGCGCGGTGCGAATCGATCCGGATAATCTCGACGCGCGATTCGCGCTCGTCGAGTTCTACAGCATGGCGCCGCGGTTTCTTGGAGGAAGCCGGCAGAAAGCGCTGCAGCAGGCCGAGGAGATCCGCAAACGCGATCCCAAAGCCGGCGAGTCCGCGTTCGCGTTTCTCGATGATCACCGATGAAGCAGTGTGATGAAGAAGAGCGCCGCGCCGCCGATCCCGAGTAGCAGCGAAGCAAACCAGATCCATCGATTGCGGCTAAGCGCCGCCACCGCGCCGAGAGCGATCGCTACCTGAAGCAAGGCCACGCCGTTCGCAAACCCATCATGCTGGTGAAAGAGGTGCTCAGCCTCGGCCGCTTTTGCGTCGCGCTCATGTTCTTTTTCTCGCGCCTTCTTCGAGATCTCGGCCTGTTCGTTTGCGTATCGCTTTTGCGCGTCGGCGTATTGCGCGGGCGCCTCTTTCCCGATCGCAAGCCACGATGCACGTACGCTTTCCTGTACGGCTGCTTTGATTCCTTTAGCCTGGTAGTACGCCCACTGATCGGATGCTTCCGCTTGTAACCGAGTCGCCTCGGTCTGGAGCATCAGCGCTTCGTTCGCAGTTCCGCCCGCGCGCAACGCCGCCACCGCGGCAATGGCGGCGAAGATTGCCGTCGTCACGGCGATCGTCTTGAGGAGACTCCCTCCCTCGCGCTCCATCTCCTCGTGGATGGCCTCACGCAAGCTTTCGGTTTCGATCTCGACGTCTTCGGGCACGCGTAGAGTTTAATATCACCACAGAGACACAGAGAAAACAGAGTCTCCGTGCTCTCTGTGCCTCTGTGGTGAACGGCTAGCGCACCTGAAACCGCGGCGATCCGATCTGCAGCGCCGCCTGCGTTGCGTCGTCCGCTTTGCACGTCGTGCCGGCAATCTGATTGTTGGCGATCGCGATCGCGAAGTTCATCCGCTCCAGCACCGTTCCGGTTGACAGCCACGTGTCGGCGCGATCGGGATAGCCGTCCGGCGTCACGCGGCCGAACATCGGGCCGCCCATCCGCGCGATCCACGTGAGCATCGCCGCGCTGCCATCGGTCTCCGCGCGGAGCGCGCGCACCGCGGAGACGGCGTACTCGAACGGGGATTTGATCTTCGCGTCTTTGCCGCGGCGGAATTCGCGCGACTGCAGAATCGCGCGCACGGTCTCGGCGATCGAGCCGTTCGACTTCGTGAACGCGGCCGCCCCGCGGCGCACGACCGACTGCGGCGGATCGTCGCTCACCAGCATGCGCGCGAGTTTGGTCGCGATGAAACCCGCCGTCGACGGATGCCGCGCCAGGATGTCGAGCACCATCTCACCGTCCGCGATACCACCGCCGGGCGGGATGCGATGGCCTAACACGATCTTTTCGCCGTCGTCGTGCTGCGAGGGATCGAACATGAACAGACCCACATCATTGACGCGATAGATCGTCCATCCAGTAAAGCAGCGCGCCACCTCCTCGACATCTTCCTGCGTGTACCCGCCGTCTACGCCCAGGGTGTGGAGCTCGAGGAGCTCACGGGCGTAGTTCTCGTTCAGGCCGCCCGGGCGCCGCACCGGTTTTCCCGACGCCGCGCCGCGCGGAATACCCGATTGCCAGTTGTCGAGGTAGTAGAGCATGGCCGGCGAGTGCGCCACCGCGCCGAGGAGCGCGCGGAAATTGCCGAGGGCGAAGGGGCGGATGGAGTCGCGGTCGAAGCTGGTCAGGTAAAAGCGATCCGCATCCTTATTAATGTAGACGCTGAAGTGGTTCTCCCAGAAATTGACCATCCGCTCGTAAAGCTGGCGGCGGCTGTAGACCGCCCGGAGAAATGTCGCGCGCTGCAGCTCGGTGACGACCGGCTGAGGGCCGCCGGCGGGTTTGATTGCGGTGACGGCCGGCGGCGTGCACATCGGAAGATTTTCCGGCAGTTGCACGCGCGGCGGATTGAATCGCGCCAGGAGTGGGGGAGTCGCAGTTCGTAGTGTCGCAAGCGAGCGGAGCCGCTCATCGAGCGCATCGTCATCGATTGATGCCGGATCGAGCTGCTCGCCGAGATAGCGATCCATGCCGATTTTCTCGGCGCGTTCGCGCTCCACAGCGGTGGTTCCGAAGGTCACGCGCGAGAGAAGGTGTTCGATCGGTTGGGCTTGAACGGCTGCGGCGACGAGGAGGGTGAAGACAAAGCTTCGCATGACGATCAGACGCGCGAGGGCCCGCGTTGTTGACAGGCCTCAGCAGTGCCACAGGATCGTGCCGAGGAGCCACGCTCCGGCGACGATGGCGAGGAAGAGGATGATCATCCGCAGCACCCGCGAAAGCGCCGTGCGCGCCAGGCCCGGGGTTGCGCCGCACTGCAGAGTTTCGGGAAGCTGCATCGACGCGAGCAGATCGCGCAACCTCGTCAGGCGACCGACATCCCCTTCCACGTCGCGTTCGTCGCGGAAGGGCACTTCTTCTCCCGAGCGCGTGAGCGAGATCGCGTCGCCGCTCCGCGGTACCTTTCGCATCGGCGACCCGATCGGAATGCGCTGATCGTTCGTATCGACGACCGCCAACGCGGCGAAATCGGGCACCGTCCGCAGCTCGAGGAGAATCCGACCGAAGCGCTCGTCATTGAGCAGCCATTGCAGGCGCGAGGGTTCGCCGGTCCGCCAAAAGGGCGCGAGATCGGCCGCGGTCCGCGAACTGTCGACGCGCGCCGCGCGGAACAGGGCGCTCGTCCCGCGATAGACGGTCGCCGCGTCGACCAGAAATCGCACCGGCAACGCCGGCGCATCGATCGCAATTGTCTCGAACGACGCGTTTTGCCAGACATGGGTTACGGAGTCGCGGATGCAGGGTTCGTCGGTCCGCCAAAGGGCGCGAGATCGACGGTCACGCGAAGAAGGCCATCACGCAGGCGATCATCCACGCGTGAGCGGCGGGCGACATCGCTACCACGCTACCACCACCGTCGCCTACTCGTCTGTCGTTCGCACGGTGGCGTTCCAGTCACCGTCGGCGTCGCGAACGAGATCCACATGCCACGGCTGGCAACAGACCGGGCAATCCTGGACATACGACTGCCGGCTCCATCCCTCATCCTCAACGGTGAGCTCGGCCATCTCGCCGCAGTAGGCGCACATCACCGGAATGTATTCGCTCATTGCGACGTGGCAGCCTACACGACTCTAGAAATTGACAGCCATCAGCTTGACTGCTCCATCCCCACATCTGATCTGATCTCGCGTGGAGGTTCTATATGGATAGCAAACAGATTGGTGAGAAGCTGGTCGGTCTGTGCAGCAAGGGCAAGAACATCGACGCCATCGAGAGTCTGTACAGCAAAGACGTGGTCAGCGTCGAGGCGATGGCGAGCCCGGAGGTGCCGGCGGAAATGCGCGGCATCGACCAGATCAAGGGTAAGAATCAGTGGTGGTACGAAAACAATGAAGTCCACAGCGCAAAGGTCGAAGGTCCGTTTCCGAACGGCGATCGCTTCGCGGTGAAGTTTCACTACGACGTCACGCCGAAGGCCGGGCCGCGCAAGGGCAAGCGCTTTCAGATGGAAGAGATCGCGCTCTACACCGTCAAGAACGGCAAGATCGTGAAGGAAGAGTTTTTCTACGCCACGTAGACATCTATGAAAGAAATCAATGTCTATCTGAATTTCGACGGCAATTGCCGCCAGGCGATGCAGTTCTACAAGACTTGCTTCGGAGGAGAGTTGTACGTCATGCCGTTCTCCGAAGCGCCGCCGGAGTTGAAGCTTCCGAGGGAAGCGAAGGACAGACTCCTGCACGCGAAGCGGACCAGCGGATCCGCGCACTTGATGGCCTCGGACCTCCTGCCGGGGATGCTGTTCAAGCCGGGCAACAATTTCTCGGTCTACGTCGACTGCGAAAGTCCGCAGGAAATCGAAAAACTCTTCGCGGCCCTCGGAAAAAAAGGGAAGGTCACCATGCCATTACAGGACGCGTTCTGGGGTTCACGCTTCGGCATGCTCACGGATCAATTCGGCATCAGTTGGATGTTCAGTCTCGAAAAGGTGAAGCGATGAGAAAAGCAGTATTGACCCTGTGCCTCGTGCTCACCGCGATGTCGGCATTCGCTCAGGATTGGGCGAAGCAGCGCCTGGCCGCATCGCCGCGGCATCGCGAATGGGTGAAGGTCAAGACGGGCAATCGCGATGTCAACGCGTTTGTCGTTTATCCCGAGGTCAAGAGCAAGGCGACGTCGGTGGTCGTCATCCACGAGATCTTCGGCTTGAGCGATTGGGTCCAGTTGCTCGCTGACGAAGTGGCCGAGGCGGGGTACATCGCAATTGCGCCCGATTTGCTTTCGGGAATGGGACCGCTCGCTGACGCCACCGCGGTCGGGAAAGCGATTCGCGATCTGCAGCCGGATCAGATCACCGCGGATCTCAATGCCGTTGCGGATTACGTCGCGAAGCTTCCCGCGGCCAACGGTAAGTTCGCCGTCGCAGGATTCTGCTGGGGCGGCGGGGAGTCGTTCCGCTTCGCGACCAATCGGCCGACGCTCGCGGCGGCGTTCGTCTTTTATGGACCTGGTCCGGATTCAGTGGATTCGATCAAGGCGCCGGTGTACGGCTTCTACGCCGGCGAAGATGCGCGCATCGGCGCCACTGTCGACAAAACGCTGACGATGATGCACGACGCCAAGAAAACCTACGAGGTCGTGACGTACGCAGGTGCAGGCCACGGATTCATGCGCGCCGGCGATGCGCCCGATGCCTCGCCGGCGAACAAGAAAGCGCGCGATGAATCGTGGGTGCGGTGGAAGACGCTTTTGAAAAACATCAAGTGACGGTCCGCGGTCAGTTCTCGAGCGCTGTGCGGAGCTTCTTCTTCGCGCGGATGTACATCGGGCCGACCGAACCGAGGGGAAGCGCCATCATCGCGCTGACCTCGTCGTAGCTGTAGCCTTCGATCGCGATCAGGTGGCAGAGCATTCGCGATTTTTCGTCGAGGCTTTGTAAGGCCGTCGACACCGTCATCGTCTCGTCGCTGACTCTGCCGTTCTTGTCGGGCATCGACTCGAGCGTGTTTTCTCCTTCGAATCGTTCGCGAGAGCGTTGCGATCGTTCAGACTGACGGCGGCAAAGATTCAATACCGTCCCAGCCAGCCACGCCGGCCCCGTTCGAATCAGGCTGCGTTTTTCTAGGAACAGCAGCCACGCTTCTTGCACCACGTCTTCGGCTTCGTCGGCCGACAGGCCAAACTTCCGCTGAGGAATCGAATACAGCAGCTTGCGAACATTCGAATGCAGGTGTTCGAGGTCGAGTGCTTCGTCCCCGCCCGCCAGCTTCTCGATCTCTCCGAGCAGTGCGAAAACGGCGGCGATGATCTGGCCAGGCTCCGCCGGCTTATTGACGATGGTCGAGGAGCCATGCTGCAGAACTTCACTCTCCAATTCGGGGCTGGCAAAGCCGGTGATGGAGACGATCTTGGAACGGGGACTGAGGCGTTTGATGCCCTCCAGCAGGGCAATGCCTTCCTCTTCGGAGTGAAGACGCACATCGGCGACGATCACCGAGTAAAACGTCCCGCGAATCATCGCCTCGGCCGACATCCGATCGAACGCGCCGGCGGTTTCCAGATCCTCGGCCGCAAGAAGCGTGGTCAGGCCAACTACGATCGCTTCCTCATCATCAACGACTAGTACACGTGGCTTCATGACCTCTCCAGTCGCTGACAAATACATCAATGCCTGTGCCCGTCTGCCAAAACGGCTAACACTCAGATGGGTAAAGGCTTAGCGACTCAGTGGACATTCCGTGGCGTATGAAAACCGGACGATGTACGCGAATCTGGACGGTTTATTCGTTGTTCGCGCAGGCAGTGACGATGCGAAGCAACTCTTCATGTTCAAACGGTTTTTGAATCGTTGCGAAGGTGGGAAGCTTCCGCCCTTCTGTGAAGCGCGAATATCCACTGAGCACGATCACGCGGTTGAGGATGGTCGGATCCGTCAGTTGCCAGTAGTCGGTCAGACGCTCGCCATCGAAGACCGGCATTTTCAGATCCAGCAGGATGACGTCGTACCGCTTCTTGAGCTCGAGAGCCTGGATGCCATCGCTCAGAGTATCGACTTGAAAGCCCGCCGATTCGAGCACGGCTTGCAGCACCTCTCGGATATCGCCGCTGTCATCGATGATCAGAACTGTCTTCATGGTCAGCCTGCTGCGCGCATGACGTCGGCGATGGTGGACGTGAGTGCAGAAAACTCGAACGGCTTCTGAAGAAATCGGATGCGCGAATCCGGTATTTCGTTCTGGATCGCGCGCCGATCGCCATGACCGCTGGCGAAAATCACGGGCACCGATTCGTCGATCTTACGAATCCTCGAGTACACCTCGGTCCCGTCCATATCGGGCAACCCGAGGTCGAGTACCACGACGTGGGGCCGGAAAGCGCTGAAGAGACCGGCGGCCTCGCCGCCGAATCGCGCGGTTTGGACCTCGAAACCGCACGAGGAGAGCATCAAGGAAAGCCCTTCCGCGATCACCGCTTCATCCTCGACGATGAGAATTCTGCGAGCCCGCGTTGTGCGCTCCGATGTGACTTCTTCCGGTTTCCGCTCTTCAGCGTTGCCGCGTTGCAGGAAGAGATGAAATGCCGTGCCGCCTCCCAGCTCGCTCTCCGCGAAAATATGGCCGCCATGCTGCTTCATGACCTGATGTGCGACCGCCAGCCCGAGACCGTTTCCTCCGCGCTTGGTGGTGAAGAGAGGGTCGAAGGCATGCTCCAGTACATCCGGAGGCATGCCCATGCCGCTGTCGGTGACAGAGATGTGCACGAACCTCTCGGCGTTCGAGACGATGCCGAACGGAAAGAAAGCATGCTCCTCGGGGATGCCGGCCTGAATCGTCAGCGTTCCGCCGCCGGGCATGGCATCGCGGGCGTTGGTCACAAGATTCAAAAGCACCTGGGCCAACTGCGATTTGTCGGCGGAGACCTGCAGTCCGCGAAACGGAATGCGTGAAACGATGCGAATCATGTTGCCGATGACTCCTTCGGCTTCGGGGGCAAATGTCTGCCAGAATTCACCGAGGTCGAATGAGGTCATCACCGGCTGAGCGGGTTGTGTGAAGCGCAGGATGTCGAGTGCCACGCGTTTTCCGCGCTGAATCGAATTCGCGATGTGCGAGGCGCTCCTGGCGATCATCGCCGGCGCAGCGTTGGGCCGCATGATCAATTCGGCGAAGGGCTGCATCCCCATCAGTACGTTGTTGAATTCATGGGCGACGGTAGCTGCAAGTTTGCCGAGGCCGTTCAGCCTCTCCGCCTGTGCCAGTTGCGCTTCCAGCAATTTTCGATCGGAGATGTCTCGGGCGTTGAGAAGCACGGCGGAGAGCTGCCCGTGTTCGACGAGGTCCTTGCAGACGATTTCGAACGATCGCCAGGTGCCGTCATGATGCCGCAACTGCAGTTCAATCGTCCTGACCGCGCCGGCGTCGGCGATCTGGTTGACGAGAAATTCCATCCAACGTGCGGAATCCCTGGTGTGAACGAGATCGCTGAACGGCGAGCCGATTAGAACATCGCCGGCGTAGCCGAGAGCACGCTCGAGGGACTGCGTGTGATAGACGAGCCGCCCGTCGACGTCGATCACAGCGATCACGTCGCTGATGTTCTCGATGATGGTCCGGAGTCGAAGATCGCTTCGCCGGCTTCCGCCCAGTGCTCTCTCGCGCTTAGTGACGTCGCGTGCGATCCCCCACACTACGGGTCTCTCCTGGTCGTCGACCATGAGAGTGTTTCGATACTCCAACACACGTTCTCGGCCAGCCGCGCCTTTGATGAGCATCATGCCGGCGGCGTTGCCGTCGCGTGTCAGACTGGAGATGTAGCTTTCGAATTCGTCGCGAAAAGCAGGTGCGAGGAGATCCTGGATTGACATGGTCAGCAACTGTTCGCGTGACCTGCCGGTAGCTCTGCAGGCCGCGGCGTTGACGGAAAGAATCCGTCCTTCGAGATCGTGAGAGCAGATCAGATCGGTGGTCTTCTCGAACAGGCCGCTAAGCGATCGCTCGCTGCCGATGCTGCCATCTGTTCGTGAGTTTTCCATGCTGCTCAGGAGTCCCTTGAGGGGTCCGCAAAAATACACGCCTTCGATGTATTTTTCGGGTCCCTCAGACGGACTCCTGTGCAGATGCGAATTGACAGGAGTCTCGCGATGCGACACAAAAAGCACGCGCTGGCGTGCGCGGCCGGCCTCTGGCTCACGTTTTTGGCAGGTATTGCCGGCGCCCAGCAGCGTCCGGACCTCAACTCGCTCAGCGTCGAAGACTTGGCGAATGTGGAGGTTACGTCCGTTTCGCGCAAGGCCCAGAAGCTCCTCGATGTGCCAGCGGCGGTGTTTGTCATCACTCAGGACGACATTCAGCGCTCAGGCGCGACATCGATTCCCGAGGTTCTGCGCGTCGTTCCAGGTTTGGAGGTTGCCAGAATCAATGGCAGCGAGTGGGCGATCAGTGCTCGCGGATTCAATCGTCGATACGCCAACAAGCTTCTCGTTTTGATCGATGGCCGCACCGTTTATGACACGCTCAATGGCGGCGTCTTCTGGAACCTTCAGGACATGCTTCTCGAGGACATCGACAGGATCGAAGTAATCCGCGGTCCTGGCGGCACGTTGTGGGGCGCGAATGCCGCAAACGGCATCATCAATATCATTACCAAACATTCCGTGGAGACCCAGGGAAATCTCCTCTCGGCGGGTCACGGAACCGCGGAAGGATCCTTCCTGTCCGCCCGGCA
>WNFJ01495163.1_pt3 | contig 16389 bp, 11 predicted proteins | sample 5400461 | NCBI WGS metagenome assembly WNFJ01 (sample SAMN13153349, study PRJNA577476) | soil metagenome | isolation source: 115 cm saprolite on Douglas fir-dominated hillslope | place: USA:California | collected 2013-09-17 | reverse complement strand
CTTGAAGTCCTCAAAGCGGCGGCGGTCGCCGTCGCTTTTTTCCAGGAAACGCTGCGCCGCCCGCCGCAGCCAGGGAAGCTTGCGCGCCTTGACCTGTTCGAAGTCAATCCGATTCTGCGGCGCCTCTGAGCTGGCCGCGGCCAGGCCCGCCGCGTCGTCGTTGCCGGTCCAGCCGCGTTCGGCCAGCCGTTCCAGGCTGATAAGGAGAGGGTTTCCGGCAAACGCGGAAGTGGCTGAGTAAGGCGAGTGGGTCATCCCCGGAGGTGAGAGCGGAAGAATCTGCCACAATCCTTGTCCCGCACGGGCAAGGAAATCAGCAAAAGCGTAAGCCTCCGGCCCCAGGTCTCCGATGCCGTCCCGTGAGGGCAAAGAGGTCGGGTGGAGCAGGATTCCAGCAGAACGTTCGAAGGGCATACTTCCGTGCTCTCAGCCGCGAGACTTGGTCAGGAGATCGATTTCGTTCTTGTACACCTTCAACTTGCCCTCTTTTTCCAGCCGGGCGTTGAGCGTGCTCATAAACAGTTCCAGCGCTTGCTGTTTCTTCCGCTGGGAGATCTGTTCCTGAAGGCCGTCGCGCTCCTGGGCGAATTGCGGGTCGGTCAGCGACGGGTCCTGGCGCTCAGTCACTTCCAGGACTGCCGCCTTCTGTCCCAGGTTGATGGGGTCGCTGATCTCGCCCGGCTTCAGCGCGAAGGCAGCGCCCGCCGCTCCGCTCATGGAGCCGATATCGGGCACTTGTGATGTCCGGCCGGCCAGTTCGCTGGTCTTTACCGTGGCGCCGGCCTCTTTGGCGGCTTTGGCAAGGTCATGCTGGGCGTGGGCGCGGTCCGACAACTCGCGCGCTTTCTTTTGCAGCAATTCGGCGGCGCGCTGGCTCTTGAAATCGTTGGTGACGCGCTCCTTGATTTCCTCGAAAGACGGAGTCCGTGCCGGATTGATCCTGGCCACCTGGTAGATCACATAGCCCTGCGGAAAACGTGCCAGCTGTGGCGGGGATTTCTCCTCGGCCGCGAATACCTCGTTCATGAGTTCGGGAGCTGGTCCGATGCCCGGAAGAGCTTCATTCCGGCCCACCGGATTGCTCTCGACCACCTGCGCGCCGCTCTGGACCGCGGCCTTATCCAGGCCCAGCTTCTGAGCTGCGTCCTGGGCCGCGTTGCCCTTCTGCTCCAGAAGCGCGCTGACCTTCGGCCCCTTGAGGTTCTTTTCAATATCGCCTTTGACTGCGGCCAGCGGCTTGACCTGCGCCGCCTCTTTTTCTTCGGTCTGGATGATGTGGAACCCGTAGGAGGTCTGCACCAGATCGCTGATCTGTCCGGGATTCTGGGCGAAAGCCGTCTTTTCAAACTCCGGCACGGTCTGGCCTTTCACGATCCAGCCCAGCTCCCCGCCTTTTTCGGCGCTGCCTGGGTCCTGCGAGTTCTTCTTGGCCAACTCGGCGAAATCTCCGCCTGCCTTGATCTGCTTGAGCATGTCGGCGGCCTTGGCTCGGGCCGCATCCACCGCTTTCGCGTCCGGTTTGCCGTCAGCGCCGGAAGCCTGCGTGGAGATCAGGATATGCCGGACTCTTACCCTGTCCGGCAGGCGGTACTCGTCCAGATGGGAGTTGTAGTAACGCTGGAGTTCGGCGGGATCCACCGTGACCTTGCTCTCCACGTCCTTGTCCGGCAACACGAAGTAGCGGATCTGTCGCTTTTCCGGAATCGAGTTCTGGTAGCGCGCCTGGTTGGCCCCATAGAACGCTTTGAGCTCGGCGTCAGTGGGCTTGATCTCCTTTTGAATATTTTCGAGATTCAAGACGGCATATTGAAACTTCACCTTGATGTTTTTGTCCTTGTAAGCCTGCTCCACCTCTCTGGGAGAAATGGTTACCCCGGCAACGATGGTGTTGAACAGCTTGCGCGCCAGCACCTCATCTTTCACGCTGCGCTCAAAGTCGGCGACCGTGCCTCCGTTCTGGGTCAGCAACTCCTGGTATTTCTCTTGGCCGATCCATTTGCCGTCCGGGAAGAAATACTGCTTGTAAGCGCCGTTTTCAAGCTCGTCACGGACCTCCTGGTTGGACGCCGTCAGCCCCAGGCGCCCAGCCTCATAGCGGACCTCCTGACGCTGGATGAGCTGCTGGATGGCCTGATTCATCAAGATAGGCACATAGAAATCCGGGACCCGCTGCGACCGCATCTGCGCCTGCGCCAGTTTGGTGACTTCGTCGCTGCGAATTTCTTCTCCGGCTACCTTGGCCACCACGCCAGTGCGGCCACTGGCCTCCGTGCTGCCGGTCATAAAACCAGGGATCAGATAGGCCACCATGCTCAGGGCCAGGATGACCAGGAATCCGCCGAGGATGTATTTTGCGGCGTTGTTGCCGCTCTGCAAAAACCGAATCATTTTACGGAAAGCTCCAAGGAAAAATCAGGACTCGCTTCATTATATAGAAGGATGGGCCGGAAGCGGCTTGCCGCGGGACCTGAAATTCAGTAATCGCAGCGAGGCTCCTGATTCCGCCGCGCCCGATTAAATTGCCTCCCAGCCCCGCACTGCCCGGTCTGCAGGCTTTCTACGGGGCAGGAGGAACAACGTACTTGTCGACAAATGCGAAGAGGTTTTCCCTGTGCGCGGCACGATAAGCGTTCCGATTACTCGCTCGGCTCGCTTGCGCAGGCACAGACCGGTTCCCCGTCACCCGTTCGGCAAAGGCGGCTATTGAATAGAAGATTAATTTTATGACTTTTCACTCACGGCGAGGGCGAACGCTTCACGCAAAAACGGCATGACCGTGCGCAGGTCCCCGGCGGTCCGGACAAGGACGACGTGTGAGACGCGGTTGCCGCTTGGCCCGATTTTGATGAAGTACGGTGCGCTCACCTTGCGACCGAGGTGAATCACCACGCGAAGCGCATCCCGCGTTACCGTCAGGTCCGCAAAGATGCGTGTTGTCCGGAACAGCGCGTACCGGTCACGTGTGACTACCTCCACCTCGCCAAAGCCCCTAACCGTGGTCTCGAGTTTCCGGTAGAGATCGGTGAGTGCCGGTGGCCTACTTTTGAGTAAGGTCGCGGCGCTGCCGACCCCGCACGCGTGACGTTGATTCACCTGACGAAAGGTCCGATCACACCGCGGACATGCCCAACTCATAAAGTTTTAATACACGGCAAACATACACGTGTCAAGAATCGGTGGAGTTCAAACACGCTCTAGGCAAAGCAGTCTGGTTCTCATCATGATATTGAAACGTGTGGAGCGGACGCGTCCTCCTGGCCGATGGCGAAACCGCCGTGCTATTCTGGCCGGAAGTCGAGACCACGGATGACAAGTTCCCGCGGAAACACGCAACATGAAGCTTCGCGAAGACATCCCACGGCCTGAGCTCATGGATTCCCCGGCCGCCGCGCAAAAGTTTTCTTCCCGCAAGCTGGCCCTTGGCGGCGTGGCCTACTGCGTCTTGCTCATCGTCTTCTGGTTCATTGCCCGGCTTTCTCACGTCCGACAACTCGAAGAGCATCCGGTCTCAACCTTCGTGAGCTTTGCCCTGCTCTTCGCTCCGTATTGGCTGTTCGGTTTCGGCGCTGCCGGTTGGCTGCGCGCAGTTTTACGCAGGCCCGTGGCGCGCGTGGCCGCGGCGGCCCTTCTGGCGCTCCCGTACTTTGTGCTTTCCATTCCCGGCGGGGAGTTTCGCTGGCAGGTGGCCGGCGTCTTGATCGGAATCGCCGTGCTGAGCGCCGCCGCTCTCCAGAAATGGCAGAAGCCGGGTACCTGGGCCGACCTGGCGGTGCTGGCCACAGCCGGCCTGGTGATCGATCTGGGGCTGCTCAACACTGCCGGACCTCTGACCACGAAAGGCATGATCTGGCCTGCAGGCTTGGGCGGCTTTCCCAAGATGATGATGGCCGACGTAGCCTTGTACTGCTACCTGGTGGTCAAACCGATCGATGGGATTGGCTACGACCTGGTGCCGCGCGTCTCGGACGTGAAGACCGGCCTGCGCGAATTTCTCTTCTACGCGCCGTGCGTCATTCCTCTGGGCTTGCTGCTCGGCTTTCTGCGGTTCCATCACGAAATGCCGCGGCCTTTCATGGTTCCGGCAGGATGGATCTTCACTTTCATTTTTGTGGCCCTGCCGGAAGAGCTGTTTTTCCGCGGTTTGGTACAGAACCTGCTGGAGCGCCGCGTGGCAAGAAACGTCGCGCTCCTAGTCGCGTCCATCCTCTTTGGCCTTTCCCATTTCAACAAGCACGCGGGCGGCCGCTTTCTGCTTCACTTCGCTGGTCACACGATGCTGTTCAACTGGCGTTACGTGCTGCTGGCCACCATCGCCGGGCTGTTCTACGGGCGGGCCTGGAGGGAGAAGCGCCGGCTCTTCGCGTCTTCCATCACCCACGCCAGCGTGGACACGGTGTGGTCGCTGTGGTTTCGCTAGCATGAGCAAATCGGAACACATTAACAAGTGAGGGGATCTGGTGCAAAATGGTGCAATTTGGTGTATGATAACACCATGGCAGTACCGAAGATAGCCAAAAAGACAGTGCGCCGCAGCATCTCCTTGGCCGCCGATACAGACGCAAAGGTGCAAAAGCTGGCGCGGCGACAGAGGCAAAGCGCTAATCGAGTGCTGGAGAGCCTGATTGAGACTGGGCTGGAGGCAAAAGAAGCCGAGAAGCGCCGGTTTTTCGACCTTGCGGAACGCCTCCGAACCACACGCGACCCCGACGAACTCCAGCAGGTCAAGGACGAGCTGGCACGAATGACCTTTGGAAGCTGATGCCGAAAATCCAGTGAACTGGCCTCCCGCCGGATTTGCGCGACCACCTCTTCGACCGCGCCCGGGAGCGCCAGATTTCCATCGAAGACCTTTACAAGTTGAAGCTCTGGCGCGAGACCGGGCCCGACGCGCCCGAGGGTCCCTGGTACAAAGACTTCGGCTCCTTCAAGATTTGCGGCGAAGGCCACTATCCAAAGACTTTCCTGCTCCGCGGTCAGGTCGCGAAAGGACAGGAGATTGAATAAAGTTTCGCAGTGGCGAAGAGAATTGCCAGAATGATGATTGCCAAGACTGAGGATTGAAAACCGTAAGGTTTTGGTTTTGAGCTCTTGCCAAACGCCATGTGTCAATTGCCAAAGTGCGCATCGCGATGCCAGCCGCTCCTGCCGACAGAATGCCGTAACCAGGCGTTATATAATTGCCGCTTTCAAAACACACCGTCGAGGAAACTGTCATGAAGCGCGTCATGATCGGCATCGTTCTTTCCGTCTGCCTCTTTGCAGGCAGCAGCCCGGGGCAGTCCGGCAAGTGCACCCTGAGCGACAACGTGGAGTACGGAAAGAAGATCAAGGAATACACCACCGAGCCGTTTTTTATCACCGAATTGGTGGACCACCTGCCGTCGAGCTCCTGCGTCCCTTCACCGGACGCGTTGCTGCACCATATCATCGGCGCGCCGGACGTGCTCGATTACACCAAGGACATCAATGCCTATATGCGGCTGCTGGCCGCGAAGAGCCCGCGCGTGAAGGTGTTCAGCATCGGCGCATCGGAAGAAGGCCGGGAGATGCTGGCGGTGGTGGTGAGCGACGAAACCAACCTGGCGAAGCTTGAACGTTACAAAGAGATCACGCGGCGTCTCGCCGATCCGCGCGGCCTAAGCGACGGCGAGGCGCAGAAGCTGATCGCCGAAGGCAAGCCCATCTACTGGGCCGACGGCAGCATCCACTCGCCCGAGACCGGCGCTCCGGAAATGCTGATGGAGCTGGCCTACCGGCTGGCGGTGGAAGAAACGCCCTTCATCCAGAAGATCCGCAAGGACTCCATCGTGATGATTACTCCCGTCGTGGAAGTCGACGGCCACGACCGCATGGTGGACATCTATTTGCACCGCAAGAAGCACCCCACCGATCCGCCGTATCCGCTGGTATGGTGGGGCCACTATGTTGCCCATGACAACAATCGCGACAGCATGGGCATGAATCTGGCGCTCTCCCGCAACATGCTGAAAAATTTTCTGGACTGGCACCCCACGGTGATGCATGACCTGCACGAGTCTGTGCCCTATCTCTACATCATGACCGGCACCGGGCCTTACAACGCGTGGCTGGATCCAATCGTGATCAGCGAGTGGCAGCAGATGGCGTATTACGAGATCGAAGAGATGACCAAGCGCGGCGTGATCGGGGTGTGGACCCACGGCTTCTACGATGGGTGGGCGCCGAACTATCTGCTCTCCATCGCCAACAATCACAACTCCATCGGGCGTTTCTACGAGACTTTCGGCAACGGCGGCGCGGACACACGCGTGCGCACGCTTCAGCCCGCCGACACCAGCCGCGACTGGTACCGCCCGAACCCGCCTCTGCCCAAAGTGAAATGGTCCGCCCGCAACAACATCAACATGCAGGAAAGCGCCATCCTGTTCGGCATGCACAACCTGGCCGGCAACGGGCCAGAGTTCCTCAACAACTTCTATCTCAAGGGCCGGCGTGCCGTCGAGAAAGCCAGGAAAGAAGGGCCGGCGGCGTGGGTCCTTCCCGCCGACGATGCGCGTCCCGGGGAACAGGCCAGCCTGCTCAACCTGCTTGAGCTGCAAGGCGTGGAAGTGCATCGCACCGAAAAAGAATTCCGCATACCCGCCGCGGCCGGCGCAACTGACTCGCCGGAGAAAGGCAGAAAGAAAGACTCTGAGGCCGTCGCCGGAGACGATAAGAAGCCTGCGGACGCTGCCGAGAAGAAATCCCAGGAGACGGTCGTCATTATTCCTGCCGGCAGCTACGTGGTGCGCATGGACCAGCCCTACAGCCGCCTGGCGGACGCGGTGCTGGACACGCAGTACTACAATCCTCGCGATCCACGCTCCTATGACGATACGGGGTGGACGCTGGGCGCGCTGCGCAACGTCAAGACCGTCCGCGTGACCGATGCCGCCATTCTGGATGTCCCCATGCAGAAAATGGGCGCCATTGAGGCGGCCGGCGGCATCAGCGGCGAAGGTAATCTCTACCTCATCAATCACAACACGGACAACACTCTGGCCACCTTGCGCTTCCGCCTGGCCAGCATGCCTATGGAAGCCGCCGAGGATTCTTTCGAAGCCGACGGCATCAAGTTCAAAGCGGGGAGCTTTGTGATTCGCAAGGCGGACCGCAGTCTCCTCGAGCAGGCGGCAAAAGAGCTCGGCATCAAGGTGCACGCCACCAAGGCCGAGCCGAAAGTGCCCACGCATCCTCTGGCTGTGCCGCGTGTAGCCATGGTGCACAACTGGCAGAACACGCAGAATGACGGCTGGTATCGCATCGCCTTCGAGACCTTGAAGATTCCTTATACCTATGTCGCCGACACCAGGCTGCGGGAAAGTTCCAACCTGCGCCAGAGCTTCGACGTCATTATTCTTCCACCCATGGGCGGTTTTGGCCCCTCCGGGCTGGCCGCCATTCTTCGCGGTCTGCCCATGCGCGGCAGCGCCCTGCCCTGGAAAAATTCTGAGGAGACGCCGAACCTGGTGGCGCCCGGCCTGGATTCCACAGACGACATCCGCGGCGGCCTGGGCTACGCGGGCTTGGCGAACCTGGAGCAGTTTGTGCGCGATGGAGGCCTGCTGATCGCGGTACAGACCAGCGCCGCGCTGCCCGTCGCCGGCGCCATGACGGACATGGTCAATGTGGCTGATGCCCGCGCCATGCAAGCCCCCGGCAGCGTGCTCCTCTCGAGCGTTGACGACAAAAAGAGCCCCATCGCCTATGGCTATGACGACAAACTCTATATCTACTTTCGCCAGGGGCCGATCATCACGGTCAGCACCGGCCTGGGCGGCCAGGGNNCCCAGGGACCAGATGCAGCCACCGGGAGAGCCAGCGGGCGCGGATCGCTTACCGATCCCGACGTGATCCAGGGCCGCCCCTACATTGCCGCGGAAAAGGAGCCGAAGCGCACGCCCCGTGAGCAGGAGGTCTACGTGCCCGAAGACACGCCGGATAATGCCCGCTGGTTCCTGCCCGCCAAAGAGGCCTTCCCCCGCGTGGTCTTGCGCTTCGCGCCGGAGCGGGATCTGCTCCTGAGCGGCATGATTACCGGAGCCAATGAGATTGCGGAAAAGCCTGCGGTGGTCGACGTGCCTCACGGCAAGGGGCATGTGGTCTTGTTCGCCAACAATCCCGTATGGCGCGGCGAGACCTCGGGCAGTTTCTTTCTGGTCTTCAACGCCATGCTGAATTACGACCATCTGAACGCTGGCGCACCTGGGCCAAGTCCTAAAGCTCAGGCAACGGCGGCCGGCGGAGAGAGCCAGGAAGAAGAAGAATAAGGTGGAAGAGCAGGTGGAAGAGCGGCCCTTTAGGGCCGCGTCACCGGACGTGGGTTGACAGCGGGCTTTAGCCCTGGTGGCATCCGTGGGTTCGCCCCCCGAGTTTCCCGTCCGTTTCTTAGCACTGTCAAGCGACCAACGCGGTGCCACCAGGGCTGAAGCCCACATTCTGAAGAAGCTCGCTTCGCGGCCCTAAAGGGCCGCTCTTCCACCGGGCCGCTCTTCCATCTTTCGCCCGCCCAGCTTTGGGGGAGAACGTTTTACCCATCTTTACGCGAAGGCTTAATAATTCTTATCGGTGAAGAACCGGCAATTTTGTTGACGCCCGCATCTTATAGATTAATACTCTTGGCGATTTTCTGCGGTACCATTACGCTCGCGCAGAAAGCCGGATTAGGGTCTGCATCCCCGCGCCACATGAAAACAGAAGAGCAGAACCCGGTTTTTGAGATCTGGCTGGCCGCCTACAACAGCCGCCTGGTGCAGGTGGCACAATGTAAGGCCCCTGCTCCTAACCCGCCCGCTGATGAGTCGAACTCCCCGTCCGACTCGCAGGGTGGGGAAGACAGCTAAGATCTCGCTGTACACCACCCACGCGCCGCAAAGGGTCAAGATGGTGCAACAATCCATCTCGCTCTGTGTTTAAGGTTTATTGCAGGAATTTTTCACGTGATTTCCATGCCGATCCCGCTCTGGCCAGCTTGGCTATCTGGGAAGAAGTACAGTGGCCGATGGTGTAGTTGCGGCAGGCAAGTCTGACAAAATATTTGCGAGTACCTGATGTGAGTCGTCGTAACATTTTGTGAAGTGAGGAATTATGCCGAGAAAGAATCGTGCAGTACTGCTTCTTCTGGCTTCATCTCTTGCAATATTAATGCTGGCGGGTTGCGGCGGCGGCCCCAGCACCACCGGCCCGGCTCCAGGCGGCTTCACCAACGCCAATCTGAACGGCACTTATGCTTTTGCCCTTAGCGGCACCAACAACATCGCCGGAACCTTCTTCAGCGTGGCCGGCAGCTTTCAGGCGAACGGTAATGGGACGATCACCGCAGGCACGGAAGACTTCAATAGCCCGGGGACTGCGACCCTGTTCACCAATGCGCCTATCACCGGTACCTACGCCGTGCGTTCCGACGGCCGGACCGCGGTAACGCTGGTCGCTGCGGGCGTGACCCTCAATCTCGACTTAGTCCTGCTGAACACTTCGACCGGGCTGGTCATTCGTTTCCAGCCCAACGCCAGCGCCAGCGGCAGCATCGATCTGCAAAACTCCTCGGCATTCAACCTGCCCACGTTGGCGGGCGCCTTCGCTCTCAATGTGGCCGGCGTGGATAACGCCGGCGCGCCAGAAGCTGTAGTAGGTCAGGTTACGCTCGATAGCTCCGGCGACATCACTGGAGGCACCTTGGACGACAATGACAACGGCGCCGCGACGACGAACCCGGTCACTGTTGCAGGGCTGGCCGTATCCAACCCGGTGAACGGGCGCGGTACCGCAACGATTACTACCAGCACGGCTTTGGGTACACTCCACTTCGTTTATTACGTGGTTGACGCCAACCATCTGAAGTTGATCGAGATTGACGCGGGGTTCCCCTTGGGCGGTGACGCCTTCCGCCAAACATCGACAACCGTCTCCGGAAGCTTTGCCTTCACCCTTGCCGGCACGACGCTCCCGAACCGCGTGTTTCTTGCCGGAGGCATTCTCAACACTGACAGTGGAAACCCCGCGGGCACCATCCTCAACACCAGCGTGGAAGACGCGGATAACGGCCTGAACGTTGCCCCGCCCGGCGGATCGCCGGTGAGCGGTACATATTCTGTGAGTGGCGGCCGGGGCATCATGCAGATCAATGGCGGCCTCCAGACCTTGAATCTCGTCTTTTATCCCTCCACCGGCGGTCTGCAAATGCTCGACACTGACGCCAACCTGGTGGCCAGCGGCGCCGCGCTGCAGCAATCAGGAGCGCCGTTCTCCAATGCCTCCATTAACGGCCCCTTTGGGCTGAACCTTACGGGCGTGGACCTTAACGCCGGCACAGAAGTCGATGGGATTGCTCAGTTCAACACTACGGGTACGGGAACCTTGTCCGGCGCGTTTGACTTCAACGACGGCGGCGCGTTGTTCAACAGCCTGGCTCTCAAGGGCACATATTCCGTGAGTTCCAACGGCCGCGGCACCATGACGTTGAGCCCCTCGTCGTTAGGCACTTTCAACGTCATCTTCTATATGGCCAGCAACTCGCGCGTGCTGTTTATCGAGTCAGACGTTGGCCAAGTATCTGTAGGAGCGTTCGCTCTGCAACATTAAGCGAAGAATGATAGGACCGCCGGGCGGCCCGCGAAACCTACGGCACAAGCAAAAGGCGGAACGCGCTTGCGCGCGTTCCGCCTTCCTCTCGAGAGCGTTTGACCTCGGTTAGCTGCCGGTCGCCAGCTTAGAAGCTGAAGTAGAATACCACCCGGCCGTCGCGACGGCACTACCGTTGTCCGTCCCAGTTCCAGTAATAGCCATTGAACCAGCGGCGTTCGCCGATGTAATAGCGGTGATCGTCCCGGTCAAAGAACCGGCGGTCATCACGATCAGAGTAATGTCTACGGTAATCGCGATCGAGATGGCGATCAAAGGCGCGATCACGGTCACTATAACGATCACCAAAACGATCACTATAGCGATGACGATCTCGATTACGATCCCCATCACCTCGTCCATCATGATCCCGCGGTTGGGCCGAGGCCAAAGCGGAGCCACCGGTCATCAGTGCTGCGGCAATGAGTAACATTCGTAGGCGTTTCATAAATTCTCCCTCTCTGTGAGCCAGCCACTCGCCGATGCTCCACCTCCGAACCGGTCCAGGTCTGGGCTCATTTATCACCTGCCTGTAAGAACCCCCAGTTGAGTCCATTGTCGGTATAGTTTTAATAAGTTGGGTTGGGGAGAGCCAAGGTCCGCGGCTCAAGAGGTTAAACGTGATTGGGCGCAATGAAGGCGCAATGAAAATGGCCCGGCGCCGTCACGCGCCTGGCCACTTCCCTGAGTAAGGGGGGCTTCTTACTCAAACCGCAGAGCTTCAATCGGATCGAGCAGCGCCGCCTTGCGCGCGCGATGTAAAGTATTGCGGCGCCCTGCTCGACTCAAATTTGAATGCCGTGAGTGCGCCGATGGCAACCAGCAGCACGCAAATGATCATCCACTTGTTTTTCAGGTATTTCATCCCTGCACCCCCGGAACCGGACCACGCTTCGTCTTTCGGCTCCTGCCAGAATTGAACCCGGTGGCCGCGCGATCACGGTAGAGAGTGAGCAAGGCAGGGTAAATATTTGTCAGGAATGAAGTTGCGGATGCTGCTAAATGGCGCGGAAAATGCCTTTTCTTTCTCTCGGCCATGATTTATTGTGGCAGGCCATTGCGGCAGGGGACCGCAGAAGGAGTTTTGGAAAATGAAATCTCCTCTTTGCGTATTGGTTTTCTTTCTAGCCACCTCATGTTTTTGTCTGTCCAGCGGCTCCGGGATGGCGGCCCAGCCGTCCTCACGCGACGATCCGGAACCTGGGGCGAACCAGCCGGCGCAGGGCGCAGTCGCTCCCGCATCCTTGAACGCGGCTGAGACCACAATCCCAGGCCCCTTGCGCTCCTTCGAGCGCATGGCCGGGATCAGCCGCAAAGCCGCTCCCGACGACGTGCTGCCGCTTCTCGCTAAAGAGATGAATTTGCGAGGTTACGCGGTCGGCAGGCCGACCGAGTACCTGATCCTGGTAAAACGGTACTTGCAACAGGCAAGAGAGCTGGTGGCGCTGGCGGGGCCTGATGCCGAAATCCGGGTTTCCAATTGCGAAGATGCGGCGCCACTGCTCACAATCCTTGGCTACCAACTCCGCCAGGCCTGTGGGCCGGATACTTCCGTGGAGGTCGCAGATTCGGCAAGGGCCTTCATCACCAGCGATTCCGGGTTTCCCCTGGCGGAGCTCGAGCAAGCTCTGCGCGAAGGCAGGCCCTTCAGTCTTCCCTATTCCTCCTCGCGGGTGCCGGTGCTCTTTGCCCTGAACGATTGGGCAACTTTTGCCGCTAGCGGCAAAGCCGTCAACACCAAGAGTGACGTGGTGGACGTTATCCTGCACAGCCCGTCTCTGGCTCGTCTCTACTCTGCGCTGGCGGGGATGGACAGCGAAACCGGATTGTCCTTGCGGCAATCTCTCGGACTACAGAAATTGATTCGCGTTGCCAAAGTCCTTGATTTCTACGGCAATCACATCTGCATCCGGTCCGGCAAGGTCCTCGTGCCCGGAGGAACTCCCGCAGAGGCCAGCTGGAAGGAGCTGGTGGGAGCGGATCCTCATTCGCCCGGAGAATTCGTGGTCCGCTTGGCAGCCCAGGATGAAGGTTGGCTGGCCTCCTATTTTGACGCGCTCTCACGCGCCACCCCCGCCCAGCAGGCCTACCTCACCGAGCCTCGCCGGTTGCGGCGTTTCTATGCTGCGCTGCGCGGGAAAGACGCTAGCCCCGGGCCAGCCCGGGCCATCTTGCGCTCGGACCCGGGCTTCTGGTTGCTGATCATGCGGCTTGACTTGGAGTCTGATGAACCTTCTGTCCCCGGCAACCTGGAAGTATGGAAGGACATCTTTCACCGCAATCGCGATTCCAAGAGGGACCGCGAATGGGCCGGCCGGGCTGAACGCTGGAACATCCCGGAGCAGCTGTTGGAAGGAATGTTTGCCCTTTCCCGCGACGTGAGAAGAGGGTCCCTGCTGGAGATTTATCTTACGCTAAGCGAAATCGACCGCAGGCGTGCTCCCCAGGACCGTCTCAAACCCGAGACCGTCACCATGCTCGCCGATCGATTCCCGCGGTTCGGTGATCAGTATCTTGTCTTTTCCGAGTTCCCGGGATTGAGCAACGAATCCATTGTTGCCTTCGCCAGAGCCGCGGACGCCCTTGACCGCATTCCCAATCCGGCCATGCGGGCCAATGCGATCGGCATTTTCCAATCCAACCTTGGGCTCTGGCAAATCCTGGTACGGCAAGGGCAGATCCCCGGCGCGAATGTGAACGACTCATGGCAGCGCGTGATTGCTCCCTTTAGTGAGGTGCATTCAGCGGCCCAGCTTTTCGACGCGGGCCGGGTTTCCCTGGGAGAGTTGTTGTCGGTCGCAACCGGCAGGTCCGATCTTTCCCAAGACGAAATCATCGCCTTGTTGGCCGGTCCTAACCTGGTGAGCCCGGAAGCGCAACAGGCAAAACAGCAACTGGCCAAGAAAATGAGTTCGGTAATGGATGCCCAGCGCCTGGTTTCCCTCGACACGCTCTTCGCGCTGGCAACCGGGCTGGACCAGATGGCCCAGGGAAAAGCAATTGGTGACACCTTGCTTCCGCTGGCGGCGCAGCTCAGGGAGTTCGAGTTGCCGCGGCCCATCTTCAACCGAAATCTGCAGGAGGTTCAGGCGGGCCGCGAGTTTGCTGACGTCCGCCACACCACCCTGCAGACGCGAACAGACTTGCAGAGGATCATCAAGTCCGGGTCCGCGAAAGACCGAGCGGAGGCTCGCGGCCGCCTCGCTCCCTTCCTGCGGGACACTCTGGTGGGATTGAATTACACGTACTACGATCCTCCCGGCGCACAGATGCTTTACAACAATGCGGTTTTCGTCCGCTCCCATGATTATTCCGAAGGCATGGGCACCGGCGCCGAGCAGCCCTGGATCGCCCCCAGGCTGGTCAATCTTTTTGGATCGTCCGGAGGCGGTCATCTGGCCGGCTCCCTGGCCGGTCTGCCTTACGCTCTCGCCGAGGTGGAGCAGAATTTCATTGTGCCGGAGAACGTCCAATCACTCATCTGGGAAGACTTTGTGCCCAGCCTTCTGACCAGCGCGGTTCTCCCACGCTTCTGGGGCGTGACCCAAAACGAACTTCACGCCGTCGCTCTCTACCAGCGTGCCGGAGAAGAGATTCTTGCCGGCGCCGCGGAAAATGATGACCTCCGCGGCAAGGTCATGGACATTCTGTCCGATCGCATGCTCCCTCAGAAGTGGGGACATGTTGAGGCCGCTCTCCGCGCGGGGCGCCGCGACGAGGTGCTTGCCCAGGCGCTGCCCGGCGAAACGTTATATCTGACCGCGGAATTCCGCCGCCGGTTTCCCGAGGAAGGTAGCCAATGGGGCGCGGCCGGCAAAGAACTGGACACCCTTGCCCATCAACATCCTGCCGAGGTCACTTGGGAGCGCTTGTCAGAGGACTTTGGTGTGCCTCATCCGGCCCTGGCGCATACCTACAGCCGGGAACTGCTCCGAGTGCAGCCTTTTCCTACGTTCCAGGGTTACTCCAGCCGCTTGATGGCCGAGTGCTGGGATTCCAACAATCTCTTTTGGGGTCGGCTGGCGGACGAACTGGGTTACCCGCCGGTCATGCTGAACCGCCTGGTGCCCGAGCTGACACATCGTATGGTGGAGAAATTGTTTGCCACCAATCTGGAAGACTGGTCCGCTGTTTCCCGGGCGATGCGGGAAACAGGCGAGGAGTTTCGTCAAGGCAAGATCATCTCATTGCCGAAAGGCGGCGCTGCCTCCGTGCATTAGACGTTTTCAGCGTTTCATCACAACACTCTGGCTGCTGAGAAGAGGACACTATGGGAAGGCGATTCGGGCTGCTTTTATTGCTTGTTGGAGGTGCTCTATCCGGCTCTCCCGCCGCGCCGACGCCGGCCGGAGCGCGCCCTGCGCCCGCAGCGGAGGCTCAGGAAAGCCAGCCGGAAAAACCAGTCTTGCGGGTGGAAGTCAACCTGGTGCAACTGAACGTGGCGGTAACCGACAACAAGGGTCACTATGTCACCGGCCTGCGTCCTTCCGACTTCGTGGTCTTTGAAGATGAAATTTCTCAGAAGATTGCCTCCTTCGGGGAAGGCAACGAGCCGCAAAAGATCGTTGAGGTCTCTGAGGTAAGTCCCAAGCCGGAGCAGGTGGGTTCTACAGTGGCAGGCGCGAACGTCTTCGTCTTGTTCGACACCAGCAACTACATGTACCGGAGTTTCGCGCTGGCGCAGGACGCGATCGCCGACTTTGTGAAATCCCTGGACAGCCCGGAACGCATAGCTTTTTACGCTTACAGCCGCAATCTTTACCGGGGCGCCTTGCTCACCGCCGACCGGGAGGAGGTTTTGCGCGGCGTGCGCTCCACGGTAGCGGGAGATGAGCCGGCTCTCTTCAATGCCTTGCTGCTGACCCTGCGAGACGCCGGACAGTTCCCCGGGAGAAAGGTACTGGTGATCTTCTCCAACGGCCCGGACGAATCCAGCATGGTAACTCCGGAAGACATCGGCGAATTGGCCCAGTCGGAGGGAATCCCGATCTATGTGGTAAGCACCCAGCATGCCACCTTGGATCCCGTTTCCACGGCCATCTTCCGGCAGATGAGCTCCGCCACCGGCGGACAGGCCTATTTCGCCAAGGGCTGGCAGGACCAGCGCCGGGCCTTCGATTCGATCCGCGATGACGTGGCGCACCTCTACGCTTTGAGTTACTATCCGCAGCCCAACCCGAACCGGGGCTGGCGCACCATCAAAGTGAAACTGCTGGGCGAGGCGGCAAGGAAATACCACATCCGCACGCGCAGCGGCTATCGTCCGCAACCGACCCACTTCTCCAAAGAGCCGGCGCCTACTCCGTAGGCGGACACGGCTGGTGAGTTGGTACTGCCTGTCCACGTCCCGGCAGAGTTCCCGACGCCCCCTTCAGACTTCGGCCCGCGCTCGGCGGAACTCCGGTTCGTCATCAAACAGACGGCCGCCCGATAACTTTCGTGGCCGACTACTCGTCCAGAATCGTCAGATTCGTCGCGCACTGAAGAACGGCGAAATCCTGGCTGCCCCATGTACGAGCTGCGCGTTTTACGTTCTTTTGGCTTGGATGCTGCTCTCTACCAATTTCTCAACGCGTTGGCGCATGGGAAAACCTGTCCACTCCCCATGAAGAACAACGATAAAAGTTTGGGCAACTTAGAGCGGTTCCTACATTGCTGTATCCCGGTCCGAGACACGTAACAGGGCCCGACTTGAGCGCTTAGGGCGGAGCGAGTCCCGCGAGCGACGACCTGCGCAGTCGGGCCGATAAC
>WNFJ01165143.1_pt1 | contig 16399 bp, 13 predicted proteins | sample 5400461 | NCBI WGS metagenome assembly WNFJ01 (sample SAMN13153349, study PRJNA577476) | soil metagenome | isolation source: 115 cm saprolite on Douglas fir-dominated hillslope | place: USA:California | collected 2013-09-17 | reverse complement strand
CCCCGCCATCAGAATTCGCCCCTGCGCAGCCGCGAGGTCATATGGAACACGATGATAGGTAATCTCACTGGCCTCGCTGTCATAGACCGCAAAAGCCGCCCGCCAGTCGCAATCCCGAGGCTGCCCAATCGACCCCGGATTGATTAGATGCCGTGTCCCAGGCGCAATCGCAAGCGTCCAGGAATCCGCCTCGTTTTTAGTCTGGTACTGCGGCCGTAACTCATGCCAATCATGGCCCTTCTGCGAGAATCCACCCTGCAGATGCGTATGCCCGAAGAACGTAATAGCCGTAGTCATCTGCTGCAAAGGAGCCCAGGCATCCCGCATGCTCAGGATGTATTGATCCTCATTGAGCGGAGAGCCATGCGCCAGCGTAACCTCACCGAACTCCTTTGGTTGCAATGGTCCCTGCGGCATAGCCCGCAGCCACACAAGATTCTCCGGCGTCAACTCATCATGAGTCCACATGGCGGCGGCACGGGCAACGGGGTTGAAACCCAGCGCTGAGGTAAGGCCGCAACACACACGATCGTGATTGCCCCGAACGTTCATCTGCGCCTTAGGCCGTATTAAATCAATCACTTGGTTAGGGCTGGCTCCATACCCAACGATGTCCCCGAGGTTCCAGAGAACGTCGAAGGAATCTACTGCGGCGAGTGCGGCGTTGAGTGCTTCGAGGTTCCCGTGGATGTCCGACAGAATAAGGGCGCGCATTCGATAAAAGGGCCGGAGAGACCCAATCCGCAAGCTTATCTTGATTTGCGGCCAGGCGAAAGCCCAAGCGTCTATCAGGCTGTAACGAAGCTACTTAGCAACGGAGGCCAAAGGGAGCGAACGGTCCGTCCGCATGGTCGGAGCCGAGGCAAGAAGACTCCGCGTGTAGTGGTGCTGCGGTGCTCGGAAGAGATTTTGCGTGGTAGCCTGCTCGAGAATCTGTCCGTGCTGCATCACGGCCACCCTGTCGGCGATCTGCGAGACTACGGCAAGATCGTGCGAGATGAAGAGCATCGAGAGGTTGTGCATTCGCTGTAAATGCTTGAGCAGGCTGATGATCTGCGCCTGAACCGTCACATCGAGCGCGGTAGTAGGCTCGTCCGCGATCAGCAACCGTGGCCGGTTGACGATGGCCATGGCGATCAAAATACGCTGCCGCTGCCCCCCCGAGAATTGGTGTGGGTAGTCGCGGAGGCGCCGTTCGGGGTCAGGAAGCGCGACCTCGTGCATGGCCTCCAGGACCTTTGATCTGACGGCCTTACGGGAAAGCTTCGGGTGGTAGGCCTGCACAGCTTCCGCGATCTGAGCGCCCACGGGCATCACCGGGTTGAGCGCGGTCATGGGCTCCTGGAAGATCATCGTGATATCTCTGCCGCGATGCCGCCGCATGTCTTCTTCCGAGAGGGCGAGCAGATCTTTGCCGTCAAACCTAATCGAACCAGTCACTTGCGCAGTCGGCGGAAGCAGTCGCAACAGCGCAAGCGAGGTTGCGGACTTGCCGGAACCGGATTCCCCCACCAGCCCAAGGGTCTCGCCGGGGTGGATCTGGAACGAGATATTTTTGACGGCGGCGCTATGGCCGAAGCTGATCGAAAGGCCGGAAACATCAAGCAATGGAGCGTTGTTCATTGGTTGAATAGTAGCGAAATCGTGGTCAGCTTGTGGTGGAACGCGTGGCAACGCTGGTAAGCGGTCTGCTGAAAGACAACGTCTAAACTCGTGATGAGCCTATGAAGAAGATTCTGGTTGGCCTAGTTTACGGTGGAGTGGTTCTGGCGGGGTGGACCGGATGGGGGCAAACCCATAAGGTTACGAAGCCTGAGAGCGTGGTGCGGGCAGTCGGGGTCTACGAGTGGACGGGGGAGTTGGCCAAGCCGAAGGCCAGCCGGCTGATCCCGGTCACGCTCTTCATCGAGGGCACGCTGGAGGACGCTGGCGTCTACATTGCCAGGCCGGTGCCCTTCGCCCTGCTGACGGGCAACCTCTACGAGCTACAGGATGCGGGCGTCGCCAAAGGGACGCTGGAGCTCTCGTATGCGCGGCATCTGCAGACCGTCGATGCGACCTATGACGATGGGTGGTTTGGATATGGGGTCTTCCATGCTCCGGAGGCGGCGAAGAAGACGGCTCCATTGCGCGCTTCGAAGACACTGCCGGTCATCAAGAGTTCGTCCAGCGATTCAGGCAAGCCGCACCTCTCCGACAAGACCGGAGATGCAACGACGCCCGGAGGAACCGACGCTGATAAGACAAAGGATTCGAGTGGAGCGAGCACTCCCGCCGATCCGGATCGCCCCACGATGAAGCGGCGGACGGCTGATTCGGACGCAAGTGCCGGCACCGCGCCTGCGCAGGGCAGTGGGAGCACACCTGCAGATGATCCGGACAGGCCGACCATGAAGCGGCGAACATCGGATTCACAGGGTTCAAGCGGCACATCTACCGATTCGGGCTCTGCGAAAAGCAGCGATCCCGCGGACGATCCGGATCGACCGACCTTGAAGCGGCGCTCACCCGAGGAAGAGAAGAAGGCCCAAAGGGCGAAGGACGATGTGGCCACGGTTACAGGAACCGGTTCGCTGAACGACGATCCTAACCGGCCGAATCTGCACCGGGGCAAACCGGCCGCAGCGATGACGGAGACCGACCTTCCCAAGCTGAGCGGATTGCCGCCGGACCTGCACCAGATGGTTGCGGTCTCGGACGCGGCGACCCGCGATCCGCATGAGTTCGTGCGGCCGTGGGAGGATGCCGCGGAGAAGGCTGCAGTGCTCGCGAAGATGCAGGCGATGGCCCGGGTGCAGCTTGCGGCTTATGGAGGCAGCACGGCTGCTCCTCCTGCTATTGCCGAACCGTCTACCGCAAAGAAGGCTCCAACCAGCAGGACGCATCGAGCTGCTACACCGGCTCCCGCGCCTCCCGTGGCCTTACTGGATGAGGAGTTGAAGGGCTACACGCTGAGCTACGGTGGAGCCGCAACCTACGTGTACACCGCCCACACAGCCGGCACGGGCGCCGATCTGCGCTACGTGACGGTGGTGGCGCAGGCCGATGCATTGGGCGAGCTGAAACCCGCCATGCAGAGCGTGACCGATGCGGCCCATCTGGATCGCACGCCGTGGATGAGGTTTGTGAACGTCGTCGATGTGGAGGCGAGCAACCGGGCCAGCCTGTTATTTGAACTGCGGGCGCACAGCTCTCGTCAGTTCGCTCTCTACCGGGTGATCGCAGCCAAGCCCGAGCAGATATTCCTGACGGGAAGCACGCAGTAACGGCTTCAACCTGTGTGAGCCAGGCTCTCGGTCTGGGGCTTCACGGGACCGGCCGCCTCGAGGATGGGCACGACGAGTTGCAGGATGGCTGGCACGATCTCCTCCGCAGGGGGGTGATCCGGCGTGTAGAACCACTGCTTGACCGCGCCATAGATAGCCCAGCTGGCCGTGGTGGCGATGATCTCCGGCGTAAGAATCGGAGTGCCCTCCTTCGGCATGCCCTGCATAATCACGCGTTGAATGGCGGTCGTGATCGCCGCCTCAATCAGTGGCTCGAAGGCGTTGTGCCGGGTGCATCCCTCGGCATCGGTGTGGCTCTGGCTTAGGTAGTCGCAGGTGGCGAGGATGATGGCGCTGGCAGCAGACGGGCAGGTGCCGTCGAAGCAGACGTTTCGCTCATGCAGAAGTTTATGGAAGCCGCCGCCGACCATGGCTTCAAGAAGCGCGTACTTGTCGGTGTAGTGGTCGTAGAAGGTGGCGCGATTGACGGTGGCGTCGTCGGTGATGTCCTGCACGGAGATCTCGTCGAAGTTCTTCGTCTGCATCAGGTTACGCAGAGCCCCCTGAAGCAGTTGGCGGGTGCGGCGGATGCGTGGGTCGCGAACTTCACAGTCTGAGATCGGCATGGCTCTGTTGATTAGAGGCTACCAAACAGAAAAAGAATCTCGAATCCGACATCTGTCGTCTATATATTTAACGACAATCGTCGTTTAGACGTCTTATGTCGATTAATAGGAGATTCGCTATGCCCACTCTACTTCACTTAGATTCAAGTCCTCTGGAAAGCTCTATCAGCCGCGAGTTGACGCGCGAGTTCGTCAAGACATGGAAGGCCGCCCATAAGGATGGCACTGTGATCGCCCGGGACCTGGCGGCGCATCCTGCGAAGCCGCTGGACGCGCAGTGGATCGGCGGGGCCTACACGCCTGAAGCGGGGCGCACTCCGGAGCAGAAGGAGGCTCTCGCGTTCTCCGACGAGCTGATCGGCGAGTTGCAGAAGGCTGACGAATACGTCATTGGCGTGGCGATGCACAACTTCAGCATCCCCTCGGTGCTGAAGCTCTGGATCGACCAGGTGGTTCGCAACGGAAAGACGTTCTCTTACGGCGAGGGCGGAGTCCAGGGGCTGCTGCAGGGGAAAAAGGCGACCATTCTGGTGGCGAGCGGCGGTGTCTATGAGCTGGGCACACCAGCGGGCGCAATGAACTTCATTGAGCCATACCTGCGAGCGATCCTCGGCTTCCTTGGCATCACTGATGTGAAGTTCATCACCGCAAGCGGCGCAGCCCAGATCATGATGGGCGCGGTAGACCGCGAAGCATTCCTGAAACCGACGCTGGAGCTGGTGCGGTCGCAGGCGGCGTAAGCCGTCCTGTGCTCGATAGAGAAAGGAAACTATGAAGATTGCCGTGTTGATTGCGCGTATTTTGTTGGGGCTACTGTTTGCCGTCTTCGGGTTGAATGGCTTTCTGCACTTCATCCCGCAGCAGTCGCCTCCGACGGGGCTGGCAGGTCAGTATGTTGGCGCCCTGTTCGTATCGCACTATCTAGTGGTGGTGTTCCTGCTGGAGTTGATCGGCGGGCTGCTGCTGCTGGCTAACCGCTTTGTTCCACTGGCCCTGGTGCTGCTGGGGCCGGTGGTGGTCAACATCCTGCTGTTCCATGTGTGTCTGGCGCCGGAGGGGCTGCCGATGGCTCTCTTTGCCACCGTTCTCTGGCTGGTGGTCTTTGCTGGAGTGCGCAGTGCCTTTGCTGGAGTGCTGGTGCAGAGGGTGGAGGCGTAGTCGAGGCGCCTGCTCTTCCTTCGCAGTGCGAATGAAGGGCAGGCGTCTCCGGCACGCTGTACTGGTACGTCAGGGCCGGGTGGGAGTAGTATTCCCGGCATGCTTGGCGGGCGGAGTTGGGAGAGCTGGATCGCGGAGTACTCGGAGAGCCATCAGCATCCGCTGAACCGGCTGACACATACGTTTGGGATTCCGATGATCATCGCGTCGCTGGTGCTATTTGTGGCGGCGATCGTCTGGCATGGGGTGTTGTGGTTTGCGGTGGGGTTGTTTGTCGGCGGGTGGGCGCTGCAGTTTCTCGGTCATGCGATTGAGGGCAAGCCGCCGGAGTTTTTGAAGGACTGGCGGTTTCTGCTGGTGGGGTCCAGGTGGTGGGCAGCCAAGGTGCGGGGCAAGCTCTAGGAGGGCGAGCGCCTGATCCAGACTAGCTGGAGACGATGAGGATCTGGCTCGCGGAGGCTCTGCTGAGGGTGATGTTCTTTGCGCCGTTGGCTATGTCGACGCGGTAGCTGCCGCCGGCGGGGTTTTCCTTGAGGCGGATGCGAACTCCGGGCTTGATGCCCTTGGCGCTCAGTTGGCGCAGAAGCGCAGCGTCGCGGTCGGCGACGCTGGCGATGAGGAACGTCCCCTTTTTGCTGACGTCGGAGAGTCTGGTGTGGGTCTCGGCGGGCATCTCTCCGTTGAGAGCCGGGATCAGGTGTCCGTGGGGATCGAACCCGGGGTTGCCTAGTTTGGCGGCGATGCGCTCTTCGAAGCGCTCGGAGATGAAGTGCTCGAGGCGCTCGGCCTCGGCGTGGACCTCTTCGAGCGGATAGTCGAGGATCCTGTAGAGGAAGGTCTCGATGAGGCGGTGGTGGCGGACGATCTCGAGGGCCCGGCGGCGGCCTGCGGGCGAGAGGCGCACGCCGCGGTGCTTCTCATAGAGGACGAGGGGCAAGGGAGCGGCGGCCAGCTTCTGCAGCATGTTGGTGATGGAGGCGGGGGCGACGTGGAGACGCTCCGCGAGCGCCTTGCTGGGAACCTGTGAGTCTTCGCTGCCGCTGAGGTCGAGGATGGCTTTGAGATAGTCGTCTACGGATTCGCTGTGGGTGGTCGGCTTGCTGGCTTGAGCCATGGATAGAGCGTCGCTGACTTGAGGCGGGTTCGTCAAATGAATGATTTTTAGGCAAACCTAATAAATTTAGGTTAGGCTAAAAGCATGAGGAACCGGGTTGCGATTGCCTTGCTTCGGGTTGGTGCTGTGGTTGGGGTGCTCTTCTGCGGCGCGCCCGGTCTGATTGCGCAGGATCGGTTGCAGGGTGTTGCGCTGTTTGCGAGGGTGCAGGACGGCTCGGGCGCGGCGATTGCGGGGGCTCGGGTCGCGGTTCGGTGCGGGCAGCGGCAGGTTGCTGCTGCGGCGACGGATACTCAGGGCGAGGCGCGATTGGTTGAGTTGCCGCTTGATCGCTGTGTTGCGGTGGTTACGGCTGTGGGGTTTCGCGGCGTGGAGCGGGAGGTATCGCCGACCGGCGATGAGACGGCGGAGATGGAGGTGACGCTGGCGCCTGCGGAGGTGAGTTCGACGGTTGTGGTCTCGGCGAAGGATGAGGAGCTGCGGACGCTGAGTGTGGCCGCGCATGGCAGCCTGGAGGAGAAGCGGATTGGGGAGATCGTCGTGCAGAGCCAGGCGACGGGCTTCACCGACATCCTGACGCGCACGACGCCGGGGGTGGCGGCGGATGCCAATGGCTTCGCGCATCCGCTGGGGGAGCATGCCGACACGTCAATCTCGCTCGATGGTCAGCCGATCACGGATCAGCAGGCGAAGACTTTTTCGAATCAGGTTGACGTGAATATCATCCAGTCGATGCAGGCGACGACGGGAGCGCCGTCCGTGGCATTTGGCGATAAGACGAGTCTGGTGGTGGACATTGCGAGTAAGTCCGGCGTGGGTCGCAGGCCATCGGGTACGCTCGCGATGCAGGGCGCTTCGTTTGGCACATGGGCGGGGAGCCTTACGCTGGCTGCGGGGACCAAGCACTGGGGCAACTTCGTTGCGATGAGCGGCAGCGGCTCGGAGCGCTTTCTGGATTCGCCCGAGCTCAGGCCGATTCACGATCGTGGGAACAGCGCGAGCGTCTTCGACCGAGTCGACTGGCAGCCGAATGAGAGGGACAGGCTGCACTTGAATCTATCCGCCGGGAGATCGTGGTTTCAGACGCCGAACAGCTACGATAACGCTGCCGTGGGGCAGGATCAGCGGAGCCAGATTCGCAATGTGAATGCTGCGTTCGGGTGGACGCGTGTCGTTCGTCCGGAGATGCTCTTCTCGTTTGTGCCCTTTTACCGGCACGATGAGGCGCAGTACTTTCCTTCGGCGAATGCGTTTGCCGATCTGCCGGCGACGCTCGAGCAGAGGCGCACGCTGACGAATACGGGCTTTCGGGCGGAGGGTGGGTACGCTCGCGGGCACCACAATGTGAAGGTGGGTGGGACGTACTGGCATACGCTGCTGGACGAGCAGTTTACTGTCGGCTTGACGGACCCTCTGTACAACGCTGTCTGCGTAAATGGTGTGGGCGATCCGGTGGTGGCAGCGGGTGCGCGTGACCCAGGTGCGTGCGGTGCGGCGGGTTATGCGGCGAATCCGGATTTTGTTGCGCGGCTGTTGCCGTATGACCTCAGCCGCAGTGGCACACACTACAACTTCCACAAAACGGCAGACATCGAAGAGGCTGCGCTGTATGCGGAGGATGCGATTACGCTGGGCGATGTGCTGTTGAGCGCGGGCCTGCGGTACGACATCTACAACGGGCTCAGCCGGGGGAGGCAGGTGGAGCCGCGGGTTGGGCTGGGCTGGAGGACACCCTGGACGGGGACGCGGTTGCGGCTCTCGTATGCGCGGCTGTATGAGACGCCCTATAACGAGAACCTGATCTTCGCGAATGAGTCGAGTGAGGATCAGTCGACGGCGAATCCATTTGGCAGCTACCGGTCCGAGCCGGTGAGGCCGGGGACGCGGAACCAGTTCAACGTCGGCTTCCAGCAGGGCTTTGGACGCTACCTTACCGTGGACGCGGACTACTACTGGAAGTTCACCCATACGGCGTTCGACTTCGACACGTTGTTCAATACGCCGATCACATTCAGCGTGGCGTGGCGCAAGTCGAAGATCGATGGGCTGGCGCTGCGGGCGAGCCTGAACGACTTTCATGGGCTCTCGATCTTCAGCGTGATGGGGCATGTCCGCTCGCGGTTCTTTACGCCGGAGGTGGGTGGATTGATCTTCAACAGCGTGCCGTCGAACCCGGTGTTTCGGATCGATCACGGCGAGGAGTTCGAGCAGACCTCGGAGCTTCGCTATCAGATGCCGAAGAGGTCTGTGCTGGGGCGCGCTCCGTGGGTGGACTTTACGTGGCGCTATAACAGCGGGCTGGCTCTGCCTGGTATCGTTCCTGTCTACACCGATGCCCTGAAGCTGACGGCGGACGAGCAGGCGCAGATTGGGCTGTACTGCGGGCGGGAGTTCGCCACGCCGACGCAGGCTGTCCGCTCGTGCAGCGAGGCTGATTTTGGTACGAAGCGGATACGGATTCCAAAGCCTGGGACCTTCAACGACGACAGGCAGCCGGTGCGGGTGACGCCGCGTAATCTGTTCGATGTCTCGGCGGGCGAGGACGATCTGTTTCATACGGATCGTCTGCGGGTGGGGGCTCGGCTCACCGTTATCAACCTGATGAACAAGGTCGCGCTCTATAACTTTCTCTCCACATTCAGCGGAACGCACTTCGTTCCTCCACGCACGTTTCAGGGAGAAGTGAAGTTCGCGTTTTGAATCGGTGTTGAAGATGGCAGCGCTGGTTGGTGGGGCCAGCGCTTTAGCCCTGCAGGGGAGGGTAGTCGGTGTAACCGTGCGGCCCAGGGGCGTAGAAGGTATTCGGCTCAGGCCGGTTGAGCGGGGCGCTCTTTGCGAAGCGGGCGGGCAGGTCCGGGTTCGCGATGAAGAGCTTGCCGAAGGCGACGGCGTCGGCTTTGCCCTCATCGAGAAGCTGCTGGCCGGTCTTCTGGTCGATGGCTTCGTTGGCGACATAGACACCGCCAAAGATCTGCTTGAGATTCGGTCCGAGGCTGTCGGGGCCGACGTGCTCGCGCGCCGCGATAAAGGCGAGTTTGCGCTTGCCCAGTTCGCTGGCGACATAGGAGAAGGTGGCCTCGAGGTTGGAGTCGGAGACGCCGTGGGAGTCTCCGCGAGGGGCGAGGTGCATGCCGACGCGGCCGGGGCCGAAGACGGAGACGGCGGCATCGGCGCACTCGAGCATGAGGCGGGCGCGGTTCTCGATGGGGCCGCCGTACTCGTCGGTGCGGTGGTTCGCGCCGTCCTGGAGAAACTGGTCGAGGAGATAGCCGTTGGCTCCGTGAAGTTCGACGCCGTCGAAGCCCGCGGCCTGTGCGTTCTGCGCGCCGCGACGAAACGCCTCGACGACTCCTTGGACCTCACTGGTCTCGAGGGCGCGTGGAGTGACGAAGGGCCGCTGCGGACGCAGGATGCTCACGGTACCGGCTGCGGCGATGGCGCTGGGTGCGACAGGTAGCTGGCCGTTGAGGAATACCGGGTCGGAGATACGGCCAACATGCCAGATCTGCGCGAAGATGTGTCCGCCTGCCTTATGCACCGCGGCGGTGACGGGCTTCCAGGCCTCCACCTGCTCCTGCGACCAGAGGCCGGGCACATTGGCATAGCCGACGCCGAAGGGATCGATGGGAATGCCCTCGGAGATGATGAGTCCCGCGCTGGCGCGCTGGGTGTAGTACTCGACCATGATAGGCGTGGGGATGTGGTCGGGGGTGCCACGCAGTCGCGTGAGAGGCGCCATGAAGACGCGATTGGGAAGGTGAAGGTCACCGACCTGGATTGGATCGAGAAGATTTGGCAATGAGCGCTCCACGGCGCAAAAGCGCCAGTGGAGTTTAGATGACCCGGGTGCGGGAAAGATGCGGTGCACCTAGCAGCAGACCCCACCTTCGCGCGATGAGAGCTGCGCAAAAGATGGGGCTTGCGTTGCCTGCTGGTTATCTAAGCTGGTTTAGATGGGAAAGGATTGGAGCCAGCTCCGGAATGCCGGGCCGAGGTCGTCGCGCTTGAGCGCGAACTCAACCGTCGCCTTGAGGAAGCCGAGTTTATCTCCGGCGTCGTGGCGCTTGCCCTCGTAGCTGAAGCCGTAGACCTTCTCGTGCTGGAGAAGCGCCTTGATGCCGTCGGTAAGTTGGAGTTCGCCGCCCGCGCCGGGGGTGATGTTCTCGAGCATCTCGAAGATGCGCGGCGTGAGGATGTAGCGGCCAATGATGGCGTTGGGCGAGGGGGCCTCTTCGAACTTGGGCTTCTCGACCATGTTCTTCACGGCGAGCAGGCGCGGGTTCTTCGGGTCGGGCGTGCAGTCGAGGCAGCCGTAGGCGGAGATGGCGGCCCCCTCGACGACCTCGGAGCCGAGGATGCTCGACTGGGTCTCGTTGAAGGCTTCGACCATCTGCTTCATGCAGGGAGTGGACGCGTCGACGATGTCGTCAGGCAGCAGGACGGCGAAGGGCTCGTTGCCGACGATCTCCTTGGCCATGAGGACGGCGTGGCCAAGGCCGAGCGGCTCGGACTGGCGCGTATAGGTGATCTTGGCGATCTTTGAGACGGAGCGAACTATCTGCAACAGCGCCGTTTTGTTCTTTGCTTCGAGTGAGGCTTCGAGCTCGGGGCTACGGTCGAAGTGGTCCTCCATGGTGGACTTGCCGCGCCCGGTGACGATGATGATCTCGGTGCAGCCGGCGGCTACGGCCTCTTCGACCCCGTACTGGATCAGCGGCTTGTCGACGAGGCAGAGCATCTCTTTCGGGATGGCTTTGGTTGCGGGGAGGAAACGGGTGCCCAGGCCTGCGGCGGGGAAGACGGCTTTGCGGATCTTCTGAGGAGTCTTTTGAGTCATGGATTCCTTGGATGCAATTTCGCTGTGGGAAATGCTAGCAGGACAGCATGAACGCACGGATAGCACATCGGGGCTAAGAAAAGTGGTTCATAGGACCGGTGACGAGTCGTGGAGCATGGCCTTGCGGATGATCTTGACCGGCGCGAAGCCCTGGCGCATGAGGTCGTTGTGGAAGGTCTCGAGGTTGAAGGCTGCGCCCTGCTTTTTCCTCAGGTCCTCGCGGAGCTTCATGATCTCGAGCTTGCCCAGGGTGTAGTAGAGGTAGGTTGCGTCCGCTGTGCCGCGTTTGGTCTCGACCAGGCCAATGGAGCGCGACTGATAACCCTCGGTGACGAAGAAGTCGACCGCCTGATCGAACGTGAACTGGCCCGTGTGCAGCTTGATGGAGTTGACGAAGCGCGCATCGCGGAGCAGCGCATCCTGCAACTGGCCGAGGCGGATGAGCTTCGACTCGCGGAGCTGCTCCGGCGTGGCGTTGGCTGGCGGAGCGGCGTAGCCCTCGTCGAGCATCATCTGCTCGGTGTAGTGGGCCCAGCCTTCAATGTTGCTGTTGCAGCCGAGCACCTTGCGGATCTTGCTCGGAAACTCGGGCATCCACAGGAACTGGACGTAGTGGCCGGGGTAGGCCTCGTGGACGCTGGTGCTGATGATGGTGCCTGTGTTGAACGCGGCCATGTGCTCGGCGACGTGCGCCTGTGTCCAGCTCTTTTCCGGCAGCGTCACGTTGAAGTACGCCTTGGTGGAGTGGGTCTCGAAGGGGCCGGGAGGGTCCATCGAGGCTTGCGTGGTAGCACGCATGAAGGGCGGAGTCTCTTCGAGCGTGGGCTCGACCGTGCTGGGGATCGTGATGATGTGGTTGGAGTGGATGAAGCTGATGAGGCTGGCGAACGTGTCCTGAAACGCCCCAAGCAGTTTGTCGGGTGCAGGGTGGATGGTGGCCAGTTCGGCCAGCACCTGCTGGGCCGTTTTGGTGGGATCGACTTCTTTCGCGACGCGGTTGAACTCGGCCTGGTTGCGATGAAGATCGTCATAGGCGACCTGCAGAAGGCGGTCGAGCGGGATGTCGACCATCTCGTCATACGCGAGTTTCTTGGTGAAGGTATCGGCCCCGAGCTTGTAGTCGCCGTTCGAGCGGGCCAGCAGGTCGGACTTCATCCACGCGCCATAGTCTTTCAGCGACTGAATGACGGCTGCATTGGTGCGCGCGAACTCCGCCTTGGCGGCTGCGTCGGTGGCGTCGGCGAAGGCCGCGGGCACATCGGTCTCAAAGAAGCTGATCAGGCCGTCGATCTGTTCGAGTGCGATCTCGGTGAAGATGCGGGGCGGGTTCCTGCGGGCTTCAGCGAAGACCTGCGGGATCTGTTTTTCGCGCTCGACGGCGGCGCGGAGGCGCGTGTTGACGGGGGCAAACGGCCGCTCCATCAGCACGAAGATGGAGTTGGTGATGCCCGAGGAGTAGTTGTCCGGGTTCTTCTCCCAGTTGCGGATGATCTCGAGCGAGAGCAGCTGGCTGCGGATATTGTTGAGCAGGATCTGGTGGTCGCCGGCCACGCTCGCGTCGAGCGCACTGGGATCGATGGCGGCGACCTTCTTCTCGTAGACATGCAGAGCGGCTATCTGCCTCTGAATGTTTGCGGAGGAGTAGTCCTCCAGCTGGGTGTCGTACTGGTGCAGGCCCGCGGAGGTCCCGGCGGTGGGGGCGAAGTGGAAGTAGACTTCGCTGAAGTACTGGTCGGAGACGAAGTCGAACGTCTGGAGCGCACCGTCGGCGGAGATGCGCTGGGCGTTTGCGGATGGGACGGCGGGGATGGCCATGAGGGCTCCGAGAACAACGGGGGCGAATCGGGAACAGCGGCGCATAGGGGGTTCGCTCTGGTAAGAAGTTCCTGGTGAGAAGTCTAGGGGGTTGCGAAAACGATGAAAAGGGACGATAGTGTGTCGTAAGTTATGACCTGCCTTGAGTACCGGCAATTACCCATAACCCGAAAGTCGTATGGGTGATAAAAGTCCACACTGCTATCCTCAGGCGTTCCACGGTAGATGCCGGAGGAGGGAGATATCAGGACCAATGGTATCGCAATGTGCAGGGCAGTTGATGAGGGTAACCGGACAGAGTCTAACTCGGCGGAAAAGTGTATGACATCGCTTCTGGCTGGCAATCCGTTACCAATGTGGATCTACGACAGGGAGACGCTCGGCTTTCTGGAGGTGAACGAAAGCGCGACGCGCCAGTACGGCTATCCCTGCCAGGACTTTCTCAGTATGTCGCTGCTGGATATCTGCGCTCCTGAGGAGATTCCCGCGGTGATGGTCGTCTTCGACTCCAATTCGGGCACCGGAGACCCGGAGCGCATCTGGACGCAGGTCAAAAAGGACGGCACACGCTTCCAGGTGACCATAAGGGCCAACAACGTGATGTACGAAGGCCGGCCAAGCCGCTTTGTGGTGGCCGAGGACATTACCGAGCGCCGGAACCTGCACAATGAGCTGTTCCGCATGGCGCATCATGACGCGCTCACTGGCCTGCCCAACCGTACCCTGCTGGAGCAGCGAATGGCGCAGGCCTTTGCCACGGCGGACGAGCGCAAGCACAGGGCTGCGATCATCTGCCTGGACCTTGACCGCTTCAAGCAGGTGAACGACTGGTATGGGCATGGCGTGGGAGACGAGTGCCTGAAGCAGGTGGGAACGATGCTGACCCGGCGGCTGCGAGGTATGGATACGGTGGCCCGGACAGGCGGCGAAGAGTTCACGGTGGTATTGGGCGAGGTGGAGAGCGTAGCGGCGGCCGGGAGGGTCGGCAATGCGCTTTTGCAGGCGTTTAGCAAGTCGCTGAACGTGGACGGGCACGTACTGGAACTGGGCGCGAGCATGGGCATCGCGGTCTATCCCGATCACGGCACCGACATGCAGGAGCTCTGGCAGAGTGCGGATGCAGCTATGTACCGGGCCAAGCGCGCCGGCGGGAATCGCTATGTTTCGGCAGCGCCCGACATCAGTACGGCAGCGGCAGACAGTCTGGCTCTCGAAGCCCATATGCGGAACACGCTGCGCGATCGGCAGTTTCGCCTCCACTACCAGATGCAATACGACGCTTTTGGAAAAATCCGCGGCATGGAAGCCCTCTTGCGGCTGCCGGACCAGCAGCTTGGCTATGTGAGCCCCGACCACTTCATCACACTTGCAGAAGAGAACGGCATGATTCATCCTCTGGGCCGATGGGTCCTCGAGGAGGCGTGCCGGCAGTTGATGAATTGGAACGCGCCGGGGAGAGAGCCGATCCACATTGCCGTGAATGTTTCGCCACTGCAGCTGATGCGCACGGACTTCGTCGCAGAGGTCCGGGATATTCTCTCGACATCGGGCATCGATCCTGCATGGCTCGAGATGGAGATCACGGAGAGGGTAGTTCTGAACTTCGACGTGATCGCCACCCGCATGCAGGAGATCTCAGCGATGGGAATTCGCTTCGCCGTCGACGACTTCGGCACCGGCTACTCCTCGTTGCAGCATCTGCACCGCCTGCCCATCTCGACGGTGAAGATCGATCGCTCCTTCGTGCAGCGGCTGTGCGAGCAGACCAGCTGCAGCTACCCCATCGTCGAGGCGATCATTGCCATGGGCCACAGCCTGAACATGCAGGTCATCGCGGAGGGCGTGGAAGAGCTTGACCAGATGAAGGCGCTGCAGCGCCTGGGCTGCGATGCGATGCAGGGCTTCTTTCTTGCGCGACCGCTTCCTGAACATGAGATTGAGGCTCGTCTGGCCTTTTACCCCAAAGCGGTGGGCTACTAAGCTAGACCGTTTTGAGAGCGCTTAGCTGTTGCTTTTGTTGTTGTCGTTGCTCTTGCTGTTGTCGTTGCTTTTGCTTTTGCTCTTGCTGTTGCCGTTGCCGTTGCTTGTTCTTCTCTCAACCAATCAAAAATCTTGTCATCCTGAGCGAAGTTGCTCACGCATTTGTGAGCAACGCAGTCGAAGGACCCGCGGTTGCCGTTGCGGTTGTTCTTGCCGTTGTCCGTTTTACGTTGTCATTCTGAGCGCAGCGAAGAACCCCCGCATTTACCAGGGGAGCGTAGCGACTCGAGTGCCTTCCTCTTCCACCCCGCCAAACCTTCGTCATCTCGACCGAAGCCACGAACAGTCCCACAGTCCGCCCTGCAACAAACCCAGAAAAAAGCGCAAGGGGTACGCCTTCACAGGTGTGCCCCAAGAGCCTCTGCCAAAGGCAAGCTTCAACAAATCCCAGCCAGCCACCTATGCATCAGCGGTCAATAGCCTTCAGATTCGCCGCAGCATACCTCTCACCCACAATCTCCTCCTGCGGAACGGCAGCCTCCAGCTCCGCGACCTCGTCCTCCGTCAACCTGATCTCCGTCGCAACCGCATTCTCCTCCAGGTACTTCCTCCGCTTCGTCCCCGGAATCGGCACCAGGTCCTCGCCCTTCGCCAGCACCCACGCCAACGCCAGCTGCCCGGCCTTCACGCTCCTGCGCTCCGCAATCGCCCTCACGCGATCCACCAGCACCTGGTTCTTGTCGAAGTTCTCGCCCGCGAACCGCGGATACCGCTGCGCCCGCGCGTCGTTGCTCGACAGGTCGCTAGGCGTCGTAATCGCACCGGTCAGGAACCCCCGCCCCAGCGGACTGTACGGCACAAAGCCAATCCCCAGCTCCAGCGCCCGCAGCAGCGTCGCAGCCGACTCCTCATCGTTCCGCTCTCATTGCTGTTGTCTTTTCTAAACCAGCCAAAATACGCTTGGGTGCCCCATCTTCGCGACGGTTTTATCGTCGCTAAGGTGGGAATGTATACATTTTCCCCGCCAGCTGCTGCCGTTGCTCTTGCCGTTGTCCTTGCTGCTGCCGTTGTCCTTGCCGTTGTCCTTGCCGTTGTCCTTGCTGCTGCCGTTGCTCTTGCCGTTGCTTCTTCTCTTTCGCCCCCCTTAACAAACGTCATCTCGACCGAAGGCGGCGCACTTTGCCGCCGCAGTGGAGAGATCCCTGTATTTCGTCTTTGCTCTTGCCGTTGCCTTTGCTCTTGCCGCCCTTTTGTCGTTTGGAGGCGCACCCGGCCTCCTTGCGAAGGTCGGGATTGTATCGCTCCTCGTCCTCATCTATCTTCAGCTGGCTCACAGCAGATCCTGGACGCGGGCGCCCATCGGCGAGTTGCAGCCATCGTGATCGGATAAAGCAGATTTCGTGTAGGTGTAGCAACTGGCGGATCGCTAGTCTGCCCCAGGGACCGGTGCCCGCGAATCAGCCAACCACGTACGATACGTTCGGCTTGCTGGCTTCCCCAATGGCTTGACCCCATCGCTGCAAAGCCGGAGAATCATAATTGCGCTATTTTGCGCACAAATTGAGGTCTCCCATGGCTGCCTATCTCGTCCTTCTCCTTGCCG
>WNFJ01626088.1_pt1 | contig 16403 bp, 16 predicted proteins | sample 5400461 | NCBI WGS metagenome assembly WNFJ01 (sample SAMN13153349, study PRJNA577476) | soil metagenome | isolation source: 115 cm saprolite on Douglas fir-dominated hillslope | place: USA:California | collected 2013-09-17 | reverse complement strand
GGCCGAGATTCGGGCACCCGGTGCCGGCCGCACCTCCTCGAATGGCTGTGCGTCGGCCACTATCGAGCCCACGCCGCGCCGCCGCGTTATGAGACCTTCATCGGCCAGCATGGCCAGGGATCGTCTGGCGGTCTCGCGCGACACCCCGTGCTCGTCGGCGAGTTCATGTTCACTCGGAAGGAGATCGCCGACCACCAGCCGGCCGGAGCGGATCTCGCTGCGCAACAGCTGAGCCAACTGAGCTGAAAGTGGCCAGCGTGATCCGGGGTCGAGGTCCATGCGGGGAGCGTACGGCAGCGAGCATCTTGTCCAAATGACCGTTAGTCCGGTTGTCCGGTTGTCCGGTAGGCCATCCATTCTTTCCGTCTGACTGGCTGTCCGGAGTCAGCAGCTCAGACGGTGAAAACCACGTTCCGGGTCTCGGGGGGCAGCTGGCCACGGCGGGCGACATGTTCGGGTGGGTCGGGCGGGCCTGGGGCATAGCCGGCCAATCAGGTCGGCTTGCGGTGGCGGTAGAACTCGGTTGCCGAGGATCAGGTCGGCGGCCTTCTCGGCCAGCATCATCACGGGCGCGTAGATGTTGCCGTTGGTGACGTACGGCATCGCCGACGCGTCCACGACGCGCAGGCCCTCGAGCCCGTGCACCTTCATGCTCGTCGGGTCGACGACCGACATGTCGGTAGTGCCCATCTTGGTTGTGCACGAGGGGTGCAGCGCTGTCTCGCCGTCCCTGGCCACCCAGTCCAGGATCTGCTCGTCGGTCTGCACGCTCGTTCCCGGTGACAGCTCCCCGTCGTTGTAGGAGTCGAAGGCCGGCTGGCTGAGGATGTTCCGGGCGACGCGGATGGCCTCCACCCACTCCCGGCGGTCCTGCGCAGTGGAGACGTAGTTGAACCTGAGCGCCGGATGGACGCGCGGGTCGGTCGACTTGATCTTCACCGAGCCCCGCGCGTCGGAGTACATCGGGCCGATGTGGACCTGATAGCCGTGCCCGCCGGCCGGGACCGAGCCGTCATAGCGGATCGCGATCGGCAGGAAGTGGAACATCAGGTTCGGGTAGTCGACGTCCTCGTTGCTCCGGGCGAAGCCGCCTCCCTCGAAGTGGTTGGTAGCGCCCGGGCCGCGGCGGAAGAACAGCCAGCTGGCCCCGATCCACGGGCGGTTCTGCCATTTCAGCGCGGGCTGCACCGAGACCGGGAGCTTGCACCCGTACTGGATGTACACCTCGAGGTGATCCTGCAGGTTCTCGCCGACGCCGGGAAGATCTGCCGTGACGCTGATACCGAGGCGGTTGAGCTCGTCGGCGTTGCCGACCCCGGAGAGCTGGAGCAGCTGCGGCGAGTTGATGGCGCCGCCGCACAAGATCACGTCCCGGGCGGACACGGTCCGGGTCTGCCCCGCGCCGCGCCGGTACTCGACGCCGACCGCGCGCTTGTCCTCGAAGAGGATCTTGGTGACGAACGCCCGGCACTCGACCCGCAGGTTCGGCCGGCCCATGACGGGGTGCAGGTACGCGCGCGCGGCGCTCAGCCGCCGGCCGCGGTGCACGTTGCGGTCGAACGGGGCGAAGCCTTCCTGCCGGTAGCCGTTGACGTCGTCGGTCAGCTCGTACCCGGCCTGCTGCACCGCCTCGAAGAACGCCGTGAACAGCGGGCTGCTGGCCGGGCCGCGCTCCAGCACGAGCGGGCCCTCGTGGCCGCGCCACTGCCCGCCTCCGGCCAGGCAGGTCTCCATCTTCTTGAAGTACGGCAGGCAATGCGAGTAGTCCCAGGTCTCCATGCCCGGGTCGGCCGCCCAGCGCTCGTAGTCCAGCGGGTTGCCGCGCTGGAAGATCATCCCGTTGATGCTGCTGGAGCCGCCAAGCACCTTCCCCCGGGCGTGATAGATCCGCCGCCCGTGCATGAACGGCTCCGGCTCCGACTCGTACTTCCAGTCGTAGAACCTGCTCCCGATGGGGTAGGTCAGGGCCGCGGGCATGTGGATGAACGTGTCCCATTTGTAGTCCGGGCGCCCCGCCTCGAGGACGAGCACCCGGTGGTCGGGGTCGGCGCTGAGCCGGTTAGCGAGCGCGCTCCCGGCCGAGCCTCCGCCGACAATGACGAAGTCATACTCTGCTGCGCTCACGGCGCCTCCCTGATCTCAGTATGAACACCAGCGCCCGCTCTCGTGAAGCAGCCGCGGTCCGCGGCGAGGCAGGCGCTCGTCGACATCGCGGCGCTGGAACCGCGCGAGCAGGTGCTCGTGCAAGGGGGCGCCCCGGTGAGATGATCGCTCGTGACGGCAGATCTGGGAGAGCATGTCCAGCATGAGCGATCCGGCTGCGGCTCCCGCAGACGAGGCGGGCCTGAGCTTCGCCAGTGCCCGGGGCCGGTGGGTCCTGCTCGCGACGGTCCTCGGATCGGCCATCGCCTCGATCGACGCCACCGTGGTCGGGATCGCGCTGCCCGCCATCGGGCGCGAGTTCGGCGTCGGCCTGGCCGACCTGCAGTGGGTGGTCACCGCCTACACCATGACGCTGGCCGGACTGCTCCTGCTCGCTGGCTCGCTCGGCGACAAGTACGGGCGCAAGCGGGTGTTCCTGATCGGCGTCATCTGGTTCGCCCTGGCTTCCCTGCTCTGCTCGATCGCCCCGACCGCGGGGACGCTTATCGCCGCGCGGGCGCTGCAGGGCGTCGGCGCCGCGCTGCTGACGCCGGGCAGCCTGGCCATCCTGGAGGCGGTCTTCCGCCCCGACGACCGGGGAAGGGCCATCGGCGCCTGGTCCGGCTTCAGCGGCGTCGGCACCGCCATCGGCCCGTTCATCGGTGGATGGCTGGTCCAGGCGGTGTCCTGGCGGCTGATCTTCGTGATCAACCTGCCGCTGGCCGCCCTCGTCGTGGCCGTGACGCTGCGGCACGTGCCGGAGTCCCGGGACCCGGGCGCCACCGCGCCGGTCGACGCGAGCGGCGGCGTCCTGGTCACCGCGGGCCTGATCGGTCTGACCTATGGGCTGATCCAGGGCCCGGTCAACGGCTGGGCCAGCACTCCGGTTCTGGCCGCCTTGATCGTCGGCGTGCTGCTCCTCGGCGTCTTCGGCTGGTGGGAGCGCCGGGCCCCGGCGCCGATGCTGTCGCTGAGCCTGTTCGCCTCCGCCCAGTTCACCGCCACCAACGTGGTCACGTTCATCATCTACGGCGCCATCGGCGGGGCGCTGTTCCTGCTGCCCATCGAACTGCAGCAGGTATCGCGCTACACGGCGCTGCAGGCCGGGATCTCGCTGCTGCCGGTCACCGCCATCACGCTCGCCCTGTCCTCGCGATCGGGCGCGCTGGCCGGCCGGATCGGCCCGCGGCTGCAGATGAGCGTCGGACCTGTCCTCGTCGGCGCCGGCATCGCGCTGTTCGCCTTGATCGGCCCGTCCGGCAACTACCTCACCGAGGTGCTGCCGGGCGTCGTGGTCTTCGGCCTGGGCCTGGCCGTCACCGTGGCCCCGCTGACCTCCACCGCGCTGGCCACCGTCCCGCCCGAGCACTCGGGCATGGCCTCGGCCGTCAACAACGACGTCGCGCGGGCGGCCGCGCTCATCGCGGTCGCCCTGCTCCCCGCCGCGGGCGGGATCACGGGCAACGCCTACCGGAATGCCCCGGTGTTCTCCGCCGGATTCCACACCGCCTCACTGGTCTCGGCCGGGCTCTGCGTGGCCGGCGGCCTGCTCGCCGCGGCCACCATCCGCAATCCCACCCGGGCCGAGGCCGCGCTCCGCCCCGCCCAGGAGCACCCCCTGCACTGCGCCATCGACGCGCCCCCGCAGCCCGTCCTGGTCCCGAGGACCCAGCGATGAGGGAGGCGGCGTCCCGGGGCTTGGCGGCTGAGGGCGGCGCGTATCTTGGCGAGCTGTGTTCAGGCTCATCCGGACCGACCCGCCCGGGGAGCAGGTCCAGCACGTCACGTTCGTGCCGTTCCTGCGCGATGGCCGGTTACCAGCATGTTCGGCCGTTCGGCCTTGACGGCGGCCATCTGCGCCTGGATCGAGAGGCCCCCTACCGCGGTGACCGGCCGCACGCGAACGCGGAGCTCAGCTTCTGCACTGCCGAGGAGGCCGCCCGCACCACATACCTTTGGGGTACCGTTGTGGTATGAGCGTGCCCGAGACGATTCCGCTCACCGAGTTCATCCAGCGTCCGACCGCGGCCATAAGTCGGCTGACCCGGGTGCGTGCGCTCCGTCTGCGCCGGCGGGACGCCGACGACCTAGTCGTTATGCCAGCCGACAGAGCCGACCAGGAGCGCGAAGTGATCGAGCTAACCGCGCGCTTGCTTGCATCGCTCCTGCGCCATGATGACGGCCACAACCTGATTCGGCAGGCACTGCCAGAAGTACTGCCCTGGGTGAGGTTCCTTCCCCCAGACGATGTCGACGTGCTAGCCCGCGAGTTCGCCGAGACGGCCGAAGCATCGTCATCGGTCGACAACGCCGCACCTATATCGCAGCTGCTCACCGAGTGGCAGCACACCGCCGAGATACACGCCGACCCCGAGCTTTACGCGATCTTGTCGTCCCCGCGTGGCGACGACTACGGGCCGGCGCTGCCGCCGGAGGCTGAGTGAGCCCGAAACGGGGCGACCGCGCTGCGCCCCCACGCGTGGGAGAGGAGTACGACATCCGGTTCGACAACGGCGAGAGCGCTAAGGGCTGGGAAGAACTCGCTCGTAGAGCGCCTGGCAACCTTCGGCGCGCCTACGAAGCGATCCGCGCTCAGCCCCGTCCGACGCCGGCGACAGAGCGGCATCACCGGCTGCGCGGTCGACTCGCAACGGTGCTGCGTGGAGGCCGAGACGTCGAGCAGTGGCAGTCCGAGGTGACCGGCGGCGGTCGGGTCTATCTCATCGACGACGCCAATCGGACGGCGTGGATCACCTACGCGGGCACCGGCCACCCCAAAGCGACTGACTCCTAACCCACCCGGCAGAGCAGACGGCCGCGGCCCGACCGGACCGCCGAGCCGCCGCATTCTTGCCATGCGCATGATGGACGCTATCCGCCCCGGCCGCCCCGCGTCCTGAGTCAACCGACGGAAGCCACGACCATCCCCACGTGATGCGCTCACCGTCGACCGGATACGGTCAGCTCGTCAGGAACGCCAGCCAAGGGGCGCCGGTGGAGGAGCGACGAGCAGCCCGTGACGGCCACGACGATCGTGATCCGGGGTCATCGCACGCCGCCGCCACCGAGCCGGATGCCCGGTTCACGCTGGCCAACGAGCGCACGTTCCTGGCCTGGAACCGGACCGCGCTGGCCCTGGTGGTAGCCGGGCTGGGGATTGTCCAGCTGCTGCCGCCGTTTCCCGGCGTCCCGTGGGGCCGTCACGCGCTCGGCGTTCCGCTGATCGTGCTCGGCGCGGCCGTGTCCGTGACGTCCTACTGGGAATGGCGGCGGAACCAGGCGGCCCTGCGCCGCGGCGCTCCGCTGCCCCGGTCGGTGCTGCCGCGCGTCCTGGCGGGCACCATCGCCGGTATCGCCGCCCTGTCGGCGGCGGTGCTGCTGGTCTCGGCGGCTAGGTAGGGGGATGCCGTGGCGCCACCTGAGGATCTGGAGGATCTCGACCCCGGCCTGGCGGCGGAGCGGACCACGCTGGCCTGGGCGCGGACCGCTATCGCCTTCGCCGCGGTCGGCGGGGCGATGCTCAGGAAGGAACCGGTCGCCGGCCTGGTCGTGCTGGCCATGACCCCGCTGATCTGGACGCTCGGCCGCTTCGTCGGCCACCGCGCCGCGCGGCCCGAACTGCTGTCCCGGCGGCTCCTGCTGGTCACCGTGATCGTCGTCATCGTGTCGGCGCTGGCGGTAGCGGTCGCATTCCTCGGCCGCGGCCCGGCCAGCCTCAGTGAGCTGCTGCCCTTGCACGGGTAGGAAGACCTACACCTCCGAAGGAGCGGGCAGACCAAGGTCACCTACTATGCGCCGGCTGAGCTCGCCGCCCGTTATCAGCTCAGCGCCGGCCTGGAGGGGAATCTCGCCGCGATCAATCCACTGACCGACGCGCTGGTCGCCCCGTAGCCGCCGAAATGGCCACCGCCTGCAGCCCGCCTGGTCGGCTGACCCAGGCCGGTCAGGCGGGCGCGCCGATGGCGTGAGTGGCGACGATGCCGTCGAGGTAGGTGACCGTGTTGGACGGAATGGCCGGTACGCGCGGGCCGGGCAGCACGACGGCGGTGAGGTTGAGCGGGTCGGCGGCGGAGATCTGCACCGGCTGGCCGGTGTGGTGCTGCTTGCGCACCGCGCGGAGGGCGTCGACCGCGTCGGGGTGAGCGAACTGCTCGCCGCTGAATCCGGCCACGAACCGGCCGCCGCGGATGGTTCCCCTGGCCTCCATGCGCCGCAGCGCCCACTGCACGTCACGCCAGGGCACGGCCAGGCTCTCCCGGCTGGCCAGGTCGCGGAGGATCACGCCCCAGCGGGCGACGAGCTGCTCGGCCACGGCCTCGGCTAGCTCATCCCGGTCGGGCGCGGAGGCCGGGGCGGGCAGCAGGCACCAGCGCCCGGTCGAGCCGGCGCCGCCCGCGCCGATCCCGCGCCGCAGCCCGCGCCTGGCCAGGGCGGGAGCCCGGCTGCCGCCGCGGCGCAGCAGGGACCGCACGGCCCGGAAGCCGTCCGCGGTGACCAGCCCGCGCGCCACGCCCTCCCACAGCGCCTCCTCCACCTCGGCCGGCAGGCGGCCGGTGACCGTGGCGAGGTCGGGCCGGAACAGCGCGCCGTGCTGGCGCAGCGCGTCCAGGATGTCGCGGGTGCGGCCGGGGCCGGGCTCGGCCGGGGCCAGGTCCCCGCGCGCGGCGCGGAGCAGCCAGGGCAGGTCGTCGCGGAGGGTCAGGGTGATCGGCGTGGCGCGGGACGGGGTCAGCCCGCTGCGCCGGGGGACCGGGTCGGGCTCGGCGTCGCGCACCGACAGCCGCCCCCAGGTGACCTGGCCGGACAGGCACAGCTCATCGAGCCACTCGCGGCGGTACCCGTCCACGCGGGCGGCCAGGACGGCGTTCTCCCACGCGCCCGCGGCCAGCTCGAAACCCTGGAGCTGCTCGATGACCGACAGCACGCCGAACCGGCCCTCACGCCTGGTACCCGGCTCCACGTGCTGCCAGCGCAGCAGGAACCGCATGAAGTCCCGGGCGGTGACCGGCTCGATCTCGGACCGCTGCCGCTGCCGCGTGTAGGAGTGGATCCGGGCGAGCAGCCGCCGCGCGCAGTACTCGACGGTGCTGGCCTTCTCCGGTCCGGGCTCCTCACCACGGGCGGATGCGGGCACGGTGAAGCGGCCCCGGATGGCGAAGCCCTCCTCCTCCAGCCGCGCCAGCGCGACCACGGTCACGGATTCCGGCAGGCCGGTCGCCTGGGCCAGGTCGGCCACGGTCGACGGGCCGCGGCAGTCCAGATGGCCGCGGAGCATCTCGGCCGCCGCGGTGTCCGGGTCGGCCGGGCCGGCCGCGCCCGGGCCAGCCGCCACCGGGCACGGGTGGTCCGGGACGATCCCGGCGTCCGGGAACAGCACCTCGACGGCGGGGCGGCGCTCCACGGCGCACCACAGCGTTCCGGCCGGCCCGTGCACCTCAGCCGCGCGGCGGTCGCGCACCAGCGTGCCGAACATCTCCTGCCAGTCCAGCACGGGGCGGAGCGCGGTCAGCGTCATCAGCAGGTCGTGCAGCTCGTCGGCGTCGCGGGGGTCGGGGCGGACCTGTGCGGCCACCCGCTCGATGGCGGCGGGATCGAGCCTGCCCAGCTCGTGCGGTGCCACCGGCAGGCCCCGGCGCAGGGGCACCGCCCGGCTGCGGCGCTCCTCGAGCGGCGCGTCGTCCAGGAACGTGAACGGACGCCCGTTCAGGATCTCGTGCGCGAGCACCGACGGCTCGGTGGTGTCGCGCACCACGACGGCCACCCGGCCCGACTCGATCCCCTCGACCAGCGCCTTCAGGCCGTCGATGTCCATGGCCTCGCGCAGGCAGTCCTCCAGCGTCTGGGCCACCAGCGGGTGATCGGGGATCTCCAGCGGGCCGGGAGCGACGTTCTCCTGACAGGCGGCGAGCGTCGGGAACACCGCCGCCATCAGGTCGTCGGCCTCCATCCGCTGGATCGCGGGCGGGTTCTTCTTGCCGCCGCGCATCCGCCCACCGCGCGGCGAACATCGGCGAGGTCAGCACGGCCTGGCGGACCACGCCCTCGACGGTCCTGGACGCCAGGAACTTCGGCACCCGCTCCAGCGGGAAGCTGTGCTGCGGCCCGAGCGACAGCAGGATCGCGTCATCGCTGGCCGCCGCCTGCAGCTCGAAGTCGAACGTGACGCAGAACCGCTTGCGCAGCGCGAGTCCCAGCGCCCGGTTCAGCCGGGCGCCGAACGGGGCGTGCCCCACCAGCTGCATCCCCCCGGCCTCATCGAAGAACCGCTCCAGCACGATCGTGTCCATCGTCGGCAGCACCCCGAGCTGGGCACGCCCCGCGCCCAGGTAGGCCACGATCGTCTCCGCCGCCGCGCGGGAGATACCGCATTCAGCCTCCAGCCAGGAGACGGCCTCGGCGGGCCGGTCCGCGGCGAGCCACTCCGCGACGCCCGACCGGATGGCGCAAACCTCCTCGGAGAGCTCGTGGGTGCGGCCCGGCGCCTCCCCGAGCCAGAACGGAACGGAGGGGGGCGCGCCGTGAGCGTCAGCCACCCGGACGATGCCCGGCTCGACCCGGCGGAGCTGCCACGAATGGGTGCCGAGCAGGAAGATATCCTCCCCGGCCATGGACTCGATCGCCCAGTCCTCGTTCACCGTGCCGACCAGGGTGCCGTCGGGCTCGGCCAGCACCCGGTAGTCACCGAGCTCGGGGATGGCCCCGCCGGAGGTGAGCGCGGCGATGCGGGCCCCGCGCCGGCCCCGCAGCCGCCCCGCGACCCGATCGCGGTGCAGGTAGGCGGCCCGGCGGCCGCGACCGGTCTGGATCCCCTCGCTGACCAGCTCGGCGACCTCGTCGAAGTCGGCCTGGGACAATTCCGCGAACGGGGCCGCCTGCCGGGCCAGGGCCAGCAGGTCCGCCTCCGCCCAGTCCGCCGCGGCGCACTCGGCCACCATCTGCTGGGCCAGGATATCCAGCGGCCCGGCGGGGACATGCAGCACGTCGAGCCGCCCATAACGCGCCCCGCGAAGCAGGGCCGCGCATTCGACCAGCTCATCCCGGGAGGTCGGGTACAGCCGCCCGGTCGGGGTTCCGCCCCGGGTGTGGTTCGAGCGGCCCACCCGCTGCAGCAACGTGGCGAAGCTGCGGGGTGAGCCGATCTGGCAGACCAGCTCCACCGGTCCGATGTCGATGCCGAGTTCCAGCGAGGCGGTCGCGACCAGCGCCCGCAGGTCACCGTTACGGAGTCTGGACTCCACCCGCTGCCGCCGGTCCTTGGACAGGCTCCCGTGATGGGCCGCGACCTGGCCCTCCCCGAGCCGCTCGCCCAGCTGGTGCGCGACCCGCTCGGCCATCCGCCGGGTGTTCACGAACACCAGCGTCGTGCGGTGCTGCTGCACGTGCCCGGCGATCAGGTCGAGGATCTCGGCCATCTGCTCCCCGGAAGCGACCGCGCCGAGCTCGTCACCGGGCAGCTCCAGGGCCAGGTCGAGGTCGCGGCGGTGCCCGGCGTCCACGATCGCGCACCGGGGCGACCCGTCGGCGTGCGACCGGCCGTCACCCGCGCCGACCAGCAGCCGGGCCACGGCCTCGACCGGCCGCTGGGTCGCCGACAGCCCGATGCGCTGCAGCGCCCGTGCGTCCTGGTCCGCTGCGGCCCGGTCTCCCGCGGCTAGATCTCCGGCAGCGAGGTGCTCCAGCCGCTCGAGCGTCAGGGCCAGGTGAGAGCCCCGCTTGTTCCCGGCCACGGCGTGGATCTCGTCGACGATGACGGTCCGGGCCGCGGCCAGCATCGTCCGGCCCCGTTCCGACGTCACCAGCAGGTACAGCGACTCCGGCGTGGTGATCAGGAAATCCGGCGGGCGCTTGAGCATCGCCGCGCGCTCGGCCGCGGCGGTGTCCCCGGTCCGCACGGCCACCCGGATGGTGGGCGCGCTCAGGCCGAGCTCGGCCGCGGCCGCCGCGATCTCGGCCAGCGGGCGCTCCAGGTTCAGGTGGATATCGACCGCCAGGGCCTTCAGCGGCGACACGTAGACCACCTGCGGGCCCTCGCCCGGTTCGGCGCCCGCCTCATGGGCCCGGTAGATCCGGTCGATGCACACCAGGAACGCGGCCAGCGTCTTCCCGGAGCCGGTCGGCGCCGCGATCAGCGTGTGGCGGCCGGCCGCGATCTCCGGCCAGCCCTCAGCCTGCGGCCTGGTCGGACCGGCGGCGAACCGCCGCTCAAACCAGGCCCGCACCGCCGGATGGAACGACTCGAGCACCCGGTCACATTAACCCAGGCCACCGACATCGCACCTGCGCTTATCCCGACCAGGCCGCCCGGACCGGGAGAGGCCAGCCACCGGCCGGCCGCGGAACCCAGCGCGGCGTCTTGAACGCGACGCGCCAGCCGATTACCGTGCCAGCCATGACCCAGGGCTGGCCAGCGGCCTCTTATGAGCAGTGGCGCGAGACCTGCGACACGCTGCACGCGCACACCCAGGTGCTGGGCAAGGTGGCGGCCGGGCTCGCACCGCCCGAGCCGCAACTGCAGCACGCGGCGCTGCGGCTCACCGCGCGGGGCTGGGAGACGGCCCCGCTGCCGGCGGCCGACGGCTCGGGTTCCGTGGTCGTGGCGCTGGACCTGCACGCCCACGAGGCGGTCGTCGAGCACAGCGACGGCCGGGGCGAGCGGATCGCGCTGACTCCCGATCGCCCGGTTGCCGACGTCACACGTGACGTGCTGACCGCCCTGAACGCGGTGGCCGGCCACGTCAAGATCGACCCGACGCCGCAGGAGGTGCCGTGGAGCGTGCCACTCGATGCGGACTACGAGCACGCGCGGTACGACGTCGGCCAGGTAGCTGATTATTTCGCCGCCGCGACCCAGGCCGCCCTGATCCTGGCGGCCTTCCGCGCGCCCTATCGCGGCCGGTCGACGCCGGTCAACGCGTGGTGGGGCTCCTTCGACCTCGCGGTGAGCCTGTTCTCCGGGCGGTCGGCTGACCCGCCATCGGACGACTTCATCATGCGCAACGCCGGGAACGCGCAGGCGGTGGAGATCGGCTGGTGGCCGGGCGACACGCGGTACGGCAAGGCGGCCTTTTACGCCTATGCCTATCCGGCCCCGGAAGACTTCGGCCAGCAGCCGCTCGCGCCCCGGGCCGCACGATGGGACACCGCCCTCGGTGAGTACATCCTCGACTGGGACGACGTGCGCGCGCATCCCGATCCGCGCGCCGCGGCGCTGGACTTCGCCCGCTCGGCGTTCCGGCACGCGTGCGCGGTGTGTGCCTGGGATCCAGGGCTGGCCGCCAGCGCTGACTCCCACCCGCCGCCCGTCACATAACGCTGTGACCGCGCACCCCGACCGATGAGTCTGGGGTACGGCATCGGTCTGTACCGCAAATGCGCTTACCCAACGAGGGGGACCGATGACCGACAACGCGTTCACGACCTGCCTGTGGTTCGACACCGACGGCGAGGCCGCGGCGAACTACTACACCAGCATCTTCAAGGATTCCCGGATCGGCCGGGTCAGCCGCTACACCGAGGCCGGGCCGGGTGCGGCCGGGACGGCCATGGCCGTCGAGTTCGAGCTCAACGGGCAGAAGTTCATCGCCCTGAACGGCGGGCCGGCGCATGCCAGGTTCACCGAGGCCATCTCGTTCCAGATCCCGTGCGCGGACCAGGACGAGGTGGACTACTACTGGGACCGGCTGTCCGAGGGCGGGCAGGAGGACGCCTGCGGCTGGGTGAAGGACAGGTACGGCCTGTCCTGGCAGGTCATCCCCACTGCGTTCGTCGACATGATCAGTGACCCGGACCCGGACAAGGTCAAGCGGGTCACCGAGGCGATGTTCACGATGACCAAGTTCGACATCGCGGCGCTGCAGAAGGCGTACGCGGGGGAGTAGCTGCGCGGCTGCCGTGCCGGAGGCATGCGCCTGAGTCTGTCCCGTTTATCCCTTTACTGCCGGGCACCGTCCATGATCGTGGTTGATCGAGCACGACATGCGCTCGCAGATCATCAACACGTCGGTTTGATCATGGAAAGCAATCCGGGTTTCCATGATCCCGGACCCAAACCCACCACATACGTGGGTTTCAGTCCGGGATCATGGAAACCCGGCCTGGCCTGGTCAGAAGCGACCACCGCGCGGCACTTTCCACCCCCCGTACCACAACGGCGGCAGCCTGGAGGCAAAGCGACGGGTTATTCTGCGGCGGGGGCAATACGCGGGTTTGGGTCCACGATCATGGAATACCGCCCGGCCGGGCGCGGGGCGGCTCCGTCGCGCCCCTTCCCGGCGGCCATGGAGCAGAAAAACGGGATCGAATTGATATTCCGTTAGCCTTGGCAATTTCGATTCTTTGTGCTATATTGGTGCTATCTGCTGGTAACCTGCATGGGTGATTTCCGCGCAGCCCCTGGCGTACAAAGACCTGGATACTCCACTTACCGGCATGCTGTACCGCAGTGATGCGCTTCCTGGCCGGCGCCCCGGAATACTCCTCGTCCACGGCGGCGCCGGGCTCGACGAGCATGCGAGAGAGCAGGCCGGCCGCTACGCGGCGCTCGGGTATGTCGTTCATGAGTGTGACATGCTCGGCGATGGCGTGGCTGGCGACCGGGAGCGGGTCATCACTTGCCAGAGCACCTGAGCAGGCCAGGCCAGGATCACCAGGCTGATGGCGAGGATCCCCAGGCCCGCCAGCCCGGTTCCGGTCAGTAGCGCCGTTAGCTGATTTGCCCGGGTGGCCCTTCGTTCCACAACGCTGTGGCGTCTTCCGGCGTCACAGAGGCAGCACAGAACGTACGGGGGTTACCGAAGGGGGCTATCATGCGATCTTTCCGGGCGGCGACGGCTGCCGTCCTCGCCTCTCTCCTGGCTGGCGGGTGTGCCAGCGGCAGGGCACATCTCGCCTCGGCGACGTCCGCGGGCCGGCCGGCCGCCAGAACGGCCAGCGCGCCGCCGCCAGCCCCCGTCCCGCGATGCCGGGCCGGCGCGCTCGTGCTACGGCCGGGTGCATTTGTGTCACCGATATCGGGCGAGCACGCGCAAATGTTCGCGATAACCAACCGCGGCACGCTCACCTGCACGGTGGAGGGCTACCCGCAGGTCGTTCTGTACAGCAGCCACGGGCTCGCGCTTCCATTCCGCTACGCCCAGGGCGGCGGAGCCTACGTAACCCGTAAAAGGCCGGTGACCGTTGTCCTCGTTCCCGGGTCGTCGGCGTACATCCTCGTGGCCAAATACCGGTGCGATATCGGCATCTCAGGTACCGCGACCGCCATTCGGCTGACCCTGCCCGCCGCGCAGGGCGCCGTGTTCACCGGCCGTGAGGCCGTCGGCGCGGCAAGCCCGGACCTGTCGTACTGCCGTGGCGGGCGGCGCGACCCAGGCCAGGCCGTCGAGGTATCCCCGGTCGAGCCGTCACCGCAGGCCGCAATTCCCTTCTGACACGCCGGCAGTTTGCGGGCTGGCGCGCCGGGCGGCGCTGCGCCTGGCCGGAAACTGACCCTCCCACGGCGTAGAGAACCCCGGATCGCTCCGATCCCATCGGCGAGGGCGCCGCGCACGAGCGTTATGAAGTAAAACGGTTGGGTGCCGGAGCTTCCCGAGGTCGAGACCGCGCGCCGCCTGATCGCCAACCAGGCCCTGCACCGGCGCATCGTGGGCGTCGATGACGCCGACACGTTCGTCTGCCGGCCGTATTCCCCCGGGCAGTTGCGGGACGCGCTGGCCGGCCGCGCGCTCACCGCGGCGCATCGGCGCGGCAAGGCGATGTGGTGCGAGACCTCGGGGGTCGGCCGGTCGACCACGCCCGGCCCCGACCTGGGGATCCACCTGGGCATGAGCGGCCGCATCGTCGTGGTGTCCCAGAACGGCCAGGCGGCCGAGGGCGGCGAGCCCCGCCGCCTCGACGCGCAGCCAAACCAGGCCCGGTGGAACCGCTTCACGCTCGAGTTCGCTGATGGAGGCCGCCTGGTGCTGGTCGACAAGCGCCGTCTCGGGCGCATCAGGCTCAACCCCGACATCGATGCGCTCGGGCCGGACGCACAGGAGGTCACGCCGGGCGAATTCCGGAGCCTGATCATGAGGGGGACGATCGCGGTCAAGGCCCGCCTGCTCGACCAGTCCAAGATCGCCGGAGTCGGGAATCTGCTGGCCGACGAGGTGCTCTGGGAGGCCAAGGTGCCGCCCGCGGCCCGCGTCGACACCCTGCGGCCCGAGGACGCCGACCGTCTCTACCGAGCCCTGCAGTCCGCCCTGGACTCGGCCATCGCCAAGGGCGGCGCGCACACCGGCGATGTCATCTCTGCCCGGCAGCCCGGCGGCAGGTGCCCGCGCTGCGGCGCCGAGATGAAACACGGAACGGTCGGCGGCCGGTCGACCTGGTGGTGCTCGCGTGAGCAGGCCCGTCTCAGAGGTCGAACAGCGTCCGCAGCGCGGCCGCCACCTGGTCCATGACGTGCGGCGGCACTTCCCCCACCCGCTCGGACAGCTTGTCCTTGAGGACGGGCGCCACGTCGACCGCCTTGATCATCCCGGTGACCTGCGGCGTGTCCAGCGGTACAGTCACCATCGTGTGCCGGACCTCGGCGGCGTCATAGACCGGCGCGGCCTGCACCGTGGGGTACGCCTCCGCGAGCGCGTCAGCGCTGACGATCACGCCGAGCCGATCGCCGCGCAGTCCCGTGACGCGCCAGATCTCCCCGCGCCTCACCAGCCCCGGGCTTCCTCGGCCAGCCCCGTCCACTGCGGGTCCGGGCCGGGCAGCGAGCGCACCTGCTCGCGCAGCACAGCATCCTTCAGTACGTGCGCGGCGTAGCCCGAGACGTTATCCCCGGCCGCCTCCCGGACAGCGGCGGCCAGATCATCGGGCAGCGACACGGTAAGCCTGACGGTCATACCGAGGAGCATAACAGCGGGACGTCAGCCGCCCCACCGACGGGCAGAACGTTAACAGCCGCACAATCTGAAAGGCGACAGATGATCATCGACGTGCACGCTCACTACTACCCGCGGGCGTACGTGGAACTGATAGGAAGGCCCGAATTGCCGCTCGCCGTGTCGGCGGCCCTCGGCCACCAGGGCATCGACGAGCGACTCGCCCTGCTCGACCGGGCGGGAATTGACACGCAGGTCCTGTCGGTCTCTCAGGCCCAGCCCTACCTCCCGGATCCGCGGCACGCCGCGGAGGCCGCCAAGGTGGCCAACGACCTGTACGTGGATCTGTGCCAGGCTCACCCGGGCCGGTTCTTCGCCTTCGCCGCCCTGCCGCTGCCGCACATCGAGGAATCACTGGCCGAGATCGCCCGTACCGCCGGGGCCGCGCCGGTGGTCGGTGTCACCATCGGCTGCAGCGTGGGCAGCCGCCAGCTTGACCACCCGTGGCTGCGGCCGGTGTTCGAGGCCCTCGACGAGCGCGGGTCCGTCGTGTTCCTGCACCCCGTCGGGCAGGAGGACCTCCCCTGGCTGGCCGGCCACGGCCTGGCCTGGCTGGTCGGCGCGCCCTTCGAGGACACGGTGACGGCCCTGCGCCTGATCCTGGGCGGGGTCCTGGACCGGTATCCGCATATCCGCTTCATCGTCCCGCACCTGGCGGGCACGCTCCCGTTCCTGCTGGACCGGGTGACGCGCAAGACCGGCGACATCGTCCAGGGCCTGCGCAGCATGTATTTCGACACCGTCAACGGGTCAGCCGACGCGCTGGCCTGCGCCTGCCACGCCTTCGGCGCCGACCGCCTGCTCTTCGGCACCGACTACCCCTACTGCACCGAGGCGGAATTCCAGCAGCACCTGGCCTACCTCGACGGGGGCGGGCTCGACGCCACGACGCTGGGCCGGGTCAGGGGCGGCACAGCCGCGGCCTTGCTCAGCCTCCCCGGGGCATGAGGGACCCGTCAAGTCAGGCCGACTCGTGGTGCTCGTGGTGCTCGTGGTGCTCGTCGTGGTCGTGTGCGTCAGGGCGGCCGCCCATCATCTTGAGCATCGGGCCGGCGCCGGAGCGGAAGAAGCGCACCAGGAGCGCTGCCGCGAGCAGCAGGAAGATGATGTTGAGGACGGTCGTGTAGTTCCACTGGATGCCCTGCTCGGCGATCTTGGCCGCCCGCTGCGCCGGGACCAGGCCCAGGCCGCCGAACAGGAACTCGATGATGTACCCGGCGATGACCATGGTGGCGTAGAAGATCCCGAGGATGACCAGCATCATCCGGGTGCCGTAGTACCTCCGGTAGATGACCAGGATCGGGATGATGATCAGGTCGGCGAAGATGAACGACACCACGCCGC
>WNFJ01512118.1_pt1 | contig 16403 bp, 15 predicted proteins | sample 5400461 | NCBI WGS metagenome assembly WNFJ01 (sample SAMN13153349, study PRJNA577476) | soil metagenome | isolation source: 115 cm saprolite on Douglas fir-dominated hillslope | place: USA:California | collected 2013-09-17 | reverse complement strand
GGAGATTATTGCCGCCTGGAATAGCTTTCGCGGCGAGCCCCAGCAACTGAAGCTGCCCAGCGCGCCGGAGCGCCCGGTGGTCTATCTTGAACCGAGCGATCGTCCGCAGCCGCGCCTTGACGTCGATCTGGGCGCAGGCATGACCACAGCCGTGGGAAGGCTGCGTCCTTGCGGTGTGCTGGATTGGAAATTTACGGTGCTGTCGCACAACACGATCCGCGGCGCCGCCGGAGCAGCAGTCCTCAACGCTGAACTGCTCAAGGCTAAGGGATACCTGGGATGATCGTGCCTCGGATGACCGCACGTGGAATGATTGCCCCTGAGACGGCCGGTGATCCAGACCTGCGCATTTTCCCCGTCATCACGTTCTACAGGAAGCCACGCCGATGATCGTGATGAAGTTCGGCGGCACTTCCGTCGAAGACGGGCATGCATCGCTCAAGGACGTCTGGCGCAGAAACCTGTGATCGTGGTCAGCGCCATGGCCAAGGTCACCGACACGCTGCTGACCATGGCCCGCGCCGCTGGAGCCGGGGAACGCAAGGCCGCGCTGAAGTTGTGCCGTTCGCTGCAGGAACGCCACTACAATACTGCCAGCGAACTGCTGGGCACTGCGCTCTTCACGGAATTCCATTCCGAACTTGGCAGCGACTTCGAGGCGCTGGACGAACTCCTGCGCGGCATTTCGGCGGTCGGCGAAATCACGCCGCGTACCACGGATCATGTAGCGTCCTTCGGCGAAGTGCTATCCAGTAAGATCGTGGCAGCGGCCTTTGCCGCTCGCGGCTTGAACGGCGTACACGTCGACTCGCGCGACATTTTGGTCACCGACAGTAACTATATGCAAGCCGTACCGCAGTACGAGGAAACCAATGCGCGCCTGCAGGAGAAAGTGAAGCCATTGCTTGATGCCGGGAAAATTCCCGTGATGGGCGGCTTCGTCGGCGCAAATCGTGCCGCGATCACCACCACTATCGGACGGGGCGGATCAGATTTCTCGGCGGCGATTTTCGGCGCCGGCTTGAATGCGGAGCGCATCGAGATTTGGACCGACGTGGATGGTATTCTCACGACCGATCCCCGGATCTGTCCGGACGCGCGGAGGATTAAGGTCATTAGCTTCGATGAAGCGGCCGAGTTGGCTTACTTCGGCGCCAAGGTGTTGCACCCGGCCACCGTGTTGCCGGCGATTCAGAAAAATATTCCCGTGTACGTGCTAAATTCGCGAAATCCTTCTTGCGAGGGAACCCGCATAACGACCCGCGCGCCGCAGGGGCGGAACATCTTCAAGGCCATCGCCGTCAAGAAACGAATCACCATTGTCGACGTGGCTGCACCGCGCATGCTCCTGGCCCACGGATTTCTGCGCGCCATCTTCGAAGCCTTTGACCGCCACAAGGTCGCGGTGGATGTGGTATCTACTTCGGAAGTGAGCGTTTCCCTTACAGTCGATTCCAATCAGGCCATTCCCGCGCTGGCCGCCGATCTGTCCAAGCTGGCCGACGTAAAATATGAAGGCCGAAAGGCCATTGTGTGCCTGGTAGGGGAGAATCTCCGGGAGAAGCCGGGAATTGCGGCGCTCGTGTTCGGCGAACTCGCCGACAAGAAAATTCGCATGATTTCCCAAGGGGCCTCGGAAATTAATCTCACCTTCGTGATTGAAGAGGACGAAGTGCCCGAAGTCATCCGGCGCCTGCACAAAACGTTTTTTGCAGATTTGGATCCGGAAGTATTTGCGTAGTAGAAGATTCAACAGCCTTTAACCGCAAAGAGCGCAAGAGTAGCGCGAAGATCGCGAAGACATTCCTTGGCGTACTTTGCGGCACTCTTTGCGACCTTTGCGGTTAAAGGTCTCGAACCTGCCATGAGACTCTTGATTCTCGGCCGCGGCAAGACAGGATCGCAGGTGGCGGAGGTAGCGCACGAACGCAAGCATCACGTCACCGTCGTCGGCGCCGCCGAAAACAAAAACTGCGCCGCCCTCACTCCCAGCAAGCTTCACGACATTCAGGTCGTGATCGATTTCACTGCACCCGACTGTGTTGCTGGCAACATTGAAGCCTGCGTCCGAGCGGGAAGGAACATGGTCGTCGGTACAACCGGATGGTATGACGAACTCGACCGCATTCGCGAACTGGTGAAGGCGCATGACATCGGGTTCGTCTATGCGGCGAATTTTTCCATTGGCGTGAACCTGTTCTTCGACGTCGCACGAGCCGCAGCCGCAGCCCTGCAGCATGACTATACGGGACAGATTTTCGAGCGCCACCGCGCCGATAAGAAGGATGCTCCCTCGGGCACCGCCATCGCCCTTCAGCGCGTGATTCGCACGGCCAGCGGTTCAGATGAAAACCTCGAGATCATTTCATTCCGCGAAGGCGACGTTGTGGGCATGCACGAGGTGGTTTTCGAGTCGAAGAATGACTCGATTTATCTTTGCCACGACGCCACTTCCCGGCGCAGCTTTGCCGAAGGCGCCGTGCGCGCCGCGGAGTGGATTGTCGGAAGGAAGGGCTTCTACGACTTCAAGGATGTGTGGCGGGAGTTGTAGTTACGATCGGTGAAACCGCAAACTGAACATCCGAACCGGGCTGACCGTTCCCAGGGTCGTCCCATTCGCGCTATCTTATTCACATGCAACTCCGTGGGTGCGGCACGGCACTGGTAACTCCTTTTCGACAGGACGGCTCGGTCGACGACGCAGCCTTGCGCAAGCTGGTCGCATGGCAAGTTGACTCGGGGATTGATTTCCTCGTTCCCTGTGGCACCACCGGCGAGACGCCGACTCTCGCGCACGACGAATGGCTGCATGTGATCGACACGACCATTGAAGTCGTTGCCGGACGCGTGCCGATTGTGGCCGGTGCGACCTCGAACTCAACGCACGACGCAGTCGAGAAGGCGAAAGAAGTCGCGGCGCGGACGGGAGTCAACGCCATCCTCACAGCCTCGCCCTACTACAACAAGCCCACGCAAGAGGGCCAATCCCGGCACTTCAAGGCCATCGCCGAAGCCGTCGGTGACAAGCCCATCATCCTTTACAACGTCCCTGGACGCACGGGGACGAACATCGAACCGGGCACGCTGGCGCGACTGGCCGAGATTCCGAACATCGTCGGTGTGAAGGAAGCCAGCGGCAACATGACGCAAATCGCCGAAGCGATCAACGCAGTCCCCGAGACGTTTTTGGTCTTTTCGGGAGACGACGCCGTTACTCTGCCGGTAATCGCGCTCGGCGGGGTGGGAATTATTTCCGTGGTCTCGAACGAGATTCCGCATGAGATGTCTGCGCTGACCCGGGCCGCGCTCAACAACGATTGGGCTACGGCACGCAGCCTTCACCGCAAGTATCTGCCGTTGATGCAGGCTAACTTCATTGAGTCGAGTCCCCTTCCGGTGAAGGCGGTGCTGGCCATGATGGGCAAGATCGAGGAAGTTTATCGTCTGCCGCTGTTGCCCATGCGGCGCGACACACGGTCACGACTGCAAAAAGTCGCCGCCGAAGTTGGCGTGATTACGAAGCCGGCCGCTCCGGCGGCGGAAGCAACAGAATTTTTCCTCTACGAGAATTGGGCAGCCGGCCCGCACAAGATCGTGCTCCACCGGGGATCGTGCGGCCAGTGCAGCCGCGGTAAGGGACGGCCCTCCGGACACGACGCGAACCATGCTCGTTGGCATGGCCCCTACACCACGCTGGCGGAAGCTCGCGAGATTGCCCACGGAATGACCGGCGTGCTGATTCGCAGCGAATGCAAGTGCGTGTAGCAGACCTCGGACTTCGGACCTCGGACCTCAGACCTCGGACGTCGGACTCTTCCCCAGCAATGGTCCAACGTTGGGATCCAAATGCGGTGCCTTCCCTCGCAGAGTCAGCCGGAGTGCTAACCTAGTTCCGCCGTCTGAGGTCCGAGGTCCGACGTCCGACTGAAATCTTCTATCGAGCGCCTGGCTGCGTTGGGCGAAGTTGAACGCAATCCGGAGGCGCGGCAGACTTTTTTCGAATTTCGTGACCAACTGACCCAAGGAAAGATCCGCGCGGCCGAAAAAATTGATGGCCGCTGGACGGTGAATATCTGGGTGAAACAAGGCATCCTGCTGGGATTCCGCCTGGGCGAACTTGCAGACATGAGCGCCGGACTGTCGTTCGTCGACAAAGACACTTTCCCTGTCCGGCGGTTTACCGTGGTCGATCGCGTGCGTGTGGTTCCGGGTGGATCGTCTGTCCGCGAAGGAGCTTATGTAGCGCCTTCTGTAATCTGCATGCCGCCAATGTTCATCAACGTCGGCGCCTATGTGGACGACGGCACCATGGTAGATTCGCACGCGCTCGTGGGATCGTGTGCCCAGGTCGGAAAGCGCGTGCATCTGAGCGCGGCGGCGCAGATTGGGGGCGTGCTTGAGCCCATCAACGCCGCTCCCGTCATCATTGAGGATGACGTGCTGGTTGGCGGCAACTGCGGCGTGTACGAAGGCACGCTGGTGCGAGCGAGGGCAGTCCTGGGCGCTGGAACGATCCTGACGCGATCCACGCCGCTGTACGACCTGGTGCGGGGTGAGGTCTACCGGGCAACGGCTGAGGCGCCGCTGGAAGTTCCCGAAGATGCCGTGGTCGTGCCCGGCTCGCGCGCGGTGAAAAAAGATACGGCTGCCGAGTGGAATCTGTCGCTCTACACGCCCGTGATCGTGAAGTATCGCGACGAGAAAACGGATCGTGGAATTGAGCTCGAAGACTGGTTACGATGACTTTCGTTGCCTGCCTCTGCCTGTTGCCTCGTTAACCCGCGCGGACCACGAGAACGCCAACTCCATCTAGCGTGACCTGGATCTGCGGCAACTTCTGCACGACGAAGTCAGCCTCATTTAGTCTAGCGGCCGGATATGTGCTCGTCATCCCAATCACCTTCATCCCCCCGGCCCGAGCCGCCTGAATTCCGGCAGGCGCGTCCTCGATGACCAGACAGTCTGCAGGGTTGACACCCATTAGCTCCGCGCCCTTCAAATACGGCTCGGGATGCGGCTTTCCGTTCGTCACATCTTCGGCCGTAACCAATATCTTGGGAATTGGCAAACCGCCATAGCGCAGACGCGCACTCGCCAGCAGACGAGTGCCAGACGTCACCACGCCCCAGCGGCCCTCGGGAATGGAGCGGACGAGCTCAACGGCTCCGGGCATAATATCCACGCCCTCCTGATCATCCGCCTCGCGATTCTCGAGCTCCCAGACTTCCGTATCGGCATCCAGATGAGGCGCTACGCTTCGAATCACCTCGATAGTGCGCACTCCGTGAGCGATTGCCATGACTTTATCCCCGTCCACGCCCTTTTGCCGCGCCCATGCTCGCCACTGGCGGTCGACACGTCCAGATAGAAAAGAATTGCTGAGCAATGAAAAATTGGCATGCTTGTAATTTTTACCACACGGGCAAATGTTCCGGACGTCCTGAACGAAACGACTGCATGACGCGAGCGGCGCTAAGAACTTGAGGCTGGAAGACTCTGCGGATGCTGTGCAGTCAATACTGCATCACGCTCCGCTTGGCGCAGCAGCAGGTGGCGCTGCCGAAAATGCGACTTAGCGCGCTCGCCCCATGCCCGCACGAACCAGTAGTTGAGCCCGGCACCGATCACGGAACTGGCAAGCGGGATCACGCGGCCCGCCCACTTTTCAACTACTTCCCCGCTGGCCCTCGCCGCGATACGCTGGATCACGCGGGGCACGAATTTGTTGACCACTTCTTTTTCCAGCAGTTCACGGCTGATGTCGACTCCAGCGGCGCTGGCGGCGGCAATCCACAGCTCCGCGATCTCGTAGTCGGTGTTGAACTCAAAGCCGTATACCAGGCTTAGCTTCTGGATGGTGCGCATGGAATCCCCAGATCAGGGACGATTGTCATCAGTCCGCCTAGGCCAAACCCGGCGCCCTCCAACGCAGCGATTTTCATCCCGCTGCGAATGACTTCGTCGGCGACCACATCCAGTTCCCCCATCGTGAGCGAATACACACCGTGATAGCCGCTGATGGGCAGGCGGTAAGCCGCACGAAGTTGCAGAAGAAATTTGCCGGGATCGACCTTCACGGTGGAATAAGCGCGAGTCAGCCCCTTGGTGAGTGCCGTCTCGACGCGGCGTCGCAGCCAGGATTTGCGCTCTTCGGGCATTGATTCAACCTTGACCTACAACTACTGATGTTCCCCTTTTGATGCCGGATGAGCCGGCATCGGTCGCTCGTCTTCTCGCGTTCAGCACTCCGCACTCAGCCGCTGTGCTAGCATCATTGTTACCTCTAATGCCAACAGGAAAACTGCAGATTATCCCCTTGGGAGGCTTGGGCGAGTTCGGTATGAACTGCATGGCCGTCCGCTGGGGCGACGACATCATTGTGATTGACGCAGGCCTCATGTTCCCCGAGGTGGAGTTACTCGGCGTCGACATTGTGGTCCCCGACATTTCGTATCTTACCGAAAACCGGCAACGGGTACGGGGAATCATCCTTACCCACGGCCACGAAGACCACATCGGCGCGCTGCCTTGGATTCTCTCCGAGCTCAACGTTCCCGTGTGGGGCACTGAGTTCACGCTGGCGTATGTGGAAGACAAGCTCGATGAGCACGGTCTGCTCAACGACGCTGACCTACGCGAGATCCGTCCAAACGAGCGCTTCAAGGCGGGTGCTTTCACCATTCATCCCATTCAGGTGACGCACAGCCTGGTGAACTGTGTTGCGCTGGCGATCCACACCCCGCTCGGGGTTGTCATCCACACTGGGGATTTCAAAGTCGATCCTACGCCTACCGACAACCGGCTCTTCGACCTGCACTCCTTTGCCGAGTACGGCAAGAACGGAGTTCTGGCGCTATTGCAGGACTCGACCAACGTCGAGCGCAAGGGTTACACCCCCAGCGAGCGGGCGGTGCGGCGCAAGTTCGATGAAGTCTTTGCCCACACACAACGGCGCCTGTTCATTTCCTGTTTCTCATCGTCGATCCACCGCATTAAGCTGGCGGTCGAACTGGCCCACCAGCACGGACGCAAAGTCGCCTTCCTCGGCCGGTCCATGAACAATTCGGCGGAGATCGCCGAAGACCTTGGCTATATCGAGGTTCCGGACGGACTCGTGATTCATCCCGGCGAGATGAAAAACTATCCGCCGGAAAAAGTTTGTGTGTTGATCAGCGGAACGCAGGGCGAACCGATGTCGGCGCTGTCGCGCGCGGCGGTTGATAACCACAAGCACGCCAAGATCGAGAAGGGCGACACTGTTGTGCTCTCGTCGCGCATCATCCCGGGTAACGAGAAGACTATCTATCGCATGATCGATCACCTGTTCCGGCGCGAGGCGCACGTCATCTACGATGATGGATCGTATCCGCCCATCCACGTGAGCGGCCACGCCAGCCAGGAAGAATTGAAGCTCATCATCAATCTGGTGAAGCCGCGGTACTTTATTCCTGTCCATGGCGAGTACCGGCAGTTGAAGTTGCACGCCGAGATGGCGGGCGCGATGCAGGGTTCGGTCGGCAAGGTGATGCTGATCGAGAGCGGCGACGTCCTCGAGATCGACGAACTGGGCGCGCGCAAAGCAGGACGCGTTAACGTGGGCCGCGTGTGTATCGATTCCGGTTCGCGCACCGATGTGGTCGAGGATTTAATTATTAAAGATCGCAGACACCTGAGCGAAGACGGCATCGTGCTGCCCATCATCGCCATCAACAAGTTGAGCGGACGCGTGGAAACATCTCCCGAAATTGTGACGCGAGGATTCAACCCGGGCGAAGATGGCCTGATGAATGGAGCGCGCCAGGTCGTCATGGACACGCTGGCACAATCGAGCGAAGAAGAGAAGGCCGATTATGGTGTGATCAAGGAAAAAATTCGCGCCGACCTGAAGCGCTACATCTCGAAGCAAACGCAGAAAAGGCCGCTGATCATGCCGGTGATACTGGAAATCTGATGTGCAGCTGCCGATGGCCATAGTTGAAACTCTCGCATCTGCTGTGCTCGTGTGTTCATGATGAAAACGCTAGAACCTGCTGTGCTGGTGTGTTTATGATGAGAACTCCAGAATCTGCCCTGCTGGTGTGTTCATGTTGAGAGCTCCAGAATCTGCCCTGCTGGTGTGTTCATGTTGAGAGCTCCAGAATCTGCGATGCTCGTGTGGGGACGGGCGCCCTCGCCCGTCCAGGCCGAGCAAGGCTCGGCGGCGCTTTTCCCTGCGTCGAAACGATGACTATCCCCCTCAACGACATCCGTTCCGCACAAAACCGCATACGCGGTGTCGCCGTCCGTACTCATCTGATCGAGTTCAAGTCGCCGCAGAACGGGCCAGCACTGAATGGACGTCAACTCTTCCTCAAGCCCGAAAACCAGCAGCCCATCGGCGCTTTCAAACTGCGCGGAGCCTACAACAAGATCGCCTCCTTGTCTGAAGAAGACCGCATGCGGGGCGTGATTTCCTACTCAAGCGGCAATCATGCGCAGGGCGTCGCCTGTGCAGCCCGGGCGCTGGGTGTGAAGGCTGTCATCGTCATGCCCAACAACGCTCCCATGATCAAGCGCGAGGCAACGGCGGCGCTGGGCGCGGACATCGTGCTGGTGGGCCCCGGCAGCACCGAACGTCAGCTCAAGGCGGAAGAACTAGCGGCTCAGCACGGATACGTGATCGTGCCTCCCTACAATGACGAGCACATCATCGCAGGCCAGGGCACGATGGGGCTCGAAATTCTGGAAGACTTGCCTGAGGTTGAGACCGTCCTCATCCCGGTCGGCGGCGGGGGGATGATCAGCGGAGTGGCGGCCGCGATCAAGTTGAGCAAGCCTTCCGTCAAGGTAATCGGCGTGGAACCGGAGCTCGCCGCAGACGCACAGGCCAGCCTGCGCGCCGGAAAAATCGTTCAATTCCCTGCTGAACAAGTTTCGCGGACGATTGCCGCTGGTCTACGCACACAGAGTGTGGGACCGATCAACTTCGAGCACATCAAGAAATACGTCGACGACATCGTCACCGTCAGTGAAGACGAGATTCGCCAAGCCATGAAGCTCCTGGCCGGGAATCCCCAGACGGTGGCCGAACCCAGTGGTGCGGTTGCCGTGGCAGGGTTTCTCTTCCATAGCAATGAGTTACCAAAGACGACGCTGAACGTGGCAATCATTTCTGGCGGAAACATCGAGCCGAAAATGCTCGAAGACCTTCGCCGCGGATGAAATTTTTCCAGCACCGGCGGTAGGATGATGACCATATGAAACTGAGACAGGCATTTTTTGCCTTTATTATTCTTCTTGTTGATGCGTCCGCTGTCGCTCAAGCCCCGCGCGGCACCCTGGTGCATGAAGCGACTCTTCACATCGCTCCTGATGCGCAGTCAGCCAAGCTCAGTGAGGTTGCCCGCGGCCACGAACTGATCATCCTCGAGACCAGCCGCGACTGGGCTCACGTGCAAGCCATAATCAGCGAACCTCGAAAAGACCGCGACGAAGACGACGAAGAATCGCAGGGCAAAACCATCTCCGGCTGGGTATCCGGCAAAGCGCTGGTTAGTAATGCGACTTCCAACGGCGACAAGATTATTTTCGGCGAGGCTGCCGACTCCGAAGATCAGGCCAGCCGGCGCCGCGGGCGTCGCGATGCGGCCCAGGACGCCATGCGTCTTTACTATCGCGTGTACGATCTGTTTCCAACTTCACCGCTGGCAGCCGAGGGGTTGTACCGCGCCGCCGATATCCGCTGGCAAATGGAAAGGTCCGACGTGATGACGCGGCCTTCCGCGCGCGAGAAAGATGCCTACATGCGCGGGCAGATGGATGAAGAGTGGATGAAGCTGGTGATGAAGAAATTCGGCGGCACCAAATGGGCCGACCTCGCCGCCTTTCACCTGCTTGAAAACAAATTGTGCGGGGACTGGCAGGGCGCGTCGAAGTGTCCCGACAAAGAAGCCGACCTCTACGAAAAATATGCCAACGAGCACTCGCAGTCTCCTGCAGCCCCCGAGGCGCTGTATGACGCAGCATGGCGGCGCTCGGCGCTGATTGAGATCTACAAGACTGAAATCAACCAGAAGAAATCTGAAGAAGCGAAGAACCGCGCGCTGGGGTTGGCGCAAAAAATCGTCAGCCAATACGGCCAGAGCGACTGGATGTTGCGCGCGCAACGGCTGATTTTCTATATCCAGCAGGGCGTGCCTACCTACGGGAACGTCAGTGAATAGGAACCTTCTGGCAAGTAGAGCAGTCGGCCTTTCACTCGGATTGTCTTTCCTCATCGCCACGGGATGTGTCAAGAACCATAAGAATGTTTGTCCAATCGACGGACAACCGCCGCAATGGTCAGAACCGAGAAATGGGCAATCTTGTGAGTACTTCCACTACAGTGACATCGAGCGGACGACGCATTCCTGGTTGGCCGAATGTCCGCAACATAGAGCCAAGCAATAATCGTCTTTAACCACCGCGCAAAGTTTTTCTGAGATACTTGTTTCCTACTTTCAGGGAGGATGATTGAACGACTACCTGCTATCCGTGCTTCTGGGAATTGTAGAAGGTCTCACGGAGTTTTTGCCTGTCAGTTCGACCGCGCATCTACGCATCTCTGAAGCGCTGCTGCACATCAGTCTCTCCGACGGCTATTGGAAGATGTACACGATCGTCATCCAGTTGGGCGCAATTCTCTGCTTGCCGGTGTATTTCCGCGAGCGCATTGCAAAATTTATCGGATACACCCGCGGCGATGCGCCTCTACTCCTTGTGCCTATCAAAGTACTGAACTGCCTGGTTCGGGCGATCTTTTGGTCCAAGCCCGTGCAATTCACATTGACCGCCTTCGTGGTCACGGCCATTCCCGCATTCTTGCTCACTAGGATAATCGGCAAACATCTGGAGAGCCTCACCATCATGGGAACGTCGCTGCTGGTGGGCGGAATCGTGATGTGGCTGGTGGACGCGATGAATGCGAAGTCAGAGGCAGCAGGCCCCGGGGCAAGTTCGTCTCGAATTCGCACGTGGAAAATGGAGGACATGTCACTGGGCCAGGCCATCTGGATCGGAGCCTGCCAGATTCTCTCCGCCGTATTTCCCGGGACCTCGCGGTCCATGTCAACCATCGCGGCCGGGCAGATCGCGGGCATGTCGCGAGCTTCAGCGCTGGAATTCTCCTTCTTCCTTTCCATCCCAACCATGGTGGTGGCTACGTGCTATGACCTGCTGAAATCGCTGCGCGGCAAAGGAGTGAATCCGATTGGCGTGTCGCAGATCGATGCCCATGGATGGATCGTGTTGGCCATCGGATTCGTGGTTTCGTTCATCGTCGCGTATGCGTCTGTGGCGTGGTTCATGGGGTATGTGCGAAAGCGGGGATTCGCGCCGTTTGCCGTCTACAGAATAATCGTTGGCATCCTGGTGCTGGCGTTTGCAGCCCGATTGGGCTAAAGCCGGTATTCATACAGGAAACCCTGTGGATACTAAGTCGAATTTCCCACGTTGTAGGAACAGCCGCTTCTTGGCATAATGTAAGGGCTCTGGCCGATTACGGCACCGAGAAGTAGCGTCGTCTTCGGTGTGTCATCTGGCTCTACATGGATTTCCTGACAAGCATTTTTGTGCCGACCGGCAACCGACGGCTTAACGAGCTGATCGGCTTCCTGATGTGCGTCTCCGCGCTCCTCCTATGCCTGGCGCTGGCTTCGTACTCTCCGCTTGATCCATCGCTGAACAGCGCCTCTGTGCTCACGGGTGCGCATGCTGCACGCAACTGGATCGGCGTGGTGGGTGCGATTGTCTCCGACGTAGCGTTGCAGTTTTTTGGGATTGGAGCGTTCCTGCTGCCGGTCTTCCCTGCTCTTCTGGGCGCGCGCTGGTTTCGTTCGCGCAAGATTCAGTCTCCGATGGCGAAGAGCCTGGGAGGAATCTGGCTGGTGATGTTTGTCCCCGCGCTACTGGCGCTGTTGCCCGGACCGTTGCGATGGATGCATGTGATTCCGGTGGAAGGCTTGCTGGGTCGAGTGGTGGGCGATGTGCTGATCCACTACCTGAACATCATCGGCGCCTACATTGTCTGCGCCACCATGGTTGCGGTCGCACTGTATCTCTCCACCGCGTTTTCCTTCTCGTCGCTCCGGGTGTGGGCACCGATCCGTTTTGCCTTCGCGACCGCTTTGTGGAACCGCTACAAAGACTGGCAGATGGAACGCGCCAAGCACCGTCAGCAGAAGGAACTGGAAAAGCGGCGGATCTCGAAGCCGGTGGTGAAGACTCAATTGATCCCGTCGCGGCAGACATCTTCGGAGTCGTCGGCTTCTTCCCCAGAATCTCGACGGACCGGCATTGAGCGCATGATGGCAGAGGAGCGTGGAGAGGATCCGAGGAAATCCGCTCCATCCACGGGCGGAATTTTGCCACAGTCTCTTGCGAACGCAGATGCAGCGGGATTGCCGGCTGGTTCTGATCCTGAAGTGACGCAGCGCGCGGATACCGATCACAAGGCCAAGACCACAATGCCGCGGATCGCGGGCGGCTACAAATTGCCGTCGAGCAGCTTACTGCAGCGGCCGGACGAACATCACGCCGTCGATGCCGATGAACTCAAATTGCTGGCCCAGGTGCTGAAAGATAAATACGCCGAGTTCGAGGTTCACGGGCAGATCACGCAAATCAATCCCGGACCGGTGGTCACCACGTTTGAATTCAAGCCCGAGGCTGGCATCAAGTACAGCCGCATCACTAACCTCTGCGACGATCTTTGTCTGGCCTTGAAAGCAGAAAGCATTCTGATCGAACGCATGGCGGGAAAGAGCACCGTGGGTATTCAGGTGCCAAACCGCGAGCGCGAAATCATCTGGCTGCGCGAGAACATCGAGTCGCAGGAGTTCATGGGCTCGAAGTCGAAGATGACGATGGCGATGGGCAAGGACATTAACGGCCGCATCGTCACCGCCGATCTCGCCGGCATGCCCCACTTGCTCATTGCCGGATCCACCGGCGCGGGCAAGAGCGTGGCCATCAACGCCATGATCATGTCCATCCTCTACAAGGCGACACCGGATCAGGTGCGTCTGATTCTGGTGGATCCGAAGCGGCTGGAGTTGGGCAACTACGAGGGCGTGCCGCATCTCTACACGCCGATCATCACCGAGCCTAAACTCGCGGCCAATGCCTTGCGGAATGCAGTGCGCGAAATGGAGCGGCGGCTGAAACTGCTGGCGGCGAAGGGCGTGCGCAACATCGATCAATACAACCGGCTCTTCGATCAGAACGACACGCTGAGCTTGTTTGGCGAGGACTCGGACGAGAAGCCGATTCCCTACATCGTCATCATCATTGACGAATTGGCTGACCTGATGATGCTCGATTCCAGCAACGTGGAAGAATCCATTACTCGGCTGGCCCAGATGGCACGTGCCGTGGGGATTCATCTGGTGCTGGCGACACAGCGGCCGTCCGTGGATGTGATTACGGGACTGATCAAGGCAAACTTCCCTGCGCGGGTTTCGTTCCGCGTGGCAACCAAGGTTGATTCGCGGACCATTCTTGACGCTAACGGTGCTGAAGCGCTGCTGGGCAAGGGCGACATGTTGTATCTGCCGTCGGGCTCGGCGCGCGTGCATCGCCTGCACGCTCCCTTTGTCACTGAAAAAGAAATTGCCGCGGTGGTCGAGTTCTGGAAGGCACAGGGCACGGCCGAGTATCAGCAGCAATTCCTCGAAGCTCCGAAGGAAGAGCGTGACGCCGATGCAGGCGGCGCTCGCGGTGAGGGCGGAGCTGAAGGCGAAGCCGAGGACGATCCTTTATTTCAAGACGCCGTCCGGCTGGTGGTGGAGTTCGGCAAAGCTTCCACTTCCCTGTTACAGCGGCGCCTGCGGATTGGATACGGACGCGCAGCTCATCTCATCGATCTGATGGAACAGGACGGAATCGTAGGCGCGGCCGATGGTCCCAAGCCGCGGGAAGTGCTGAAGCGTCCCGATTGGATTTCGGAAACCGAAGAATCGATGCGTTAGCTTGCGATCGATGCCTCGGTCGCAATCGAGCTACGGTCTGCCTTCCGATCGCAGTCCGCGAATCGCTAACATGGCGAGGCTGACCGCAGCCAAGACCATCGCAGCCCATAAAATTCCCATATGCCTATCAGACCACGGGCGATCGTCGGGCCGACCCGTGTATTGCGAGTTGTGAATACCTGCTCCGAGCTGAGCCTCAGCTGGAGAAGCCTCCAGATGAAAGAAACGAGCATAGTCATACACTGGGGCCGACAACTTTTCATCGCCGTAATAAAGATTAAACAACGTCTTCCCCTGAGGATCAAAATAAACGCGGCGTTCGAGCGACAGCGGCTGGGCTCCGACGATGGCAAGCGGAGAATTATCACCATTGTCGATGGAGAGGGTGAATTGGCCGCGAGTGCCGGCCAGGTTGATTGCTAACTCCTCCGCAGTCACCAGCGTGCCGGCGCGGTTTACTCGAACCCGGCTGATCTCGCCACTTGCTTCCTGTACGGCTTTTGCGTTTTCCACGCTCACTGTGCGCCGAAAGTTCACTTGGGCGGGTACAACTTGAAAAAGGATGCGGGAACTCTCGCCGGCACGTCGCAAACGATCACGGTCGTGTGTTGCTTCTGCTGCGGCGCTGTACAGGTACCGACCTTAGTCCAGGAAGCCTGCTGCTCGCGCAGGTTATAGATCGCCGCCCCCTTCACCTGCTGCGGACGAATCGCGCCAGACAACTTGACGTGCAGGTAGCGAAAACTAGACGGAGGCAACTTCAACACGGAATTTGAGCCGAGTTGTTGGCTGGTGAAGTCGTAGAGCGTGGAGGGCGCAAGTTCGGTCGAACCTGCATGGTCCAGCGCGTTAGAACCAGATACCGAAGCGGTAACGACAAAATCTTTGGCGTCGAGCCGAAGACGAATGCGGTCGTAAGTTGCAAGCGCTTCCGCATCGAGATCAAACTCAGTATGTCCGGAGGAGCTGCCGAGATTGAGAATCTTGGCGGCAACTTCCTCCGAAGAGATTCCTGCTCGTTGCTCCGAGATGGAGAACTGGACGGGAGTTGCCCCGTCATACAAACGCAGATCACCGAGATCAGGACGAGAGTGATTCCAGAGTTCCTCATCCACGATGAAGAAGTTTTGCCGATCCGGTTGGGCGACATGGACCTCGCGTAGGTTGCTGAAATAGGAGATCGCAGGCTCGGGCGAATCGGAAGCAGCCAGGGCAAGAAACAATAGAAAAAGTAACCCGTGTTTCATGCGCTGGCCGGGTTCCCTTCTGTATTCTCCGGCGCATTCCGTTTCGAGAGCTGAAGCCAATCCCGCTGGTAAACGAATGAAATTGCCAGCAGCAACACTCCGAGAACGATGAAGCTGACAATGCGGTACCCGCGATCGAGCTGAGAAACGTCATAGACAAAGACCTTCACAATAGTCGCGGCGATAAGCAGTAAAGCCTGCCAGCGGACAAATGCGGAACGGCGCAAGAAACCAACGATCATCAGCATAGCTCCGTAGGCCATCCACAGAGCCGAGTAGGTGAAGTCCCGCTCGATTTGGATACGCCGCCAATCGCTGGCGTAGGCAGGAATCCAGCGGCCGCGTGCCGACTGGAGCGCGGTGATCTGCCTGGCGTAGTAATCCGCCACTTCGTGGCTCAGCGCGATCAGGGCGAGGACATTCAGGGCAACCAGCGCGACCGCGGCAACCGTGCGCCCGACTTCATCGGTGCGGAGCGCGGCGTACCAAGTGACTGCCCCCAGCACTACAACGGCCACCGTATAGGTTGCCATGCGCATGTTGAAGATGAGCTGCGTGGTGTAAAAATTGTCGATCGCCAGCAGCCGCATCACTCCCAGAGCGAGAGCGGCCAGAGCAAAGACGTTCAGCAGCTCAGACTCGATGCGATCCGCCACCCAGAGCAGTACTCCAGACTCTACGAACCATCCGATCGTGATCCAGTGGGCATCGAGCCGAATGGGAATCGCCACTGTTATGAAACCGAGGGCGACCGCCAAGTGGAGAAAATGCAAGACCTGCGTGCCGCCGGGCGTGATCTTCCTGCCCTGAACCTGTCTCGTCTGAACCTGCCGGCTGAGAAAGATGTAAACCGCGGCCAGGCCTAGAGCGAACCATGCCATGCGAGTCTTGTCGATTTCTTCGATCATGACGTAGGCCTGCAGGAAATAGACCACCGCATTCACAAAAGCCAGCACCGCGGGAATCGAAACGAACAGCGGAGCTTCGTCTTCCGGCTGCAACGTGACCAGAGGCGCGATCGCAAATATGGCGAAGAACAGCGTGGCAAAAGCGAGAGTGGGACTGAGCTGGTTGCGGGTGTAAAAGGTGGAATACCAGCCGACATAAAGCAACAGCGTACCCGCGTAGCTCATGACCAGAAGCCGGCGCCAGGGCTTGAAGACAACCAGGA
>WNFJ01524085.1_pt2 | contig 16405 bp, 16 predicted proteins | sample 5400461 | NCBI WGS metagenome assembly WNFJ01 (sample SAMN13153349, study PRJNA577476) | soil metagenome | isolation source: 115 cm saprolite on Douglas fir-dominated hillslope | place: USA:California | collected 2013-09-17 | reverse complement strand
GTAGAGCAGCGGCAGTTGGCCGTTCGGCGTCGAGACAACGTGCTCGTCCCAGACCTTTTGGAAGAGGGTGCGTGACATGGGGCTGAAGTTATTAGTTTAGCAATAAAAGCACAGAGACTTTTTATAAGGGATCCGAAGGAATTCTCAGTCGCGGTTGCTTTCCATTGCCGGGGCCATCGCGATTGGCCTCTGGGGAATGTGGCGGATGATCTTGCCGAGTTGCGGGCGGGCGAGGTCGAGCTCGTAATTCTTCTGAAGATTCATCCAGAGATCAGCGCTGGTGCCGAAGTAGCGGGCCAGGCGCAGGGCCGTATCCGCAGAAACAGCGCGCTTGCCGGCGACGATCTGCGAAATGCGGTTGGGCGGGACTTCAAGAGTGCGGCCCAATGCAGCCGCAGAAATGCCAATCTCTTTCAATTCGTCGGCGAGGATCTCACCGGGGTGAATGGGCGTGCGCGCCATGTGCGGACTCCTTAGTGGCAATCGACAATTTCAATGTTTTCCGGCCCATCGCTTCCATGCGGCCATTCCAAGCAGATGCGCCACTGCTGATTAATTCGGATACTGTATGGCCCTCTGCGGTCACCGGCCAGGGCCTCCGGACGCTTGCTGCGAAGCTGCGCGAGATCGCGCAAACCAGTCGCGGCTTCCAAGACCCGCAGCCGCTTCTCCGCCTGACGACGGAACGATTCGAAACCGGGGACCCGCTCACCCTGAGCGAAGCGCTCGGACCTGTGGTCCCGATAGCTTCGCATCATAATTTTATGATAACTGAAAGTACGCGGTACGTCAAGCGTACAGCCTAGAGATTCTTGACCGTCTGCTGGCCGGAAATGCCGTGGGCGACATAGAAAGTGAGCATCGCGGCCACGCCGACCAAGGGAACGATGAATCCGGAGCGCAGGCTTCCGGTATGAGTAGACACAACGCCGACCAGCCAGGGCAGGGCTGCGCCGCCGATGTTGCCGCTGGCAAAAACTGGACTGCTCGCGGTGGTTGTGGATTCTGCAAACCAACGCGGGAAAAGGGAAACGCTGATGGGAAAAATGGAAGCCAGGCCCAAACCGGCGAGGACCGCGCCCGGGATCAGCAGTCCCATACTGTGAGCAGCGACGATGGCCAGGCCTCCGGTGAGGGCGAGCGCGAGTCCGATTCTCGCGATGGCAGTTTCCTTATGGAATTTTAGAGCCAGCGGCGCGAGCAAGCGTCCGACTAGGAGTGCTCCCCAGAAAAAAGAAGCCGGCATGGCCCAAAAGGAATGTTGACCAGTCCCCATGCGGCTGGAGTACAGAGTGAGCCAGCCGCCGAAAGAGGTTTCGCTGCCGACGTAAACGAAAAAAAGAACACAGATCACCGGCAGCAGGGGGTGGCTCCAGACGCTGTGTCCAGGCGTCGACAGGTGTTTGGCGCGGGCGCGAGTATCGGGCTGAAAGCGGGCGAACGCAAACGCGAGCAAGAGGATGAGCAAAGCGGACGCGGTGCCATAAAGAAACACTGGAGTTTGGTGTGCTCGCTGAGCAATGGCCACCAGAAACGGGGAGCTTACGGCTCCAATGCCCCAAACCGCATTGATCAGATTTAACGCCGAGGCGCTGCCGTGGGGATTGACTTCGGCAGTGCGCAGATTTCCGGCTGGAGTGGTGATTCCATGTCCAACCCCTAGAACGCAGACTGCAATCATCCCCAGCAGCCATGGTCCGGAGACCAGCAAAGCCATGCCTGCGGCCATGAGTACCAGCCCGATGATAAGGGTCAGCCGGTAACCGATTCGTTGTACAAGTGCCCCGGAGGACAACATTCCGAACATTGAGCTAAAAAATTGCGCGAACAGGAGATAACCGGCTTTCTCGTCGGTCAGCGACCAACGGGCGGATAAAACCGGCAGCATCGGACCGAGAAAGGTCATGACGATCCCGGTCACCAGAAAATCGAGATAAACAAGGGTAGTGCCGCTCGTTGAAACCGGCAGCAGGGTGGAGCTGGGGCTGGGATTGGAACCCATGATTTATGATGAGTGTAAATCAGCGGCCCTCGGGATCGCCGGGAGAGAGAAATGCTTAGCGGAAAACGGATCGCGGTGGTCATGCCTGCGTACAACGCAGAAAAGACGCTGCGGGCGACGGTCGACGAACTGCCGGAGATCGTTGACATGCGCATCCTGGTGGACGACAACAGCTCTGACCGGACAGTGGAGGTGGCGCGAGAGCTAGGGCTGGTGCACTTTGTTCACGACTGCAACTATGGGTACGGACGCAACCAGCAGACTTGTTACCGGGAAGCGCTGGCCGAGGGGGCGGATGTGGTCATTATGGTTCACCCGGATTATCAGTACACGCCGCTGCTGGTAACTGCCATGGCCAGCATGGTGGCGTATGGTATCTACGACGTGGTGCTGGGATCGAGAATTATCGGCGGCCAGGCGTTGCGGGGCGGGATGCCGCCCTATAAATACGTCTTCAACCGGCTTCTGACCGCGTTTGAAAACCTGTTTTTGCGAATCAAAGTGTCGGAATACCACACCGGGTACCGCGCCTTCAGCAAAGAAGTTCTGACCAAGTTGCCTCTGCTCGAAAATTCTGATGATTTTGTCTTTGATAATCAGATGTTGGCGCAGTGCGCTTACTTTGGCTTTAAGATTGGCGAAGTCTCATGTCCTACGAAATATTTTCCGGAAGCATCATCCATCAATTTCCGCCGCAGCGTGAAGTACGGGCTGGGGGTGCTGGGAACGACGTTGCAGTTTGCTTTTCAAAAATGGGGACTGGGGCGGTTCCGAATTTTTGATCCCGAAGGACGCAGGCTGGAGCCGGGAATGGCCAACTATTATGCGCGTGGAATCGCAGGCAGCCCTCAGGGATAGCGAGCATGAATCCCTGGGTGAGTCGGTGGCGCCTGCCAACCCGACCGGTCTAAAACAACTCACGATTCTGTTTTTTCTCACCGCCTTCACCATTCTGGTGCATGGCTATCATCCGTTCGTCGAGGATGCGGAGATCTATGTGCCGGGAATTAAGAAGCTGTTGAATCCGGCGCTGTACCCATATAACGACGTTTTTTTTGCTTCCCATGCCAGGATGACCTTGTTCCCAAACCTAATCGCGTGGTCTGTGCGTATTACTCACCTGCCGCTCGAATGGGTCCTGATGGCGTGGTATTTCGTCTGCACATTTTCTTTGCTGTTGGCGTGCTGGAAGCTGGGGCGGATGTGTTTTAGAAGCTCGCGAGCGGCCCTGGGCAGTGCTTTTCTGGTCGCGTCATTGCTGACGATTCCGGTAGCAGGGACCGCGCTCTATATTGTGGACCAGTATTTAAACACACGGTCTTTTTCGACCGCCTCCGTGTTGTGGATCATCATAGCTGCGGTCCAGAGGCAATACGCGCGGACAGCTGCCTGGTTTGTTCTCAGCGCGCTGATTCATCCGCTGATGGCCGCATTCGGGCTGGTTTACGCAGTACTGTTGCTCTGGAGAAGGTGGGCGCGGCCACTGCTTCGAAAGCAATATGCTTTTGCGTTGCTGCTGTCTCCAGCGGCTCTTTTCCCCGAGGTTACGGGCGCATACAAGCGGGTGCTTGACAGTCATTCATACTTCTTTCTGCTCCGCTGGGAGTGGTATGAATGGGTGGGAATTCTTGCTCCGCTGCTCATTCTCTGGGGGGTTGGACGCATTGCTCGTCGGAAGAATCTTGCCACTTTGGAGGTGCTTTGCGACACCAGCATCGTTTTCGGCACTTTCTTCCTTATTGCCGGGCTGGTGATCACGATTCCGCGACCGTTTGCCAGATTCGTCGAACTCCAGCCAATGCGCAGCCTACACCTGATCTACATCTTTTTCTTTGTAATTTCGGGGGGACTGCTGGCGGAGCATATTCTTAGGGCCAAAATATGGCGATGGCTGGCACTTTTTTGCCCCCTGTGCTTGGGAATGTTTTATGCACAGCGACAGCTTTTTCCAGCGACGCCGCACCTTGAATGGCCCGGACGGAAGATCGATAACGAATGGGTACAGGGGTTTGTCTGGATTCGCGACAACACGCCAGTGAACGCATATTTCGTGCTTAATCCCGACCACATGCGGCTGCCGGGAGAAGATCAGCACGGATTTCGCGCGATTGCAGAACGCTCGATGCTGGCGGACCAGGTGAAGGACAGCGGTGCGGTTACCATGTTTCCGGCGCTGGCGCAGACTTGGTTGGAGCAGGTAAGCAGCCAAGATGGCTGGGCGAACTTCAGCGCCGCGGATTTCGAACGGCTGCACCGGCGTTTTGGTGTGGACTGGGTCGTGTTGGAGCGAGCGGGAGTGGCGGACCTGGAGTGTCCTTACCGGAATTCCACTTTGCTGGTCTGCCAGATAGGACGCGAGCCTCAAAGGCCTAAAGCACAGTAAAATAGTCCTTCTCGGGTGAGTTCTTAAGATCTTTGGAAAGAAGGCAAGGTGTATTGAGCCATGAAGTTGCTTCGACCGATTGCAATTGCGGTTCTTCTTGTCGGTATTTTCTTTTACTTCACGACCTACCGTTCGGGGGCATTCCGAACCGTGAACGGGCCCGGCGGAAAGGCGGAAATCACGGAAGCCGCCAGCAATGAATCGCTCGACCAGGAAGAGCAGAACAATATTTCTGTGTATCAAAAAAATGTCCGTTCGGTGGTAAACGTAACTTCCAAGGCCGTGGCCTATGACTTTTTCTATGGGCTGGTGCCGCAGGAAGGGCAGGGCTCGGGGTTCATTCTGGACAGCGCCGGCCACGTGCTCACCAACTACCACGTCATCGACAATGCCCGGCAAGTGGAAGTCACCCTGCACAACCGCAAGAAGTACAGCGCGACAGTCGTAGGGACCGATCGGGCGCACGACCTGGCGATAATACAGATCAAAGCGCCGGACTTGGCGGCGATGACGCTGGGCGACTCCAGAAATCTTCAAGTTGGGCAAAAAGTTTACGCAATTGGGAATCCATTCGGACTTGCGGGCACGCTAACCAGCGGAATCGTGAGTTCGATCCGATCGGTGCAGGAGCCGAATGGAGTGAATATTGACGAAGCCATCCAGACCGACGCTGCCATCAACCCCGGCAACTCGGGCGGACCGCTGCTGAATTCGCACGGCGAAGTCATTGGCATCAACACCATGATTGCTGGAAATCCCGGAATCGACCAGAGTGCGGGCATTGGTTTTGCGATTCCCATCAACACCGCCAAGGCAGTCTTGAATGACCTCTTGACTCTCGGACGAGTGCGACGGCCGGCGCTGGGGGTGGTGACGCTGCCGATCAGCCCGGAACTTGCCGAAGAGCTTGGCCTAGCATCGGGTTCAGGGCTGCTGATTATTCGGGTCACGCCGGGCGGGGCGGCGGAACACGCAGGCTTGCGCGGAGGCTCGGAGCGAGCGTATCTGGGCAACATGCCGATCATGGTAGGCGGGGATTTGATCGTCGCCGTGGACGGTCAGCCGGTGCAAGATCAGCGTGACTTGGCACAGATGATGAACAATCATCGGGCTGGGGACACGATCAAGGTGACCGTGTATCGCGGGAAACGAAAAATGGATGTGGAGGTGACCCTGGGTGAGTCCAGAGAACAGGTGTAGTAACGAATTTGACTCAACTGATGCGCTGAGCTAGCCTCAGAAGTCCGCCTGCGACCCACTTCCCCCAAGGCAGGCAGGATATCAGCGCGCCCGAGAACAACATGCTAAGAGCGATTTCTACTTACATTTACGTCAAGGAGCGGCTGCATCCGGGCCTGTTAGACCGGTTGGTTAGCGGAGGAGCGCAAGCCATTGAGATCTTCGGCGCCCGGCAGCATCTTGACTACGCCAACCGCAAGCAGCATGTACGCGAAATCGCGGACTGGTTTCGCACCAGCGGCGTGCCGCTGCATTCCGTTCACGCGCCGCTCTATGCGGATTACGAATGGGGACGGACCGGCGCGCCTCCAGTCAACGTGGCTTCGACCGACCGGGCGACACGAATCGAGGCGATGGACGAGATCAAGCGCGCTATTGAATTGGCCGAGCAGATTCCATTTCGCTTTCTCATCCAGCACATTGGCGTGGGCAACGAGTCTTTCAGCGAGCAAAAGTTTGAAGCTGCTATGACCTCGGTTGAGCACCTGCGCGCATTTGCCAAGCCGCTGGGCGTGCGTCTGCTGCTGGAGAACATTCCCAACGAGCTTTCTACGCCGGAGCGGCTAGTGGAATTGATTCGCACCATGCACTTCGACGATATCGGCGTCTGCTTCGACACCGGACACGCCCACATCATGACCGACGTGGAGCCGGCTTTTGAGAGCGTGAAGAACTATATCCATTCGACGCACATTCACGACAATGCGCGGGACCGCGACTCGCATCTTTGGCCGGGGTCGGGAACGATTGACTGGAAGCGCACTCTGGAGTTGCTGAGTGAAGCGCCGCATAAGCCGCCGCTGCTGCTGGAGATCGAGGAAAACGAGAAGATTAATACCGTCGAAAAGATGGGAGAAATCTTCGGGAACCTGGTGCCGGCGTAGGAATCTTCACCGCCGAGTGCGCCGAGCGCAGAGAATTCTGAATACCTTCTCGGCGACCTCTGCACTCTCGGCGGTGAAATGGTTTAGAGAATGACCTCACCTGTAACCACAATCGTTGAAATCGGCAAGCACGAAGGCCAGGCGGTCACCATCCGCGGCTGGCTTTACAACCTACGCGAAAGCGGAAAGCTGCTGTTTCCGATTTTTCGCGACGGCAGCGGGATCATTCAAGGCGTTGTTCCCAAGAATGCCGTTCCGGCGGAAGTTTTTGACGCATTGAAGGGACTGACGCAGGAATCGAGCCTCATCGTCGAAGGCAAAGTTCGCGCCGACAAACGCGCTCCCGGCGGATACGAGCTGGATGTTTCGAACGTGGAAGTGCTGCAGCGCGTTCCCGAGCATGAGCCGTTTCCGATTTCTCTGAAAGAGCATGGCGTCGATTTCCTGATGGAGCACCGCCATCTTTGGATACGCACGCCGCGCCAGGCGGCGATTCTGCGGGTGCGGGCGGAGATCATCAAGGCCGCGCGGGACTTCTTCGACGAACGTGGATTTACGCTGACCGATCCTCCGATTCTTACCCCGGCGGCATGCGAAGGCACGACCACGCTGTTTCCCGTGGACTATTTCGATGAGCAGGCTTACTTAACCCAGTCTGGGCAGCTCTACATCGAAGCTACCGCGATGGCGCTGGGTAAGGTGTATTCGTTTGGGCCGACCTTTCGCGCGGAAAAATCGAAGACCCGCCGCCATCTGACCGAGTTCTGGATGGTGGAACCGGAGGTGGCCTTCGCGACGCTGGATGATCTGATGGAGCTGGCAGAAAACTTCATTAGTTTTATCGTAAGGCGGTGTCTCGATAAGCGGCCGGCGGACCTGAAGACGGTTGGCCGCGATATTTCCCATCTGGAGAAGATTACGGCGCCCTTTCCGCGCGTCAGCTATGACGATGCAGTGAGGATGCTGCAAGAAGCACACGCAAAAGGCGCGCTGGAAAACAAGTTTGAATATAGCGGAGATTTTGGATCGCCCGATGAAACTTATCTCTCCGCGCAATTTGACAAGCCGGTGATCGTGCATCGTTATCCGGCGAAGGTGAAAGCGTTTTACATGGAACCCGACCCGCAACGCCCTGATTTGGCCCTATGTATGGACGTGCTGGCGCCGGAGGGTTACGGCGAAATCATCGGCGGCTCACAGCGCATGGCTTCATACGATCTGCTGCTTGCGCGGATTCGGGAGCATGGCTTGCCGGAGGAATCGTTCAAGTGGTATCTCGATTTGCGCAAGTATGGCGGAGTGCCGCATGGCGGCTTCGGAATGGGGATTGAGCGCGTGGTGGCGTGGGTTTGCGGGTTGGAGCATGTTAGGGAGACGATTCCGTTTGCGAGAACGCTGCACCGGCTGTATCCGTAGGAATTGAATCATTGAATCATCGGGGGATTGAATCATTTGACCCCGTGAGCCGAGATTTTTAATGATTCAATGATCCGATGATTCAATTTATCAACCCATGACCGCGCATATCACATCCGATACCAGCATTGCGCCAAAGAAAATTCGCGTCATCGGTGTGCCTCTCGATCTCGGGCAGTCTCGGCGGGGTGTGGACATGGGGCCTTCCGCGGTGCGGGTGGCTGGGCTGGAGGCTCGTCTGGAAGAACTGGGGCATGTGGTCGAAGATGCGGGGAACATCGCCGTCGCCATGCCGGAGCAGAAGAAGGAAGGCGATCCACACGCGAAGTACTTGAAGGAAATCACTGCCACCTGTACCAAGCACGCGGAATTGGTGGTGAAGACTTTGGAGGCGGGGAAAGTCCCCTTGGTGCTGGGGGGAGATCACTCGGTGGGGGCGGGGACGGTCGCGGGCGTGGCGGAATTTTATCGCCGGCAAAACCAGAAAATCGGGCTGATCTGGATTGACGCGCATACCGACATTAATACGCCGGAAAGTTCTCCCAGCGGCAACGTGCACGGGATGCCGCTGGCGGCGATCATGGGGCTGGGGCCGGCAGAACTGGCCAACATTTTCAATTTCTCGCCGAAAGTGGCGCCGGAAAACTGTGTGCTGGTGGGAGTTCGCGATATTGACGCTATCGAAAAAGCCAACGTGCGCCGCGCCGGGATTGAAGTCTTTACCATGCGCGACATTGACGAACGCGGCATGCGTACAGTGATGGAAGAAGCGTTGCGCGCGGCAGGTCGCGGGACGGCAGGCTATCACGTGTCGCTCGACATGGATTGGATTGATCCCGAGGACGCGCCCGGGGTGGGAACTCCAGTGCGCGGCGGCGCGACTTATCGCGAGGCGCATCTGGCGATGGAAATCATCGCCGACCATGGGCGGATGGTAAGCTTCGAAATTGTGGAAGTGAATCCGGTGATTGACGAGCACAACCGCACGGCTGATCTGGCGGTGGAGTTGGCGCTTTCGGCGTTTGGGAAGAAAATCCTTTAATTCGTCCTCCCCTATAATGTTGAATCCGTTTCCCTGATCGAATGATTTGTCCTGACTACAAAGAATTCTCCCGCCTCACGCGCGAGTCCACACTGGTGCCAGTGGTGAAGTCCGTGATGGCGGATTTGCTCACGCCAGTCTCTGCTTTTCTCGCGATTTCGCGCCGAGAGAAGCATGCGTTTCTGCTGGAGTCCGTCGAGCGCGGAGAGCAGATTGGACGGTACACTTTTCTGGGCGCGCGTCCGTATATGCAGCTGCGCGCGCAGGGCCAAGAGGTCTTGGTTGAAGAAAGAAAGAAGCGCGAGGTTCGGCAGGGGAATGTCTTCCAGATCGCAAAAGAGCTTTTGCAGCGGCATCGGCCTGCCGTGGTGCCGGGAATGCCTCCGTTTACCGCGGGCGCCGTGGGATTTTGCTCGTACGACATTGTCCGCCAGCTCGAGAACATTGGCGACGACACCAAAGACGATCTCCAGCTTCCCGATTGCGTGCTGATGTTTTTTGACCGGCTGCTGGCATTTGACCACCTGCATCATCAGATTCATATCATTGCGGCGGCGGACGTTTCGGCGGAGAGTCCGCGAAAGGCTTACGACCGCGCGGTCCGCGACATTGCCGTCCTCGAAAAGAAACTCGCTTCCGGGTTGAGCCCGCGCATCTGGCAGAAGCGTTCTGCCAAGCCGTTGGGGAAGCTGAAAGTGCATTCGCGAACTGCGCGCAAGAAGTTTGAGGAATCGGTGGAGCGGGCAAAGGAGTACATCAAGGCGGGGGACATTTTTCAGGTGGTGATGTCGCAGCGGCTGGACTTCACGCCTCAGGTTGCGCCGTTTGATATCTATCGCGCGCTGCGGGCGGTGAATCCTTCGCCCTACATGTATTTTCTGCACATGGGCGACACCCATGTGTTGGGCTCGTCGCCGGAGATGCTGGTGCGGGTGACCGGGCGAAAGCTGGAATACCGGCCGATTGCAGGGACGCATCCACGGGGGCGCGACGAAGCTGAAGACCAGCGACTGCAGGAAAAAATGTTGAGCGACGAGAAGGAACGCGCCGAGCACGTCATGCTGGTGGACCTGGGACGCAACGATCTGGGGCGGGTGAGCGAGTATGGGTCGGTAAAAGTGAAAGACCTGATGTACGTGGAGCGCTATTCGCATGTGATGCACATTGTGTCAGCACTGGAGGGGAGGCTGCGTCCTGAACTGCATGCGCTGGATGCGTTCGCCGCATGTTTTCCCGCTGGCACGCTGAGCGGCGCGCCCAAAGTTCGCGCCATGCAGATCATCGAAGAGTTGGAGCCGACGCGGCGGGCAATTTATGGCGGCTCGGTGCTGTACGCCGATTTTGCCGGGAACCTGGATTCTTGCATCGCCATCCGGACCATGCTAATGCAGGGCAAGAAGGCGTCCTTGCAGGCGGGAGCGGGGATTGTGGCGGATTCGGATCCGGCGAGCGAATATCAGGAATCGCTCAACAAGGCGAAGGCGGTGTTACGGGCAGTGGAAGCAGCGAGGAAAGGAAGTGGCTAGTGGGCAGTGGTCAGTTTTTTCGGCCGGCGATCGTGGTTTTCCCGATTTGGGCTCGAGTAATTGAAAGGTTTGTGACATCCGGCACAGACTTGCTGACATAGACACCAGCATATTTGTCCGATGAGCGAACGTCTCGTTTCTTTTCCGGTTCGATCTTATCGTGATCTAATCGCCTGGCAGAAGGCGATTGAACTGGTCACGGAAACCTACCCTGCCACTCAGAGTTTTCCAGACAGTGAGCGCTTCGGATTGACCTCTCAGCCTCGACGGGCGGCGGTTTCGGTTCCGAGTAACATGGCTGAGGGACAGGGGCGGCAATTTACCGGAGAGTTCAAACAATTCCTCGGTCACGCTCGCGGGTCGCTGCTCGAGGTGGAAACACAAATTTTCATTGCCAGAAATCTTGGATATTTTTCGCCGGAACGTAGCACGAGCCTGCTCAAGCGCACGGAAGAAGCGGGTCGAATTCTCAACCGGTTGATGGGTTCACTTAAGGGTAGGTAGCGAAGACTGACCACTGCCCCCTGGTCACTGACCACTGCCTTCGAGGAAATTTGCAATTAGTTTCTTTCCCTCTCCCGTCAGCACGCTCTCTGGATGAAACTGGACTCCTTCCACCGGAAACTTCTTGTGCCTGAGCCCCATGATTGTTTTCGATCCGTCTGGCTCCGTGGTCCAGGCGCTGACTTCGAGGCCGTCCGGTAAGTCCTTCTCCTGAACAATTAATGAGTGATAACGGGTCGCCGTGAACGGGGACTCCAGACTCTTGAAGATCGTCCGATTGTCGTGGGTGACCTGGCTGGTTTTGCCGTGCATCAGGTGGGGGGCGCGGATCACTTTGCCTCCGAAGGCGGCGCCCAAGGCTTGGTGGCCGAGGCAGACACCGAGGATTGGCAGTTGGCCGGTGAAATGGCGAAAAAGGTCAATGCTGATGCCGGCGTCTTGCGGAGTGCAGGGGCCGGGGGAGATGACAATGCGGTCGGGGTGCATCGCCTCGACTTCGCCGACTGTGACCTGGTCGTTCCGGCGGACAATCACGTTTGCACCTAATTCACCTAAGTATTGGACCAGGTTATAGGTGAAGGAGTCGTAATTGTCGAGGACGAAGACCATGGCTATGGACTTCAGGGTATCAAAAGTGGCGGGAGTCGTGGCGATGCCGGCGGCTGCGCCGCTCGCCATGACGGAGCTTTCGGTCGGATTAGAGCGGGTGGGATTGGCCGACCGGACCCGTACCCCCTGTCCTAAGTTCGACTTGACATGCGGGCCGCCAGGTCTCATCCTTACAGGGGTTTAGGAGACTCCCCCATGGTGGTCGAAGTTCAGCAAGCGGAAAAGCGGGCAACTCGCAGGTTTGCGCTACGGCTGCCGGTGTCGGTGAATTACAACGGAAATACGGGTCCGGAGATGTCGGCGCAGACGCGCGACGTCAGCGCCCGCGGCATCTGCTTCTATCTGGAAGCGCCGCTGGCGACCGGCTCGGATATTGAGTTCACTCTGACCCTTCCGCCGGAGATCACCCTGACCGAGAGTATTCGGGTACGCTGTAAGGGAAAGGTCGTACGTGTCGAACCCGGGCTGGCGGATTCCAAGGTGCCGGTCGCGGCGGTAATTGACGAGTACGAGTTTCTGGCGGAAGCGTAGTCTCTAAGCCCGCCCGTTTCGCCACGCTTCCGATCACGCGCCCGCCAGCCGGCTTGCCCGGCTCTGTCCTGCGGAATAGACTTCGGGAACATTGTCCCCCCGCACCATCCCGGAGCTGCCATGATTGGTCAAACGCTCGGCCGATATCGTATCGTCGAACGCCTGGGCGAAGGCGGTATGGGAGTGGTGTTCCGCGGTGAGGATCCGCGACTTGAGCGCGACGTGGCCCTCAAGGTACTGAAGCAGGATGCGCTTCATGACGAGGATTCGAAGCATAGGTTCCGGCTCGAAGCGCGCGCCCTTTCGCGCCTGCTCCACCCCAACATTGCGACACTGTTTGATTTTGACTCGGACGGAGGCGTCGATTTCCTGGTGCTTGAGTTCGTGCCCGGCGAATCGCTAGCCCGCACGCTGGCGAACGGCCCACTCCCCGAGACTCGGGCCCGCGCCATTGCACTCGATGTCACCGAGGGCCTTCAGGCGGCGCACGAGAAGGGCATCGTTCATCGTGACCTCAAGCCGGGGAATATCGTCATCACGCCGCGTGGGCGCGCCAAGGTACTCGATTTCGGCCTGGCCCGCGTTATGCCCGGAGCCGCGAACGTCACACAGTCGGCCACCATCAGCGGCGGCCCCTCCGCACTGGTCGGCACTGTGCCCTACATGTCCCCCGAGCAAGTACGGGACGGTCGCGTGGACGCGAGCTCCGACCTCTACGCGCTGGGCGCACTCCTGTTCGAGATGACGACGGGGAGGCGTCCCTTCGTTGGCGACGACGTGCTCTCGCTTCTCTACCAGATTGTGCACGAACCTGCACCGCTCTTGCGGGTTATGCGTCCTGGCCTCTCGGCTGAGCTCGAGGCCGTAGTCTCACGATGCCTCGAAAAGGCGCCGCTGCGCCGCTTTTCAGACGCCGGAGCCCTGCTTCGTGCGCTGCGTGGTGAATCCTCAGATGACGGTCGGGGATTGCCCACCCGGACCGCTTCGTCCTCAGTCGACGCTCTTGAGTCCGGCCCGGGGAGGGGCATCCGATCGCTGGTGGTGCTGCCGTTCGAGAATCGCTCGGGCGACCCGGCGCAGGAATATTTTGCCGACGGGATGACCGACGCCCTGATCGCCGACTTGGCGCAGATCGCGGCGCTACGGGTCATCTCGCGGACTTCGGCGATGCGGTTCAAGGGGATCCATCCGCCATTGTCGGAGATCGCGCGTGAGCTGCGTGTGGATGGTGTGGTCGAGGGCTCGGCGCTGCGGGTCGGCGACCGCGTCCGCATCACAGTGCAGTTGGTGGACGTCGCGAGCGATAGGAGCTTGTGGGCGAAGAGCTACGAGCGCGGTCTCAGCGACATCCTCGCGCTCCAGAGCGAAGTCGCGCACGCGATCGCCGACGAGATTCGGATTCAAGTGACACCCGACGAACGGGCGCGACTACAATCCAAGGGAGCGGTCAATCCCGCGGCGCACGTGGCCTATCTACAGGGATCGTTTCTGTGGAACCGGTTCACCAGCGAATCGGTGAAGGAGGCAATCCGGCGTTACGAGGAGGCGCTAGCGATCGATCCCAACTACGCGGCCGCCTACGCCGGGCTCGCCGACAGCTATGTCATGCTGGCAAATCACCACATCCTCCCACCGCGCGAAGGCTATTCGCTGGGGCGCAAAGCCGCCGAGCGGGGACTCTCGCTCGATGAATCGTTAGCGGAGCTCCACACGTCCCTAGGTTGGATTCATCGTCTTTTCGACTGGGATTGGCCGGCCGCCGAGCGCGAGTCCTTACGGGCGGTGCAGCTCAATCCCGGCTATGCGTTTGGACGCAGCCGGTATGCGCTGCTGCTGTCGGGGATGGGGCGCCACGAGGAAGCCATTGCCGAAGCCCAGCGGGCGCACGAGCTCGATCCTCTTAATCTGCTCACTTACACCGTGGTAGGCGATACCCTTTTCTACGCGCGCCGCTTCGATCGCTCCGTGGTGCCTTATCGCAAGTGCCTCGAACTGGACCCGACCTTTGGCGCGGCCCACACCGATCTCGCGCGCTCACTGGAGCACCTGGGGCGGGCCGACGAAGCGATTGAAGAGTTCGTTCGGGGGACTGCGGGCCCCGATGGCCGGTCGCGGCCCTCGTCTGGCCTGGCCATCCTCTACGCGCGCGCCGGGCGGCAGGACGATGCGCGCTCCACCCTGGAGTCAGTGCAGGCGCTGGCGCAGAAGCAATTCGTCTCGCCCTATGGCATCGCCTCCTACTACGCCGTAATCGGGGACAATGACCGCGCTCTCGATTGGCTGGAGAAGGCCTACGCCGAGCGCGACGGAACGCTGGTGTGGCTTAAGGTGCACCCCCGGCTCGATGGGCTGCGAGGTGAACCGCGCTTCCGCGATCTGGTTGCGCGCATGCGGCTCGATTCGTGAGCAGTGGAAGGATTGACTGCTCTCAATTCTCTCAATCCCTGCCCTTTATAAACCCCTAAAGTAGTGCTACTCTCATCGCAAGTTCACCAACATTCTGGATAAACCTGTGTTTAGCGTCCGAGCCCAATGCTGTGTGGCGGTTCTGACCACCGTGGCACTTGTGTCGGCGGAGGCTGCCGCGCAAGCGGACAGCGGACCCCGGCGCCTGCCAACAGCGGACGTGCAATCTGTGACGATCGTCCCCGGAGACAACGGGCCGGTCGTGCAGATTGTTTCCAGCCGTCCACTGACGCCCAGGCTGCAGACCGTCGAAGGGCCGCTGCGGCTGGTGGTTGATCTTCCCAACTCCAGGCTAGCTTCGAACCGCAGGCGTATTCCGTTCCGCAATGAGCAGATCAAAGGCATACGGGTTGACCAGAACCAAGTTGATCCTCCAATAGTGAGGATCGTGGTGGACCTTGCCGGGCCTGTCCTTTACACATGGGACGCGATGGGGAACCGTCTGCGAATACGGTTGCACGCCGACCAGGCCGCCACCGCCAAGCCGGCTTCGGTTCCGGCCCTTAGTTCGGGCGTCCAGCCTGCGGCGGTCCCGGTTGCGGTCGGCAGTTCGGGAACTCTGGTGGAAGCGGGCAGCCGGGTGGCGTCGGGATCATCCATTACGGCTGCAGAGGAGACGGCAGTTCTGCGGTTGGCGCGGGGCGGCGAAGTGCGGGTATGTCCGGGGACTACGGTTTCGGTCACTACCTCGGTGAGCGGTCAGGATCTGATGCTGGGGATGAGCAAGGGTGCGATGGAGACTCATTACCGCTTGCTAGAGTCTTCCGATTCGGTGCTAACGCCAGATTTTAGAATCGTCCTTCCCGGGCCGGGCGAGTTCGACTTGGGCATAAGCGCCGACTCGCACGGCAACACTTGTGTCAGCGCAATGCCAGGGAACACGTCATCAGTGGTAGTGGCAGAACTGATTGGAAACGGAACTTACGAAGTCAAATCGGACCAGCAGATTCTTTTCCGCCAAGGGAGCTTGGAAACGGTGGGAAGCCCGGTGGCTCCGTGCGGATGTCCTCCGGTTCAGGTGCCGGTAATGCGGGCGTCGACGGAGAACACCCCGGTGGTTTCAGAGGAACAGGCTGGTTCAAAACTGCACCTATCGAATTCCACTGACCCCCAGCCTAGCGGCGATCCTTCAGGCGCAGCTCCGGCGGCGGATCTGGGTCCGGAATCGAAACCGATTCCGGAGACCAAACCTGGTGAGACGAAGGTGGAGGTCGAGGCGCCGCTGGTGTTCAGCGGCAGAGAACTGGCCAGAGCTAAAGCACCGGCCGCGCCGATCACAGAAGCTGCGGCGCTACCGTTGTCGGTGAAGCCGGCGGACCCGCTGCCCGCAGTGGTAGTTCTGCCGCCCGCACCGAATCCCAAGCAGGCACACAGGGGCTTCTTCGGGAAAGTTAAGGGCTTCTTTTCGTCGATTTTTTAGAACTTGACGACCGAGTACCTAACCGCGGCGGATGGCTTTGGTCAGCGGACGAACCCGGTCGCGCAGGTCGTCGGCAAAGTCCGACCCGCGTCCAATGGCTTCCTCGGCGAAATCTTGGGCGGTTTCTTTCCAATCGTCAAAAGTTTCGCGGGCATTGTCGTAGCCGCGGCGCAAGTCACGGCGCATCTGACGCCCGGCTTTGGGAGCGAAAAGCATCCCGACGACTGCTCCAGCTCCGAGTCCGATTAACAGAAAAGTGATCGCGGTTCCGACGTTTCCGCTGGATTCGTATTTTCCTTCTCGCATGGATTGCACCTCGTCACCAGATTTTAGTCTTGGATGGCTGGAAACGCCATCCTAGCTGCATGGCGCAGTCGTAATCA
>WNFJ01430240.1_pt2 | contig 16408 bp, 17 predicted proteins | sample 5400461 | NCBI WGS metagenome assembly WNFJ01 (sample SAMN13153349, study PRJNA577476) | soil metagenome | isolation source: 115 cm saprolite on Douglas fir-dominated hillslope | place: USA:California | collected 2013-09-17 | reverse complement strand
GACGACGTGATCGCCTCGCGCGGCGGCAATCCTCTGATGGTTGGCGGCAAGGTTATCGGCGCCATTGGCGTGAGCGGCGGCGCCGGAGCACAGGACGATCTGTTGTCCCAGGCAGGCGTCGCCGTCCTGAAGTAGGACTGCTGCGGCGATGGGCGCATCAGGATTGACCGGACATGATGTAATATTATAACGATGCTTCTCCGAAAGTGGATCGTAGGGGGAAGCCATGCGGCGGCATGTCGGCAGTCTGGCGTTGGTCTCGGGCCTGGTCGTAGCGGTAGCGCCGGCCGCCGCGCAAACGCCGCCGCCGCCACCGCCGCCGGTCATCGATCCGTTGCTCGGCATCACCGTCACGGCGACCCGGCTGGACGAAGCGCGCAGTTCCATCCAGCCGAGCCTCGGCGCCACGACCTACGACTTCAGCCAGCGCACCATCTCGAACGTCCCGCAAGGCGAGAACGCGCCCCTGAATCAGGTGTTGTTGCGCGCGCCCGGGGTGGTGCAGGACAGTTTCGGCCAGATCCATGTGCGCGGCGAGCACGGCAACGTGCAGTACCGGCTCGACGGTGTGCAGTTGCCGCCAGGCCTGTCGCTGTTCAACAACATCCTGGCAACGCGCTACGCCGACCAGATGTCGCTGCTCACCGGCGCGTTGCCCGCCCAGTACGGCCTGCAAACCTCGGGCATCGTCGACATCACCGTGAAATCCGGCACGACCAATCCCGGCGCCGAGATTTCCGTCACCGGCGGCTCGCGCGACTATTCGCAGCCCGCCTTCTCCTACGGCGGCCGCACCGGCGCGATCGACTATTTCGCGGCAGGCCAGTACATCCACAACGGTCTCGGCATCGAGAACCCGACCTCGTCGTTTTCGCCGATTCACGACGACACTGACCAATGGTATGGGTTGGCCAAGATCACCAGCATCGTCGATGAGAACACGCGGCTCGCCTTCATCGGCGGCGGTGCAAGCTCGCGCTTCCAGATCCCCCAAGTCCCCTTCCAGATGCCGAACTTCACCGTCAACGGCCAAACGGACTTTAACAGCGCGGTTCTCGACCAGCGCCAGTGGGAAAAGAGCTACTTCGCCATCGCCTCGCTGCAGAAGAGCTACCAGGACGTCAACTTCCAGCTCTCGGGCTTCGCCCGCTATTCGAAGCTCTCCTACCAGCCCGATACGTTCGGGGACCTGGCGTTCAACGGCATCGCGCCATGGACCCAGCGGACAAGCTTCGCCACCGGCGTACAAGGCGACGGAAGTTGGAAGGTCGCCAGCAGCCACACGCTGCGTGGCGGCTTCCTGATGCAGCGTGAGCACGCCACCAGCATCACCAACGGCAATACCCTGCCGCTGGTCCTCAGCGATCCCACTGACCCGACCAGCGGTCTGGTTCCGTCCGACCAGCCCATCGGCTTCACCACCGGCTCCGACCTCATCGGCTGGACCTATAGCGTCTACCTGCAGGACGAATGGCGGATCGTGCCGACCGTCACGGTGAATTTCGGCCTGCGTTTCGACGCCATCAACGCCAACACCCAGGAGAACCAGTTCAGCCCGCGCATCAACGTCGTGTGGCAGCCCACTCCGACCTTCGCCGTGCGCGCCGGCTATTCGCGCTATTTCACGCCGCCGCCGCTTCTCCAGGTGGGCACCAACTCGGTCGCAGCGCTGGCCGGCACGGTCGCCGCGCCCGAAGTGACGACGGCCGATCCGGCGAGGGCCGAGCGGGCCGACTATTTCGACGTCGGCGTCACCGCCAAGCCGCTGCGCGGCCTGACCGTTGGTCTCAGCGCCTACTACAAGATCTCCCAGAACCTGCTCGACGAGGGCCAGTTTGGTGCACCCATCGAGCTCACCTCGTTCAACTATGCCAATGCCATCGGCAAAGGCGTCGAATTTAACGCCAGCTACGATGACGGTCCCTGGTCGGTTTATTTCAACGGCGCCTATTCGGCTCAGATCGCCACCAACATCACCTCTGCGCAGTTCAACTTCGCCGCTACCACGCTTGCCTACATCGCCAACAACTATATTTTCACCGACCATAACCAGGGCTTTACGATGTCGACCGGCGCCGCCTACACCTTCAACGCCGACAAGGACTGGGCGACCAAGGTCTCGACCGACATGCTGTTCGGCAGCGGACTGCGCACCACAGTCGTCACGCCCAACGACCTGTCGCTGCCCAACTACGCCGTCGTCAACGCCTCGCTGGTGCAGAAGATCCCTATCGGCCTCGGCAAGGGCACGCAGATGCGCTTCGACGTGATCAACCTGTTCGACAACAGCTACCAGATCCGCAACGGCACGGGCGTCGGCGTCGGCGCCCCGCAGTTCGGCCAGCGCCGCACCTTCCTGCTCGGGCTCACGCAAAAATTCTGACCGGGACGCCCGGACGGCGGGCCAGCCGGGCGTCTTCGTCGCGGCAATGTCGACCTAGCGGGCCACGACCTCGAGCGCGCCGTGATCGTCGCAATGGCCACCATGAGGATGGTGCAAGTGGCCGTCGACCAGGTAGTCGACATGGTCGCCGTGCGGCACGGCCTCGTGGCCACAGCCCGGGCCGTGCTTGTGGCCCCGCTCATGGTCGCCGCAATTGTGGTCCGGCGTGCAGGTGTCGGGATTGCCGGCGCTCACCTCAACCACATGTGAAGGCTGCGGCGGCCATGTTCGGCGTCGGCGTGGAGCGCTCTGCAGTTCGGTCAGCGGCGGACATTCCTGGTGACTTTGACGCAAAAATTCTGAGCCGGCATCCCGACCCGAAATCGGGCGATATTCTTGCTACACTCTTCAGAGATGGCTCATGTCGAAAACGCCTTCCTTTGCGCCGTCGTCATGTTGGCGCTTTGGACTTTGGTCGGATCGCCGATTGCGCTGCGGCTCGCGGAGCCGCCGACTTGCTGGCTGTGGGCGCCTGCGCTGGGCTGGGCGGTCTACAACGTCATCGTCCTGCCGCTCGTGGGCTGGATCGGCATGGGCCGAGCCACGGTGCTCGTGGTGACGGCCGTCTTCGCCGTCGTTGGTCTCGTGGCCTGCTTCCTGCGGCGGCCTGCGATGCCGCAACGTCGGTCGCTCCTGGCGATCGCAGCCGTCGTGACGGCCGCGTCTCTCCTGGCTCTCGCTCCGGCAGCCGCGGTGCTTCCCAAGGAGGCGCCCGAGGGCATGACGCTGGCCGCCTCCATCTTCGATCACGCCAAGATCGCGATGGTCGACGAGATGATTCGCTCCGGCGTTCCGCTGAAGAACCCGTTCTTCAGCGAGAGCGGCGTGCCGGACGGTGTCGCTTACTATTATCTTTGGCATTTCAGCGCAGCCGTCGTTGCCGTCATGACGGGGGCGAGCGGCTGGGAGGCCGAAGCGGCGCTCACCTGGTTCACCGCCTTCGCGTCCCTTCTGACGATGATCGGCCTCGCCGCGAGGCTCGGCGGCAAGATGGCGGCGGGGCTCGTCGTGATCGTGCTGGCGGCGACCGCCTCGGTCCGCGCCTTGCTGGAATGGACCGGAGCGGACGTTACCCCCGCGCTCATTGGCAGGGCGTCGGGCTTGGGCGGTTGGCTGTTCCAGATGGCCTGGGCGCCGCAGCACCTCGCATCGGCCACGTGCGTGGTGCTCGCCTGTCTTCTGCTGGTCGAGCTGGCCCATCGCGATGGCTGGTTCGCGCCGCTGATCCTTGGTCTCGTTGCAGCTGCCGGCTTCGAGTGCTCGGTCTGGGTCGGCGGCGTCAGCTTCGTGCTCGGCGCCGCGATGATCGCGCTGTACCTGCTTTGGACGCTTGCTCCGGAGCGCCGGCTGGCCTTTCTGCTGCGGGCTCTCGCCGCGGCGGCTTTGGCGCTCGCGATCAGCTTTCCTTTCATGCGCGACCAGATCGCCTTCGCCGCGGCACGTGGCGGCGGTCCGCCGATCGTGATTGCGCCCGTTGCCGTCCTGGGGGTTGCCTTTCCCGAATCCTTGCGTCGCGTTCTGGATGTCCCCGCCTATTGGCTGGTTTATCTGCCCGTGGAGTTTGCCGCCTTCTATCCCGCGGGCCTGGTGGGCCTGTTTTTCCTGCTCAAGGATCGCAGCCTCGACGCACCGAGCCGACAGACGATCCGGCCGCTCGCCCTTCTGGCGGCGGCAAGCCTCGGCGCGGCCTGGTTGCTGCGCAGCGTCGTTGCCGACAACAACGATCTCGGGTGGCGCGCGATCCTGCCGGGCCTCCTGCTTCTGATCGTCTTCGCCGCGGCGGCGATCTCGCGCTGGCCCCGTCGCGGGGCACGCCTCTGCGGCATCCTCGCGGCCGTGGGTGTCCTATTGACGCTGCCGGACACGCTGCAACTCCTGCAGGAGGACTTCTTCGGATCGCGCACCCCGTCCGAACGGCTGTTCGCGACGACACCGTCGATGTGGCAGGCGGTGCGACGGCACGCGGCACCAAACGAGCGGATCGCCAACAATCCGCGGTTCCTCGCCGACATGACGCCGTGGCCCGCGAACATTTCCTGGGCACTGCTGGGCGACCGGCGCTCATGCTATGCCGGCAACGAGCTCGCCATCCCCTTCGCGCCGATTCCGGCCAGCGCGCGCGCCGCGACCGAGGCACGCTTCGTTCGCGTCTTCGCCGGCGAGCCGACCGCCGACGATGTCAGCGCGCTGGCGGATCGCTACGGCTGCGACGTGGTCGTGGTCACGGCGGAGGACGGCGCCTGGCGGCGCGATCCGATCGCCTCGAGCGAACTCTATCATCTGGTGGAAACGCAGCCGGATCGCTGGCGAATCTACCGACGGACGAACCCTCAGATGCCGGCGAACCAGTTGAAGCCGCGATCTTCCCAGTAACCGCCGGGGTAGGTGTTGGTCACCTCGATGGCGGTAATCCATTTCGGATTCTTGAAGCCGAGCTTGGTCGCCGTGCGCAGGCGCAGCGGGAATCCGAACGGATCCGCGATCGGCTGTCGCGCATATCTCGTCGCCAGGATCGTCTGCGGATGGAGCGCTGTCGCCATGTCGATGCTGCCGCTGTAGTCGTCGGCGCAACGGAAGGCGACATACTTCGCCTTGAGGTCTGCGCCGACCCGCTCCAGGAAGTGCCGCAGATTCACGCCGGACCATTGCCCGATATAGTCCCAGCCCTCGACGCAAATATGCCGGATGATCCATTCCTGCTCCGGCGGCTGCTTGTCGGCAATCCGGCCGGCGAGCTCCAGCTTCCATGTCGCGCCGTCGACCCGGTCGACATCCTCGACGCCATAATAGGCGTTGAAACGCGGTGGCTTCACGACCTGGGCTTCGCTGTAGGTCGGCGCCAGGTGGTTCGGCCGAAACATGAGCTCCTGGACGCGATCGTTGAAGGAGGACACCGCGCGAAGCGCCGCCTGCACCGTGTCCTGGTTGGTCACATCGCATCCGGTCAGCATGGCAAGCGCCCCAAGACTGAGCGAACCGCGCAGGAATTTGCGGCGGTCGGCGAGAAGCGCCTTGTTGTCCTCGAGAACGCTTTGATCGATTGCCGTCTTGGGCCGGAATTGCGACGGTGATGGGCTGCGGACAGACATGCGTCCTCCGATCAATGCGCGGTTTCCGGGGGCGCTGCGTCAGAGGGCGTTGGATCGACACGCGGGCCGCCCGTGATCATCGCGCCAATGGTCTTCGGCACGATCAGCGCCAAAGCGACATGAATGACGATGAAGGCGACGATTGCCGCCATGCCGATGAAGTGGACCAGCCGTGAACCCTGAAAGCCGTTGAACAACGCAGACAGCTCGGAGAGTTGTATCGGCTTCCACACCGCCCAGCCCGACAGCACCTGCACGATGATCACCAGGATGATGCCGGCATAGAGCAGCCGTTGCACGGCATTGTACCGCGTAATGTCCTGATGCGAGAGGCGGAACCGCAGCGCCTCGCCGATCTCGGCAAGCACTTCGCGCGGACGAATCGGAAAGAGCTTGCGGCGGAAGCGGCCCGTGAAGAGTCCGTATCCGATGTAGATCAGCCCGTTCGCCATCAGCAGCCACATGGCGAAGAAATGCCATTGCAACGCGCCCTGCGCCTCGCCGCCGACCGTCATCCACTCGGGAAAATGAATGCAGCCAGCCGAACAGGACCTCGTCGTTGTAAATCTTCCATCCGCTGCCGATCATGATGATCATCGCAAGCGCGTTGACCCAGTGCATGATGCGCATAGGGAGCGGATGCAGCCGCTTGCCGCGTTCGGATGACGTGGTCATTGAGTCCGGACCTTTCCACGATAGTCTTCGTTCGCCGAGGCTGTTTCTTACCGCCCTCACAGCCTTGTGAAGACAAAGTCAGTTCGGCCGGAGACAAGTATGCTCTAGTCCGATCATCGACATGCAGGATCGCGAACAACTATGGGCGGCCGACATGCGGGCGGCGCAGGCCGGCTCGGGCGAAGCCTATATCCGGCTGCTCGACTCGGTGTCGACGTCGTTCCGGCAATTCGCGGCGCTCGACCTGCGGCGCTTTGGCCTTCAATCGTCCGACGTCGAAGACGTCCTGCAGGACATCCTTTTAGCCATTCACCTCAAGCGGCATACCTGGCGCACCGACCATCCCTTTGCGCCGTGGCTGCGCGCGATTATCCGGCACAAGCTTGTCGATTTCGTCCGCCGTCGCCGGCGCCGCGGTGAACTGCCGCTGGACGATTTCCCCGACATCCGTCCCGTGGCGCCGGTCGAGCCGAGCTTTTCCACGCCGCTCCGTCACTTGCTGGGCGATCTGCCGCGACGGCAACGGGAGGTGGTGGAAGAACTGGGGTTAGGCGGCGCCAGCGTGGCCGACACGGCGATGAAGCTCAAGATATCCCGGGGCGCGGTGTATGTCGCCTTCCATCGCGGCCTCGCGGCGCTCAGCGCCAAGTTCGAGCGGGACCGCTCATGAACACCCAGCAGCTCATTCACACGCTGGCATCGGACCTCCAGGCGGGTGCGGGCCCGAAGCGCGCGCGCCTGAGATGGCCCCGTCTTGCCGCCCTGACGGGGCTGGCGTCGTTGGCGAGCCTTGCCGCGATTTTGCTGTTGCTCTCGTCCAGCCCGCATCTTTCACACGGCCCGGGCGCCACCATCGTCTTTTCGGCGTTGGCGGGCGCCGCCCTGGCGGCCGGTGCCTTTTGGGCAACGCTCAAGCTCAGCTATCCGGAAGGTCGGCTGGGCTTGTGGTGGCTGTTTTTGCCGCTCGGGATCCTGATGGTCGGGCTCGGCCTGGAAATGTCCGACACGCCGAGTTCCAGTTGGGCGACCCGGCTGTGGGGCGACTCGCCCGCGGCATGTTTCCTATGCGTAACAGCCTTGTCCCTGCCGATACTCGCCGCAGCGCTGGTCGCTCTGCGCGATGGCGCACCGACCCACCCGCGGCTCTGCGGCGCCATGGCCGGCCTTCTCGCCGGCGGCATCGCTGCCGCGCTCTATACGCTGCATTGCCCGGAGAACTCGCTTTTGTACGTGGCGTCCTGGCACGTTCCGGCTGTTCTGACCGTAACAGTCTTCGGCGCGCTTGCGGCAGGTCGCTGGCTGCGATGGTAGCGCGCCAGAATTTTTGTCGAAGACCGTAAGATTTCGCGATTTCGAGCGAATGCTTCCAAGGGGCCGGCAGATCGCGCGTCTGCGCCGCGACCCGGATTGGCCGCCCAACCGTTTGGCAGGGGCAAATCGATGGCTGTGTTGTTCGCTGTCTTGTTCTTGGTTCTGCAAAGCGTGTGGCTGCCCGCGCTCGCTCAGACACCGCCGCCCGCCAACCCAAAAGCCGTCGAGCAGCGCAAACTGTCGCCGGAAGAAACAATGGCCCGGCGCTTCCCGCAGCCCGTCCGGGTCGGCGACCTCATCGGCCTGCCGGTGCTCGACGATCAGGACTCGACGATCGGCTACATCCGCGAGGTCGTGCGCACCCCGGCGGGAAAGATCCAGCTGGTCGTCCCCTACGGGCATTGGTTCGGCTGGGTGAGCGCTGGCGGGCCTTTCGACTGGAACCGACGGCTGGTGGGCGTGCCCATCGAAACGGTGGCGATCCTCGGCCGTCAGGTCGATGCGCTCGATATGTCGCGCGAGGCGTTCGACAAGGCGCCGACTTATGAGACGGGGCAGAACACCGCGCTCGGACCCGACGAAATGATCAAAATTGCGCTTGGACGGCGATGAAAGAGCGCGCGACAGGGAACCGATTTCAAAGTTTTGGATTGCTTACCGGGACGCATTTTCATGGATCATGAGACACCCTCGCCGTTGAAGACGCGGACCCTCGTGGCACAGGGTCTCGGCTTGGCCGAGCCCGTCACCCGGGCGCTCGTTTCTCCGATCCACATGTCGACGACATATCTGCGCGACGCGGACAACGGCTACAGCGGCGGGCGCATTTACGGCGCGACCGACAATCCCTCGGTGCAACAGGCCGAAAGCCTGATGGCCGCCCTCGAAGGCGCCGAAGATGCGTTTCTGTTCGGTTCGGGAATGGCCGCCGCGAGCGCCGTTTTGCAGGCGCTCGATAGGCCGACGCACATCATCGCGTCGCGCGTCATGTATTGGGGCCTCCGCACCTGGCTGGGCGATATCGGCCACGGCCATTCCGTCAGCTTCGTCGAAACCTCCGATCTGGACGGGGTTCGCGAGGCGGTGCGCCCCGGCGAGACCGGATTGTTCTGGATCGAGACCCCCAGCAATCCGCTTTGGACGATCACCGATATCGCCGCGATCGCCGACATCGCCCATTCGGTCGGCGCCGTGCTGTGCGTGGACTCGACGGTGTCCACGCCGATCTTCACCCGGCCGATCGCTTTCGGGGCCGATATCGTCGTGCACTCCGCCACCAAATACCTCAATGGCCACTCTGACGTGATGGCGGGCGTCCTGGCGACGGCCGAACGAAGCGTCATCTGGGATCGTATCCGCAAGGTCCGGGCGCAAATCGGCGCCACGCTCGGTCCCTTCGAAGCGTGGTTGTTGATGCGTGGCATCCGAACACTGCATGTCAGGGTGAAGGCGCAATCCGAAACGGCGGCGATGCTGGCGTCCCGCCTGGTCGGTCATCCGGCACTGAGCGCCGTTCTCTATCCCGGCCTCAGGAGCCATGCGGGCCATCACGTTGCGATCCGCCAGATGATCGGTGGTTTCGGCGGCATGATGTCGATCCGTGTGAAGGGCGGCGAACCGGCGGCCGTCGCCGCCGCGGCCCAGGTCAAGCTCTGGAAGCGCGCGACATCGCTCGGCGGCGTTGAAAGCCTGGTCGAGCATCGCGCGTCGATCGAGGGCGCCGGAACGCCCTGTCCGTCGGACCTGCTTCGCCTCTCTGTGGGTCTCGAGGATATCGACGACCTGTTCCTCGATCTTGTCCAGGCGCTGGGACCGTAGGGAGAAGCGGTATGGGTAGCGTTGCCGTCGGCATCATGTGCAAGACACCCGCTCCGGGAAGATCGAAGACACGGCTATCGCCGCCGCTCTGCCCCGAAGAGTGTGCGGGACTATCGGCATGCTTCATTCGCGATCTTTCGCAGACGGTTGCCCGGCTGGCTGAAGACCGCGATGTGACGGGCTACGCGGTCTATACGCCTATCGGATCGGAAAAAGCCTTGCAGCCATTGCTGCCGGCCGGCTTCAAGTTGATGCCGCAAGTGGAGGGCGATTTCGGCGTTCGGCTTTTTCACGGTGCCAGGGATCTGCTGAACGCCAACCACGATGGCGTCCTCCTGGTCAATTCCGACAGTCCGACGTTGCCGCTGCCGATCCTGCAGATGGCGGTCGATGCCGTTCGGCAGGCCGACAACGTCGTTCTGAGCCCGGCGGTCGACGGTGGCTATACGCTGATCGGCCTGTCGAAGCCGCATCGTCGGCTGTTCGAGGACATTCGCTGGAGTACCAGCACGGTGTACCGGCGAACCTTGGATCGCGCGCGCGAGATCGGGCTGCCCGTAGTCGATGTGCCCCCGTGGTACGATATCGACGATGCAGCTTCGCTGCAGATGCTCGAGGATGAACTGTCAGGTCGGGCGCCTGCCTTCTCGAGCATTCCCGGCGCCGACGCACCAGCGACGCGGCTTTTCCTGCGCCAACGTCAAATGTCTCTGGCCGATCCAGCGGCATGAATCGGAGATGTCATCGATGCTGCTGCCGACCGGAAATCGACGTGTTGCGGTTGTCGTTCCCTGTCTCAACGAGTCCGAGCCGATCGGCGGCGTCGTTCGCGAGATCCTGAGCGAGGGCGTGGACGACGTCATTGTCGTGGATAACGGCTCGGCCGACGGCACCGCACGAGAGGCCGCGGCGGCGGGGGCAAGAGTGGTCAGCGAGCCGAGACGCGGCTACGGGCGCGCCTGCGCCGCCGGTGTGGCGTCGCTTCCACCCGAAACCGAAATCGTTTGCTTCCTCGATGGCGACGGCAGCGACGTACCTGCCTTTCTGCCGGCAGTCGTGGCGCCCGTGGCGGCCGGCACCGCCGATTTCGTGATGGGCTCCCGGCTTCGCGGCGTGCGCGAACCGGGCAGCATGACGCCGCAACAGATCGTCGCCGGTTGGCTCTCGGGCGCCCTGCTGCGCCTCACTTATGGCGTGCGCTTTACGGACATGTCGCCCTTTCGCGCCATTCGCCTCGATCGCCTGCGCGCGCTCGGCATGAGCGAGCAGACTTTCGGCTGGAACTTGGAAATGCAGATGCGCGTGGCCGCGGCCGGCTGGCGGATCCTTGAGATTCCGGTCGACCATCGGCGACGTCGCGGCGGTATTTCCAAGGTATCGGGCGACTTCATCGCTGGCCTGAAGGCTGCCTGGACGATCGCGACGACCTTCCTGCGTCTGGCAATCTCGTTGCGGGCCAAACCGCCGCGGATGGCCGCCGGGGAGTTTCGGAAATGAGGACCCTGGTGACCGGCGGCGCCGGTTTCATCGGTCAACACGTCGTTCGCGAGCTCCTGTCACGAGGCCACGACGTTCGCGTATTGGACTCGCTGCGAGCGGACGTCCATGCGGATCGGCAATGGACTCCGCCCGCCGACGTCGACTTGCAGGTTGGCGATGTGCGTACCACGACCGCCGTGGATCGCGCCCTCGCCGGTGTCGACGCCGTGCTTCACCTCGCCGCAAAAGTCGGGCTGGGCGTGGATGTCGGCGACTTGCCGGACTACGCATCGTCCAACGATGTCGGTACGGCCGAACTGCTGGCCGGGATGGCGCGCGCCGGCGTGTCGCGCCTTACCCTCGCGAGTTCGATGGTGGTCTATGGCGAGGGCGTCGGACACTGCGCCCAGCACGGCGCGATGAGTCCGGCGCCGAGGAAGGAAAGCGATCTGGCGGCCGGCCGGTTCGAGCCACCCTGTCCGGTGTGCAGCCAGCCGTTGACGACCGACCTCGTGAGCGAAAGCGCGCCACTCGATCCGCGCAATGCCTACGCCAGCAGCAAGGTCGCGCAGGAGTTCTACTGCAGCAACTGGGCGCGCGCGACCGGGGGCTCGGTGGCCGCGATGCGCTATCACAACGTCTATGGCCCGGGCATGCCGCGCGATACGCCCTATGCCGGCGTCGCGGCGATCTTCATTTCGGCTCTGCGCCGCGGTGCGGCCCCGTCGGTCTTCGAGGACGGCCGGCAACGGCGCGATTTCGTGCATGTCCGGGATGTCGCCGCGGCAACCGTCGTGGCGCGCGAAAAGCATGGTTCGGGGGTTCGCGCCTTCAATGTCGGTTCGGGCACGCCGCGAACGGTCGGCGAGATGGCAAGGGCGTTGGCCGCGACCATGAAGGGACCCGACCCCGTCGTGACCGGGCAATATCGCCTGGGCGACGTTCGGCATATCACGGCGGATTCCTCACGCCTGCGCGAGGAACTGCAGTGGCGTCCGCGCGTGGATTTTGCGACGGGCATGGCCGAGCTGGCACGGGCCAGCAAGAATTATGACCCAGAACCGACATGATTCGGGAGCGCCGGACGTGCTAAAGGCTCGGTCATGCTCGATACCTCGCTCCCCCATGTCGTGCCGCTGGAAGGCGGCTCCAATTTCCGCGACCTCGGCGGCTACCGCACCGCGGAGGGCCAGGTCGTGCGCCGTGGCGCGGTGTTCCGCTCGGCCCATCTCGGCAACCTGACCGACGAGGACCGCAGCGCGTTGGGCCGCCTGGGCGTGCGCACCATCGTCGACCTGCGCGGCGTCAACGAAGCGGCCGAGACACCGCACCGCGTGGATGGCATGGAATGCCGCATCGTCGGTGCCCATATCGAGCCCGCCGTGGGTGAGCGGATCAGGGGTGCCGTCGCCGACGGCAGCGCCAACCCGCATCTCATGATGCAGATCCTGACCGACCACTATCGCGACTATCCGCGCCGCTGCGTGCCGGCCTTTCGTACCCTGTTCGCGACCTTGAGCGACGGCACGCACCGGCCGCTGGTGTTCCACTGCACCGCCGGCAAGGACCGCACGGGCTTCGCCTCGGCGCTGCTGCTCAGCCTGCTCGACGTACCGTGGGAGACAGTCATGGAAGACTATCTCCGCACCAATGACCTGTGGACCGGCCATGTCGGCCGCTATCCCGAGCTCGACATCGACACCCGCGCCGCCATCGTCGAGGCGCGCACGCCCTATCTCGAGGCGGCGTTCGAGGTGGTGCGGGCCGATTTCGGCGGCCCCGAGGCCTTCGCCGAACGGGCGCTCGGGCTCGACGCGGCCGCGCGCGAGCGGCTCAAGGCGGATTTGCTGGAGCAATAGGTTCCGCGCTACGCCTGTCGCATGGGCGACACGCGTCATGAAACTCCCGAGCCGTTCAAGGTCGACATTCCCGAACGGGCATTGATCGATCTCGACGAGCGCCTGCGCCGCTGGCGGCCGCCGACGGCGATCGCCGACAACGGCTCGTGGGCATCCGGCACCGATCCCGGTTTTTTGGCCGAACTGGTCGACTATTGGCGTCACGGCTACGACTGGCAGCGTTGCCAGGAGGCGATCAACCGCTGGCCGAACTACCTGGTCGATATCGGCCCGCAGCGACTGCACTTCATCCGCGAGCCCGGCAGCGAGGTCGAGGGGGCGCCGCGGCCGCTGCCGCTCGTGATCACCCACGGCTGGCCGGGTTCGATCGTCGAGTTCCTGCAAATCATCGATGCGCTGGCGCATCCCGAGAACCATGGCGGCGATCCGCTCGATGCATTCGATGTCATCGCGCCCTCCCTGCCCGGCTACGGCTTCTCCGGCCCGCCGATCCGCGACGACGGCAGCACGGGCCCGATCGGCCCGCGCGCCATCGCCGGCCTGTGGCACACCCTGGTCCACGAAAAGCTCAATTATCGCCGACCCTACGGCGTGCAAGGCGGCGATTGGGGGGCCGTCGTCTCGTCCTGGGCGGCCTTCGACCATCCGGTGAAGGAAGAGAAGGAGGAGTGGAAGTCGGGCGTGCTCGGCCTGCATCTCAACATGATCGGGCTGCGGCCCGGCATCGACCTGCGCAAAACCAAGTTCAGCGCCGCCGAGCAGGCGTGGCTCGACAAGGTCCAGGCCGAACGTGACGAAAGGACTGCCTACCAGCGCATCCAGGCGACACGGCCACAGACCTTGGGCGTCGCACTCACCGATTCGCCGGTCGGCTTAGCCGCCTGGATCGTTGAGAAGTTCCAGGCCTGGAGCGACTGCGGCGGCCATCCGCTCAATCGCTTCTCGATGGACCTGCTGCTCGACAACATCATGGTCTATTGGCTGAGCGGCACCGCCGGCACGGCGACCTGGCTCTATCGCGGCGTCACCGAGCAGAAGCCGCGGGCCCTGCCCGAGGGCAAGAGAGTCGAAACACCGACCGGCTTCGCCGCCTTCCCCGCCGACCTCGCGCCGCCGCCGCCCAAGGAATGGATCGAGCGCTCCTTCAATCTGCGTCGCCATACCATCATGCCCAAGGGCGGCCATTTCGCCGCACTCGAGGAACCCGAGCTGCTGGTCGAGGACGTCCGTGCCTTCTTTCGCCCCCTGCGCTTCGGAGCGGCGAACGATTAGACACCAGACTCAGGCAAGCGTCGCCGTCGCCTGAGCCGCGATCGTGCCCTTGGGCGTCACTGTCCAGAGCTCGGCGCCTTTGCCGTCGGCGGTCGGCCGGCCGATCACGTCGAACGGCGCGGTGTCGAACAGCGGCGCGCGGGCGCGCACGGCGAAGGTCTTGATCCGGCGGCCCGGCATCGAATCGCGTAAAAGGTCGAACAGGCATTGCTGGGCGAAGGGGCCGTGCACCACCAGGCCGGGATAACCCTCGGTCTCGAGGCAATAGGTGCGGTCGTAGTGAATGCGGTGCGGATTGAAGGTGATCGCCGAGTAGCGGAACAGCATCACTGAATCGGCCTTGATGGTGCGCCGCCACGGCACCTCGGCAGGCGCAGCGTCACGCACCGGAACGCCGCTCTTCTCGCCCGCTTTCACCTTCTCGCGAAACACCGTGCTGGCCGCCTCGGTCAGCGCCAGGCCGCGCGACGTGAAAATGCGTCGGGTCTGGGTGGTGACGACCAGCGTGCCGGTGCTGCCATTGCGTAGCTGGATGTCGGTGAACTCGATCTCGCGCCTGAGCTTGTCGCCGACCCGGATGTCGCCGTCGAAGGTGAAGGTCGAACCGGCATACATGCGGCGTGGCATCGGGATCTTGGGCAGCACGCCGCCCTCGAAGGCCGCGCCGTCCTTTCCCAGCGACGCAGGCCGGGCGTAGGAGTGCAGGAAGCAGAGATGCCAGCCCGGCGCGATCGCCTCGCCCTCCGCAGGCACTTTATCCGGACGGTCGAAGGTGGCGATCATCGCCTTGATTGGCGCCTGGGTGACGACGTCCTCATCCTCGATCTTGCGGCCGAGTTCCTTCTTCAGCGGTTCGATGTCGATGGTCATGGCACTTCCTCCCGTATCCGGCAAAGCGTACTCAATCACCCGCCATGATTCGCCGCCCGCGCCCGAACGAAATCAAGCTGCTGCCGCAGATCGAAAACGATGCCGACCGGCGCTTTGCGCGCGTCGGCCTGCTGCACATGCTCAATATGCCGCCCGCCACGATCGCCTCGCTGGATCAGGGGCGCGGCCGCGGCCTGCTCTGGGTGGCCGTCTCGCCCTTCGGCCAACCGCTCGGCTTTGCCCTCATGAAGCTGCGCGGCGGCACGGCCTGGCTCGACCAACTGTCGGTGCTCGACCGCTGGCAGCGCCTGGGCCACGGCGCGGCGCTGATCGACCGCAGCGCCGAGACGGCGCGCGCGCTGGGTTTCGACGCGCTTTATCTCTCGACCTACCGCGACGTGCCGTGGAACGCGCCTTTCTATGAGCGGCGCGGTTTCCGGGAAGTACCGCGCGCCACCTTCGCCCGGCCACTGCGAGTCGTGCTGACGACGGAATGCAGCCACGGTCATCCTGTGTGGCGCCGCACCATCATGCGGCGAAGCGTTAGCCTTCCTCGCCTTTAGTGAGCGACGCGAGCGATCAACTCCTCGACCAGAGGAGTCATCCTCTCGACCATCATCTCGTAGCCCTGGCGGTTGAAGTGGGCGACACCCGCGGTTTGCATCTGCGGATCCCCGCTGACCCGGTATTTCGGATCGTTGGCACCCGGGAATCCAAACCTCATGAACTTCGCATTGTGCTTTTCGGCAAGCGTTTCCAGTCCGCTGCTGCCGGTATAGCCGATGAACAACGTCTGGATCTGGCACTCTTGCAGCCGGGTCAGCAACGTGTCGAGATTGGCGCGGATCGTGTCGGGATTCACGTTCGCGAACTTGTCGTTTATGCCGAATTCCAGGATGACGATCTTGGTCCCGGCAGGCACGGCCTTGTCGAAGCGGGCGAGAGCGTCCCTGGTCGTATCGCCATTGACGCCGGCGTTGGCGTTGGTCGCGTCGTGGCCCTTGGCGCGTAGCGCCCGCTCGAGTTGCGCCGGATAAGTGTCCTGCCGATCGACGCCCTTGCCGTAGGTGCTGCTGCCGCCGAAGGCAACGATCCGTATCGGTTCAGCCCTGGCGGGCACAACGAGCGAGTTCGCAATCAGTGCTGCGACCCCGAAAGCGACGATCGCAGCAAGTCGCATGATCGGTTCCCCCAAGCGACACGTCCTGACGACAGGTACATTGACGATTTTTCCATCTCAAGACCAGGACAATGGGCCGACGGCAACCATCTCCGGATGAGCAGTGGGCTCGGATCCTTGCCGAGGTCTCATGCGAGACGCCTGGGCTTCCTCGCTTTCGGCGCACTCACGTTCTGCCATGCCATGGTGAGTGCGCTTCGTATCATCCGCGCATCCGCAGCGGCCAGCCGGACGCTGGTGGCGCCGCGCCAGCGAGGCGAAGACCTTGCCGCCGGCGCGGAAGTCGCGATGGCCGCCATGCGCTCCTTCGAGCGCGCCCTCGAGCGAGAGAGCGAGCTTGCGGAACGATGCCGGCGTCATTCGGCGGCGACGGCCAGGCCCATTTGCTCGCAGGTCGGCGCCACGTCCGACA
>WNFJ01092169.1_pt1 | contig 16408 bp, 16 predicted proteins | sample 5400461 | NCBI WGS metagenome assembly WNFJ01 (sample SAMN13153349, study PRJNA577476) | soil metagenome | isolation source: 115 cm saprolite on Douglas fir-dominated hillslope | place: USA:California | collected 2013-09-17 | reverse complement strand
GAAGACGAGCGCATCGACTACGAAGAAATTGAGAAGCTTGCCGCCGAACACAAACCCAAAATGATCGTCGCGGGCGCAAGCGCCTATTCGCGAATCATCGATTTCGAGCGCATTGCCAAAGCCGCGAAGTCCGTCGGCGCGCTCTTTTTTGTGGACATGGCGCACATCGCCGGACTCGTCGCCGCTGGCATACATCCCAGCCCCGTTCCGCACGCGGATATCGTCTCAACGACGACGCACAAAACGCTCCGCGGACCGCGCGGCGGCTTGGTCCTCTGCAAGGCGGCGTTCGCCAAGGAACTGGACAAGCTTACCTTCCCCGGGACGCAGGGCGGTCCGCTGGTGCACACCATCGCCGCAAAAGCAGTCTGCCTGAAAGAAGCCATGGAACCGTCCTTCAAGGAATACCAGAAGCAGGTGGTGGCCAACACCAAAGCCATGGCTGCGGCCGTCGCCAAGCACGGGTTTCGCATCGTCACGGGCGGCACGGACAACCATCTGTTCCTGATCGAAGTGCACTCGCGCGGCATCACCGGAACGGACGCCGAAAAAGCCCTCGACCGCGCAGGCATCACAGTAAACAAGAATTCAATCCCGTTCGATCCCCTGCCCCCGATGAAGGGTGGCGGAATCCGGTTGGGTGGCCCCTCCGTCACCACGCGCGGCATGCGCGAACCGGAGATGGAGCAGATCGGCGCCTGGATCGCGGAAATTCTCTCGAGCATCGGCAATGCCGAGGTCGAGCAGCGCGTGCGCAAACAAGTCGCGGAACTCGCCGCGAAATTCCCAATTTATGAGGTGCGCCTGCGAGGCGGTCCAGCGCGAACCGAACACGCACACGTCTAGTCCATCGCGAAATCCTATAAGCCCAGCATGAATATCTTCAAAGCAACGGCCGATTTCGAGCACTGGCTGGCCGGGCAGCTCCCGATCATTCGTCAGGATCTCGCCCTCAAGCACCAGCACATGGCGGAAGCCACCTTTCCTTTCTTCCGCGCCACCTTCTACCGCTGGCTGCAGCTCTGGCCGGAACTTTGCAGTCATTTGGCGAAGGCCCCGGCCGTCTTGGGTGTAGGCGATCTGCACATCGAAAACTTCGGGACGTGGCGCGATGAAGAAGGACGCCTGATTTGGGGCGTGAACGATCTGGATGAGGCATGGCCGGCGCCATACACGCTCGATCTGGTTCGCTTAACCACCAGCGTTTATGTTGCCATCGAAGAAGAACACCTAAACCTTGCAAAGCGAGTGGCTGCCGAGGCGGTCGAAGAGGGTTATCGTGACGCCCTGGCCGCGGGCGGCAAAGCCTTTATCTTGGCGGAAGATCATCGCTGGCTGCGCTTGCTCGCCCTCGGCAAGCTCCGCGACCCAGTGCAATTCTGGAATAAGCTCGAGCATCTGGCGCCATATACCGCCAAGCCACCGGAAGATGCGCGCAAGCTGCTGGAGAGTTCTCTGCCTTCCGCACGAGCAGGATATCTATTAAAAAGACGGATCGCAGGACTGGGAAGCCTTGGGCACCCTAGGATCCTCGCCTTGTCCAGGTGGCGGGGAGCGTTCATCTCCCGGGAAGCGAAGGCCATTCGGCCCTCGGCATGGGTTTGGGCCAAGAAAGCCCCTTCCACGGAAATATATTGCGACAAACTTGTGCAGCGTTCGATCCGCGTGCCGGATCCCTGTGTGCTTTTCCATGGCCGCTGGGTGGTGCGGCGTCTGGCGCCGGATTGCTCGCGAATTGAACTTGCTTCCCTATCGAAGGATCGCGACGAAGCGCGGCTCCTTTATTCGATGGGCTGGGAAACGGCCAACATGCACTTCGCCACCCCGCAAGCGATCGCCAAGGTGAAGCAAGATCTTGCATCACGGCGGGGCCGCTGGCTCCATAAAGCGGCAAAGGCCATGCTGGCGGCAACCAAAAAAGATTGGAAAAAGTGGCAGCGCGATTGGAAAAGTTCCGCGCCGCGTTAGACGCTGCGGAAGACCTGTCCTCATTTGTGATGCTCCAACTCCAGTGCCGCTGACCCAAGACTGTACTCTGGGTCAGTAGCTTCTGAATAAGACTGCGAGTAACTTCAAGTAGTACTGGAATGGGAAGCCTACTCGCGACCGTGTTACTCGCTGTTTCGCTCTTAGCTTGGCTGAGCGAGACATTTTTTCTTGATGGTTCGCAACTGAGGTTAGCGCGATTCTCCAGCGCGCCGCGCCGAATCTTCCCTATTTGCCGAAAATTCTATTCTGCTGCGACCGTCACGCGCCCGGTTTCCCATCGGGCCGCCTGGCGGCGGATAAGGTAAGCCTATGATGGATACGGAAGCCTTCCGGGAATTCAAGACCGGATTGACACTGCTGCGAGACAATTACGCCATAAAGGCTCTGCCGCATATGCGGCGCGCCGTGGACCTGGACAAGAACAATCCCTATTACATGTCCTACCTCGGTGTGGTGCTGGCGCGCTCGGAAGGAAAATGGGGCGAAGCGGAACGGCTATGCGACTCTGCGGTTCGAATGAAGAGAAATCAGGCGCAGCTCTATTTGAATCTGGCTGAAGTGTATGCCACTGCTGGCCGGCGGGACGACGCCGTGGACGCTTTGCAGACTGGGCTGAAATTTGCGCGCCGCGATATCCGGCTGACCATTGCGATGAACAAACTGACTGCACGCCGGGCTCCCGTCCTGAGTTTTCTCGGCAGGAGACACCCGCTTAACCGGCAGCTAGGAATATTAAGGCACCGCGCCATGCGGATGTTCGCGCAGACGACCTAAATCAATCTCTCCACCCCCAAACACAAGAGCGGGCGTCCCGATTTCCCCCAGGGCGCCCGTTCTTGCTTTCATTGGCTTAGTGGAATGCCTAAGCGCGTAACCTAGACTAGCGAGAGTTGGCGCCGCCAAAGTTATAAGAGTGTTGGACTCCCATTTCCATGAGGATCTTGATCCCGATGCCGAACATGCCGGTCGGGAGAACGTCCCTTCGAACGACTTCCGCGAGGTACTCGCGGGCGATGGAAGCGGGGTCTTGTGAGTACGGCATAGTTAAGAACAGCCGCATGCCAACTTCATAACCACGTTCACTGGACTGGAAAAAGATACCAGAGCGGGAAACGCTGACCGAACCGCGCATGTCTTCAAAATGTTCCTTATTCGGATCAGACGGGCGGATGCGCATGAGCTGCGTAATCTTGCAGCGGCGGCTGCCGCGGCGCTCCGTATGTGAAAGCGGCTGCTTGGGGGGAGTTCCTGTGGGGAGTTTTTTCGTCATCGGATCGTGCTGGATCGCCAAGGGTAAACCATCTTTCCGGAGAAGCGCTGCGCTCCATCCGGGAAGAGTGTAATCCGCGGACGACAACCAATCCTATAGTGGAAACGTACCTGGGAGAAAACCGGACGTTCCAAGAAAATGGTAGTACGGAAGTACCAGAAAAGGAAGGGAAGGGGTGTGGAAAAGGAGCGATAAAGCACTCCTTCCATGCAAGCGCCGTAAATACGCACGTGAGGCTTTGTTGTCAAAAATTGACAAACTATGCCAATGACGCTATTCTGGGAATCATCAAACCTGCGAGGTCTCCCTCCATGCCCATGAACATCAGCCTCACTCCCCACCTTGAGGAGATGATCCGCGAGAAGATCGCCTCCGGGTCCTATAACTCCGCCAGCGAGGTCGTTCGCGAAGCGCTGCGCCTACTGGAGCAAGCGGATCAGTGGCGATCTCTGAAAATGCAGAAGCTCCGCCAAGATATACAGGAGGGCTTGGACAGCGGACCGTCCACAGTGTTCGACCCGCAAGAAATAAAGCGCGTTGCCCGCGAGAAGAAATCGGCGAAGAGTGCAAAATAATTGTCCCAGCTCCGCATAAGCCCTCGTGCAAGCTCGGATCTAATCGAGATTTGGAGCTACATTGCCGATGACAGCGTCGCGAATGCGGATGCATTCATCGACAAACTGTACAGGACGATTCAATTGCTGGCCCGCCAGCCTGGGTCAGGGCGCCGCCGAGAGGAGCTGGCTCCGGGGATTCAAAGTTTTCCTCTTGGCCACTACATCATTTTCTACCGAGCGGTCGCCAGCGTGATTGAAATTGTTCGTGTACTGCATGGTGCTCGAGACATCGAGAATATTTTCGAGGGCTAAGGAAGGCATTTTAATCCGAGATTGTAAACTAGAATCGCAATTGGTCTTGTCCAGTGGTTTTCCACGATGATGGAATACGGTGACGGCGCGATAACGAATTCTTCGGGCGCATCGTACTATCGCGCAGATACTACGATCTTGGCGCCGGAAGGTTCTTGTCCGAAGACGCGATCCGATTCATGGTCGGTGTAAATTTCTACCGCTACGTTGACAATAACCCTCTTTTTTGGCGAGACGCCAGCGGCTTCAGCGGACAGCGATCTGCCCCCTAGCTTCGCGCACGGAACCATACGACACCCGAACCACCTGACGGCATGAGTTGCGGACCCGGCAGGGGAACGAGTAGCGGCTCGCAAGGATTAGTTCCAAATCGAGGCTGAAGGTCTGGTTTGGTACCAATTCGAGACTTAAGAGGGCAAAGAGGAGGTAATGGATGAGAACTTAGACGGTTCATTTGTTGGGTGTTTACGGCGGCTCATGAGAATTGGGGGCGGATCGAGGCGCGGTTGCAGAATTGCAAAGGTGAGGCGTACGCGTGGGGTTCCAACAAATCGGCGATCACGACGATCGGTGCAGGCATGAGAGCTGAGACTCCTGGAGGACATCCCACTATGAATGCGGGTACGCGCCAGATTTTGCGTGTAGCAGAGCAAGCCCCAAGAAAGAGCAATTCGAATGATAATCGCCGCACGAACATCGCGGCGGAGGAAAGCGCCGCGCGTGAATGACAGTACAGCGGCTGGAGCAAAACCGCGCGTCTTTGTGGCCGCGGAGAACCGTTTGCTGAGAGAAGCGCTCTCGCGCATGCTGGTTAAGAGCGGGGAGATCGATGTGGTTGGGATGGAGATGAAGGAACCATTCCGTGCGGAAGACTTGCTCGAGGAAGAAACGGACGTCCTCCTCATGTCGTCTCGCGGAATCAGAAACGAAGATCTAACCGCGGTTCGAAAAGTACGGACGACCGCCCCCAAGGTGCGGATTCTTCTGATTGGTGTGACGGGAGAGCAAACAGAGTTTCTGCAGTGCGTGCGGGGGGGAGTTCGCGGGTACCTGCCGAGAGACGCTTCGGCAGAGGAAGTGGTGGAAGGCGTGCGAGCGCTGCAAGGAGGCGAAGCGATCTGTCCCGGCAGGCTGTGCGCCACACTATTCCGGTATTTCGAACGAGAAGCGACGTCCTTCCCTTCGGCGAGCGTGCGCCAGCGGCTGGGATTGACGCGGCGCGAACAGCAGCTGATTCCTCTGATTGCCGAAGGGCTGACGAACAAGGAGATTGCCAACCGCTTTTGTCTCTCGGAGCAAACGGTGAAAAACCATTTGTATCGGATGAAGCAGAAGATCGGCGCAGAGGATCGCCTAGGCATCGTGCAGGTGTGCCGAACAGAGGGATTCATGCCGTAGTGTTCGGTTTTCAGTGTTCAGTTGTTAGTTCTTAGTTCTGTGTCCTAGAGTCACAGACGCTCCGGCGGCGGACTCTTTCACCTGCGTCGGAGGTCAGAACTCCCGGCTTTGTATCACCTTGACCGATGCGAGCAGCATCAACCCGGCGACAGACAAGCTGGCAAACGTGCCCAACCAAGGAAAATGTCCCGAAAGAAGATAAGTATGCCGATCAATATAATAATCGCCGGTTACTAACCGCCAAAGGTTGAATGGTCGGAGCCAGGCATCGAATGCGATCGCAGTCAGGAGTACCACACCAAAGGCCACAGCCGGGGTCGTGTACTCGCCTTCAACCAACGAAGAAACCAACACCGCCATTGAAAAATACGCCAAGCCCCCTCCAACCAACAGCATGACGTAGAACGCGACTTGGGAAATCAAGATTGGCATTCTGGCGAGAGATGAAACCAGAAAAATGGTGGTCCAAGGCACGACGCCCAAAGCAATCGCTTCAAGCACTCCCACGCCGGCACGGACACCAAGGAGACGCGCGCGGCTTATGGGAAGGCTTAAGGTCAGAGAGGAAGTGCCAATGGCCTTCTCACGAACGATTCCCCCCATTCCCAGAAGGACCACAGCTAAGATCCACATGATGACAACGAATTGCTGAGTGACGAACAACAGCCGATTGCAGTCGGCCGTCCATTCAGGGCGTATCAGTCCTTGAGCGTGACCGACGAAAACCGCGCAGAAGACCGTGAGCGTTGCCAGAGACGTCAGAAATCTAGACCGAGTCTCAAGCCAAGCCTTGTGCCAAAGCACGATTCAATTCTCCTTCACCGTTTCTAGGAAGATCTCGCGTAGTCCGACAGGTGCAACTTCGACGGAAACAGCATCCAAATCGTGTGCGCGCTCAATCACCGCCTCGGCATTCCTGCTGGCAAAAACACTCATCTGATGCCCTTTGGTTTGGATTTTCTCGACGCCCGTGATGCGAAACTCCCGTTCGGGAGGCGCGGATGCAAAAACCAAATCAATCCGCCGGTAAGATTGCCGCAATTGGTCGAGGGAAGCATTCACCAAGAGGCGTCCGTTATCGAGAATGCAGACGTGATCCGCAACGCGCTCAACTTCAGCAATCTGATGAGAAGAGAAAAAAATAGTCACGCCCTCGGCTGACTGCGCGACGAGCGTCTCCAGGAGATGTTCGATTCCTACCGGATCAAGTCCTTCGCTTGGCTCATCTAGGATCAGCAGTTCAGGGCGGCGCGCGAACGCCAGGAGCAAAGCGAGCTTTGTCCGCATCCCTTTGGAAAGTGATTGGACTTTCTGCTGAGGAGGTAATTTGTATTCTTTGAGGAGCCTTCTAGCGACATCCGCGCGCCAGTCGGAGTAGAACGAACTCGCAAAGCGTATGGTCTGTTCAACCGTCATGTAACCGTAGAGGGGCTTGTTTTCGGCAACATAAGCGACTTTCCGCCGCATTTGACAGTTCTCTTCAGCGTCAGTAATTCGCTTCCCAAGCACCGTGCCCTCGCCGCAACTGGGCCGAACCATGCCGAGGAGCATTTTGATGGTGGTGCTCTTGCCAGCCCCATTTTGACCGAGAAACGCCGTAATGCGGTTCGGCTCGACTGACAGATTGAGTCCGTGAACGGCTGCCACGCTGCCATACGACTTTGCGAGGTCGCGCGTTAGAATTACGGTCGTGTTTGTCATCGCTTTCTCACAGTCTCGGCCGGATACAGCAACTCTGCCTCAAAGGCTCGCTTGATCTCCTCATCCAAGAGGCCCTCCTCCCGTAACCTCTCGATCAAATCCCGAATCCGCCGGCGTGCAGCTTGCACGTGATCCGCCATGGACCGCGTCCGGCGCTCCACACAGACAAATGCTCCAGAGCCCTGGCGCAATTCTAGAAGTCCATCGTGTTCGAGCTCGGAGTAGGCCCTTGCGACCGTATTGGGGCTAACGACCAATTCCTCCGCCAAAGTTCGAATGCCCGGCAATTGATCGCCATCCCGTAATGCGCCAGTTTCAGTGGCGTGCTGGATTTGCTGCATCAGTTGCAGATAGAGAGGCTGGCCTGTCGTTGGAGTGAGTTTGAAGAACATGTTCGACAACTGTATTGCTGTAAAGATACAGAGTTACAGTGTCTTCAGTCAAGGGTTACAACAAGGTCGCCATTCGCCCGGGTTGCAAGGTGCTGAATAGCTTCCGAATGGCCGACAAACCGCCCACAAAACAGCGGAACCGGGGCAAGGAACCCTAAGTGCAAAGCAGGTGTGCTCATCAGCGAAGTGTAACCAGCCACGGCAGCCAGGTCTCCACGAAGACTTGTCCGGGAAAGTTTCTATCAGGCGCTTGCGAGCGGGCACTCCAACCACCTTCAGCCAACCTGCGATGGCATCGAACAGACTCATGGCCATGCCGAACGTGAAACCTGCTTGTTGTCATCACGGTCTACAACTGTGTCCGCGAGCCCTGGACGCGCGGGTCCGATGCGCGTCCAGGGCTCCCTCGCAGCGGCGTCGAATCCGTTCGTCCGCATCAGAACGTGCAGTTCCCCGGGGGTTCGCGTCAGCCTCAGGGACAATCGTTATGCAATGGGCTGGGTGCTGGGGGGCCTGCGACGCAGGGGATGGCGCTGAGATATTCGTAGATAGCACGCAGGTCGTGATCCGTTAGGTGGCTGAGACCGGGCCAGGGCATTGTCTGGAGAAGGTCTGCGCGGAATGGAGCCGGAATGCAGGTCGAGTTAACGACTCCTGTTGGACAAGCCGGATGAAGGTTATCCAAGTCCACGCCCGTCCTCATGATCTGGACAAATTCCGAAAACGTGTGGCCTCCTACGGGCAGTCCGGTCTTATCTGGTGTCAGGTTGCGAGAGATGATGTGCGCGGCGCCTGGTGCTATTGCACCAAAATCTCTGCCGCCACCAAAGTAGGTCGCGGGATTGATTACCGCCGGTTGCCCAAAGTATGGATTGCTGCCCGGCAGGAACTGAGTGATCGCGGGGCCGGCGCCGTGGCACTCATTGCAGGGGACGTGCGCGTTGACGATATAGCTGCCCAGTCCGACGAGAGCCCGGTTTTTCCCCTCCAGATTCAGCGGTACGGGTGCTATCTCTAATCCACGGTGAATCCTTGATTCGTCGCGGTCTTCATCATCGTCAGTAGCTTTTACGCGCGGGGAACTGCCCAACATTCCCGCAAGTAGAATCGCGGCAAACGCTGCGACCGCTGCCGCGGGCTTGACAAATTTCCTCGGTGTCATGCTAGTTGTCCTTTCTGGTGATTTTCGGTATTGGGGTCGTCGTGCTGCAAACCATCTGGAATCCACCCGCTGCCGTCACGCTCGGATACCGGCCAAACCGAGCCACAGCGACAGACAGTCGCTTGTAGATTGACTAATGCCCGATTAACGATGGGACACGTTGGTGGGTATCGTCAAACGGCAATGCGCAGAATTGCAGCCATTCCTCAACTTGCCGTCGAATGCCGTGTCTTGCTGTCTCCGGCCGCGGACGTTACAATCGGGTTCCCCAGGCTCGCGACAATCGCGGACCAATCAGGAGAGCGCGATGAGCGAACCATTCCCTGGCACACCGCCATCCGTGAGAACGCCCGAAGACCGGCTGGATTCGTGGAAGGAAATCGCGGCATACCTCAACCGTGACGTGACGACCGTCCAGCGATGGGAGAAGCGGGAGGGGATGCCCGTTCACCGGCACCTGCATGACAGGATGGGCTCGGTCTACGCGTTTCGGGCGGAGTTGGACGCGTGGGCGCACAGTCGGAATCTTCCAGCAGCGCAGGAGAACGGGAACAATGTCCCCTCGCCCAATCCCCCTGCCGTTCCGCCGCGCTCGGCGAGATGGACCTCTCTAACCAGATGGACGGTCGTATTGCCGCTGGCGGCGGGGGCCGCTCTGGCGATTGGCGCAAGCCTCTGGCTTCAGAGGACGGAGTACTTCTGGCGAAGCCCCATCGCTGACGCACGATTTCAGACAGTCACGGAATCCGACGGAGTGGAGCAGGCCGCGGCGGTGTCACGCGACGGTCATTTCGTGGCGTTTCTGTCGGACCGGGACGGACAGATGGACGTCTGGGTTACGCAAGTCGGTTCGGGACTGTTCCACAACTTGACCCGGGGGAGCGCGCCGGAACTCGTCAATCCTTCGGTCCGCACCCTGGGGTTCTCGCCCGATACCTCTTTCGTCACGTTTTGGGTTCGCAGGCAAGGCGGCTCGAGCGGCGGCGACATCAGCGTCTGGGCGGTGCCAACGCTGGGCGGACAGCCGAGGCCATACCTGGAAGGTGTGGCCGAGTTTGACTGGTCGCACGACGGCTCACGGCTCGCGTACCACACGCCTGGACCCGGAGACCCGCTGTTCGTGTCAGACGGCAAACTGCGACCGGAGGGAAAGCCCATCTTCACTGCACCTGCTGGGCTCCACTGTCACTTTCCGTTGTGGGCGTCCGACGCGGCGTTCATCTACTTCGTCCAGGGTTCCCTACCAGACAAATTGGACATCTGGCGCATTACTCCGGCGGGCGGGACGCCTGAACGGATCACGTCACACCATGGGCGCGTGAGTCATCCGGTCTTATTGGATCGGCGCACGCTGATGTACCTCGCCAGCGATCCCGATGGTTCGGGGCCTTGGCTTTATAGCGTGGACGTCGAGCGCCGCATTCCCCACCGGTTAAGCTCTGGCCTTGACCGGTACACGTCACTGGCGGCCAGCGCTGACGGCCGGCGGCTGGTTGTAGCGCTCGCAAGTCCGAAGAGAACACTCTGGCACTTGCGGTTGGCTGATTCGCCCGCTGAGATGCCGGCGGCTGCTCGAATCCCGCTGACGACCAGCACGGGGTTCTCCCCGCGACTGGGTCCGAATTATCTTCTGTATGTTTCTGCGACCGGCACGAGCGAGAGTATCTGGAAGGCCGCCAACGGAACGGACACGGAGTTGTGGAGTGGTCAGGGAGCGCGAGTCTTTGGCGGCCCGGCAATCTCCCGCGATGGAAAGTATGTCGCATTCTCGGTCCGGCAACACGGGCAGACGCTCTTGTATGTGATGCAGGCCGACGGCACGAACGCGCGGATTGTGACCGATGCGCTCGACCTGCAGGGCGCTCCAGCATGGGCGCCCGACGGCCAATCGATCATCTCGGCCGCGGACGATCGCGGCGTCCCACACCTTTTCCGCGTGCCAGTCGACGGTCGCTCCCCCGCTCTTTTTGTCCAGGAGTACTCGGTCGATCCCGCGTGGGCGCCCGACGGCCGCTTCGTTGTCTACTCGGGACCGGACATCGGCACTACGTTTTCTGTGAAAGCCGTGACGGCAGAAGCCGCGCAGCATCCCCTGCCGGCCTTGACCCTGACTCGGGGGGCTCGACACCTAGCCTTCCTCCCTGGAGGACGGGGACTCGCGCTCTTGCGAGGAGAGATCCAACATAAGAATCTTTGGCTCATCGACTTGGAGACGGGCGCCGAGCGGCAGTTGACCAACCTCACGCCCGACTTCGACATTCGCGACTTCGACATCTCCCCCGACGGCCGCGAAGTTGTTCTCGAACGAGTGCAGGAGCGCGCGGATGTAGTGCTGCTGGATCTCCCCCGGCCATAATCCGACTTCAACCCAGCGGCTCAGTCGGCACGCCCCGGATATCGGGCTGCGCGTATCATGTGACCGTAGCCTTAGAGGAGGGGCCGCAAGGCGTTGGGAGAGTTTTCCGGCTGCGCGGCGACACCAGCAGAATTGGGCGCTACTCTTGGCGTAGCGCGCGCATGGGGTCTATGCGGCTCGCGCGACGCGCCGGTAGAAAACTCGCGAACAGCGCAGCTGCGACCAGGATGGGAATCATGATGGCGAAGGTCGATGGCTCGGCGGGCCGCATACCATCTACCAGGTGCACCAAGAGACGTCCAGTTGCCAAGGCAGCAAATATGCCCACAGCAACGCCGGCGAAAATCATTCCAAGGCTCTGCCCGAGCACAAGCCGCATGACATCGCGGGCGCTGGCCCCGAGCGCTATGCGGACGCCGAATTCCGGCACGCGCTGGCCCGTCAAGTAGGCCAGCACACCATAAATGCCGATACACGCCAGCAGCAAAGCTAATCCAGCGAATATGCCGAACAAGAGCAAAAGGAAGCGTTGCCGGGCGAGCGAGGCGCTTACGAGCTGCTCCATGGTACGGATTTCATACAGGACTTGATCGCCGGCCGCGCCACGCAATTGCTGCCCCAACGGCTCGACGACCTTCAAGGGTGGCATTGTCGTTCGCGCGGCAATCGACATGACTGACGAAAAGAAATGCAGCAACGGGGAGGGCACCTGAGCAAAGGGGTAGTACATTTGATCGCGCACTCGCGATTGATCGTCGCGGGCCAGGCCCCAATGGCGAACATGGCCAACTATGCCCACTATCAGAACGGGGCTGGGACTCATGGCGGGAATCCAGATGCGCTTGCCAACTGCGTCTTTCGTGCCGAAGGCATGCTGGGCCAGATTGTCGTCAATCACGACCACCGCTTCGCTACCGATACGGTCGTGTTCATTGAAGAAGCGACCCTGGCGCAGCGGAATGCCCATCACTCTCAAGTAGTCCGGCGATACGCAGGACGCCAGCGCGACGGGCTCGTGGTTCGGTGGCGGGGGCGTGGCGGTGGTCCAGTAAGGGAGGGAGTTTTCTCCCTCGCGCATGGGGATAATATCGGCCAACGTGACCGAGTCAACGCCCGGGACGCGCCGGGCACGATCGAGTACGTCCTGCCAGGCCTCGCGGACCTGCTCGGGATTCCCTAGCGTGGCGGGAGAAAGCGCGAAGCGCGCGGCGATTACGTCGTGCACGTTGAAACCGGGATCGAGGGATGAGAGTGCGAGCAACGTGTGCCCAAGCATTCCGGCCGAGACCAGCAGCACCACGGCGAGGGCGATCACAGAGATTACAAATGCGCTATGCAAGCGGCGCGAGCTTCCGGCCATGCTTCGCGCGCCAGCGCGGAGCATTTTTTCCACGCCGCGCACAGGAACCCGCAGAGCCGGAGCCAGTCCGAAAAGAAGGCCGCTCAAAAGCGAGGCACCCACGGCGAAAACAAGTACGCGCCAGTCCAGATGGACCTCTTCCGCACGCGGCAAGCTGCCTGGCCAAAACGCAACAAATGGGTGAATGTTGACGAATGCGAGTACTACGCCAAGCGCGCCTCCGCCAAGGCCTAAGATTGCGCTTTCTGTAAGGCATTGACGCGCCAGGCGGCTGCGCCCAGCTCCCAGTGCTACACGCATGGCAAGCTCCCGCTCGCGTGAAACCGCGCGCGCCAACAGGAGACTTGCTATATTCACGCAGGCGATGAGCAGCACGAGGCCGACCGCGCACAGGAGCAGCCAGAGCGTCGAGCCGACATCTCCGACCACCTCCTTTTGAAGCGGGTAGGCGATCATGGTGAGCCCCGTATTCGACTTCGGATATTCCTCAGCCAGATGCCGCGCAGTCAGCGCGAGCTCAGCCCGGCCCTCGGCCAATCCAAACCCGGGCTGCAGACGTCCCATGACGCGCAGGAAACGTGCCCCGCGATTCTGCATTCGCGGGTCAGTGTTTTGCCTTGGCTCCAGCGGTGTGAACACGTCCGCCTCTCCATCCAACTGGAAGCCCGCGGGCGCAATGCCGACCACGATATATGGTTTGCCGTCATAAACGAGTGACTTGCCGATGGCGCTGGGTTCGCCGCCAAAGTCGCGCTGCCACAATCCATAGCTGATAATCGCGACAGGCGCTGCGCCCGGCCGGTCTTCGTCGGGCCGAAATGCGCGGCCTTGTACGGGAGAGATTCGAAGCGTGGAGAATAACTCCGCGGAGATCTGCCGCCCGTTCACGTACTCAGGTTCTCCGGGCTCACTGATGGTGCCCCCGCCATAAGTCCACGCCGCCAAGGCCAGCGTTAGGCTCTCGCGCTTGGCGTCGCCGAAATCGAGATTGGAAAAGCCCCAAAGCTCGCCAATCTGTTCCGTGAATACGCGTAAGGTGACCAGTCTGTCGGGTTCCGGGTAAGACAGCGGCCTTAGCAGAACACTGTTGACTACCGCGAACATGACGGTTGTGGCCCCGATGCCTAGTGCCAGTAACAGGAGCGCAATCGCCGTGAATCCGGGCTTTTGCCGGAATGTGCGAAGAGCATAGCGTGTGTCCTGCAGCAAATCCTCCAGCCAGCGTGTGCCCCGCGCGTCGCGGCACTTCTCCTTGACCTGTTCTGGACCGCCAAGAGCAAGGCGGGCTTGTCGTCGCGCTTCGTTTGGAGCTTGGCCTTGCGCGATGAGTTCGCTCGCGTGTTGCTCAAGATGGAAGCGCAGTTCCTTTTCGAGTTGTTCTTCCATCGTCCTCCGGCGCCACAGGCGCTGCCACCACGTCATTTCGCACCTCCCTCAGACATTTTGAGGACGAGCCCGACGGCTTCAATCAATCGCTGCCAGCTCGCGGCTTCCGTTTCGAGTTGCGTCCGCCCTTTGCGTGTCAGCTGATAGAACTTTGCCTCACGGCCGCTCTCCGTTTCCTCCCAATCCGCTGCAAGAAGGCCACGGTTTTCGAGCCGGTGCAAAGCCGGATAAAGCGAGCCTTGCGGAACCTGGACCACACCGCGCGACACCTGTTCCAGGCGTTGCGCGATGGCGTACCCATGCACCGGGCCGAGCGCGACCACTTTCAGAATCAACAAGTCCAGGGTGCCTTGCGGGAGATCGGACTTCTCTGGCATAGCATACCTCCGCCTCCTACCTATCTAACACAGGACCTGTAGAAGCGCAAGGTATGCGCCGGCCCAGCCCCGTGGAAATTGTTCATGGGTCGTGACGCACCCAGAAGAACCTCCCTGACTCCGCCGCGAGGCACCACTCATCGAGAAGGACGCGCCTAGCAAGAATCAACTTGCTCCGAATCCGGGACTGAGGATGACTTACCTGCTCGGTTTGTGCGATTCTTCTTCCGCACTGAAGTCCGGGGACGGAGAGCGATGCTGAAAAAGTTCAAGGATTTGACGGAAAAAGAGATTCTGGCTATCGCTATCGCCGCGGAAGAGGAAGACGGGAGGATTTACGGGGAGTTCGCGGACGCGCTGCGGGAAGAGTATCCCGCGACGGCGGAAATGTTTGAAGAGATGCGTGAAGAAGAGGTGGGACACCGCGACCGTTTGTTTGAGATGTTCCGGCAGCGGTTCGGGGACCGCATTCCGCTGATCCGGCGGGAAAACGTGAAGGGATTCCTGCAGAGGAGACCGGTATGGCTGGTCCGCCCGCTGGGCGTGAAGGTGGCCAGGAAGCAAGCGGAATTGATGGAGATGGAGGCGAGCCGTTTCTACGCGCGAGCGGCAAGCCGGACGACGGACGTGTCGACGCGGGAACTGCTGAACAAGCTTGGCGATGAGGAGAGAAAACACGAGCGGACGGCGGGTGAACTGGAAGAAAAACATCTTACGGCGAGCGCGAAAGCCACGGAGGATGAATCACACCGCAAACTGTTCCTGCTGCAAGTGGTGCAACCTGGACTTGCGGGCTTGATGGATGGCTCGGTATCGACGCTGGCACCGCTGTTCGCGGCGGCCTTCGCTTCGCACAAGAGCTGGGAAGCGTTTCTGGTGGGACTGGCGGCTTCGATCGGCGCTGGAATTTCAATGGCTTTTTCGGAGGGGCTTTCCGACGACGGATCGTTGACCGGACGCGGGTCTCCGTGGCTACGCGGTGGGGTGACCGGGTTGATGACCACGGCGGGCGGAATTGGGCATACGCTTCCTTTTCTAATCGCCAATTTTCATGTCGCTATGCTGGTTGCAGGTTGCAGTGATCATTGTTGCGGTCGAGCTGATGGTCATCAGTTACATCCGGCACCGCTACATGGATACGCCGTTCTTGCAGGCGGCGTTTCAGGTGATCGTGGGCGGCGTTTTGGTTTTCCTGACGGGATGGCTGATCGGCAGCGCATAAAAAAAGCGTTTTCTAGTTTGCGGCGTCACATCGAAAAGGACAGAAGGTGGCCGCAGGTTGCCCTCTGGTCCAAGAGCAAAACAAGCCGCGAAAGTGTAATTTCCTGCCCAAGCAAAAACCAAGCCGGAGCTATCGAAGGGCGGAAGCTCGCTCGATGAGTATGACGGATCAATCGGTCTGCGTTGCGGGAACTGGTGCGGGGGCGTGGGAGCGCGCTCCCTGGATCCAGGACTGCAGCCGATCCATGTAGATGTACACGACCGGGGTAGTAAAGAGCGTGAGCATCTGGCTGAGAATGAGGCCGCCGACGATGGTGATGCCCAGCGGGCGGCGGAGTTCGGAGCCGACACCCGCTCCGAGCGCGAGGGGCATGGCGCCCAGAAGCGCGGCCATGGTGGTCATTAGAATCGGACGGAAACGCAACAGGCAGGCCTTGTAGATCGCTTCCACAGGCGACAATCCTTCTTCCCTTTCCACTTGAACGGCAAAATCAATCATGAGGATGGCATTTTTCTTGACGATGCCGATTAGAAGAATGATGCCGATCAGCGCGATGATATTCAGGTCCGACTTGATGAATTGAATCGCGAGAAGCGCGCCGATGCCGGCAGAAGGAAGCGTGGAAAGAATGGTGATGGGATGAATGAAACTCTCGTAGAGGATGCCGAGAACGATGTAAACGGCGGCAAGAGCGGTGATGATCAGAACCGGCTGATTGGAGAGCGAATCCTGATAGGCCTGGGCGGTGCCCTGGAACGTGGCATGGACCGTCGCGGGAATACCGAGTTCGTGCTGGGCGGCCTGAATATGCAGAACGGCAGGGCCAAGCGAAGCGCCGGGCGCGAGATTGAAGGAAAGGGTGATGGCCGGAAAGATGCCCTGGTGGTTGACGGAAAGGGCGGTGTTGGAATGCTCGTAGTGGGCGA
>WNFJ01223078.1_pt1 | contig 16409 bp, 14 predicted proteins | sample 5400461 | NCBI WGS metagenome assembly WNFJ01 (sample SAMN13153349, study PRJNA577476) | soil metagenome | isolation source: 115 cm saprolite on Douglas fir-dominated hillslope | place: USA:California | collected 2013-09-17 | reverse complement strand
TGGGCGTTCCTCGACTCGTCCAAGAATCGTTCGAAGCACTGGTGCTCGATGCAGGAATGCGGCAACCGGTCCAAGACTCGCGCGTACCGCGCCCGCCGCGCACGCGGAGAATCCGGCTGATGAGCGCGGACACCTTCGTACGCCCCGCCCGCGGCGCCGACGCCGCCGACCTGGCCCGCATCCAGGTGGCGAGCTGGCAGGCCGGATACACCGATCTGGTCCCCGCGCCTGTGCTCGCCGAGCTCACCAGCGAGGCGGCGGTCAAGCGCTGGCAGGAGCAGTGGGAGGCCGCGGTGACGAGCCCGCCCACGAGCAGGCACCGCGTGCTCGTCGCGGTCGAGCGGGGCAGCGGCCGCACACCGGCCGTGGCCGGATTCACCTCGTTCGGCCCCGCGACCGACCCCGGCCTGTGGCCCGCGACCGACGCCGAACTCTTCGAACTGCACGTGCATCCGGACCGTGTGCGGCGCGGGCACGGCAGCAGGCTGCTCAACGCGCTCGCGGACACCGTGCGCGACGACGGCTTCCATACGCTCTGCACGTGGGCGCTCGAATCGGACACGTCCCTGCGGGACTTCCTCGAATCGGCAGGCTGGGCACCGGACGGCGCCCGCCGCCAGCTCGACATGGGCACGCCCATTCCCCAGGTGCGGCTGCACGCGGCGGTCGGCGGGCCATAGGCACGCGGCCGCACATAGGATCGGTTCGCGCGCGGCGCCACCTCCCCGGCGCGGCCTCCGGGCACCGCCTCCGGGCACCGCGGCGGCGGGTGGGACCGGCACAAGAACAGGCGAGGCAGGGCGAGACGTGGCGAGTGTGAGGGAATGGATATCGGGGGCACGCCCGCGAACGCTGCCCGCAGCGATCGTGCCCGTCGCCGTCGGCTCGGCCGTGGCCGCGGGCTACGGGCACTTCGTCTGGTGGCGGGCCGCGCTCGCGCTGTTCGTGGCGCTCTGTCTGCAGATCGGCGTCAACTACGCCAACGACTACAGCGACGGCGTGCGAGGAACCGACGCCCGCCGGGTCGGCCCGGTGCGGCTCGTCGCGACGGGACTCGCCCCGCCCCGCCGCGTTCTCGCCGCCGCGCTGTGCTGCTTCGCCGCCGCGTGCGCGGCCGGGCTTGTGCTCGCGGCCGTGACCTCCTGGTGGCTGGTGCTGGCCGGGGCGGCGGCGGTCGCGGCCGCCTGGTTCTACACGGGCGGCAGCAGGCCCTACGGCTACCGCGCGCTTGGTGAGATCTCCGTCTTCGTGTTCTTCGGCGTATTCGCCGTGACCGGAACCGCGTATGTGCAGCTCGGCCGGGTGCCGTGGCTCGCGCTCGCGGCGGCGGTTCCCGTCGGGCTGCTCGCGTGCGCGCTCCTTGTCGTCAACAACCTGCGGGATATCGGCACCGACGCGGTAACGGGCAAGCGAACCCTGGCGGTCGTGCTCGGTGAGCAGCGCACCCGGCTGCTCTACATGGCGTGCGCGCTCGTCCCGTTCGGCGCCGCGGCAGTGATCGCTGCGCTACGGCCGGTCGCGCTCGCCGCGCTCGCGGCCGTCCCGCTCGCCGCGGCGCCGGTCCGGCTGGTCCGTGGCGGCGCGGCGGGCCCACGGCTGGTGACCGCGCTCGCGCAGACGGGGCGGCTGCAACTGGCGTACGGGGTGCTGCTCGCGGCGGGCCTGGCCATCCGGCTGTAGCAGGCGGCCGGCCGCCGACGCGGGGAACGGCTGGTCAGGTGTCGACGTTCGGGCTCGGCCCGACGGGCACGAGACGCCCGGGTGGCTGCGGGATCACGACCGCGGACCGGGCGGTGAGGTCGGGGCGAATGTGCACGAGTTCGCCTGACGCCAGCATGCGCCAGCCGCTCTCACCGTCGAGTTGCTCGGAAGCGACGACGACGGACGCGGCCTGGTGCAATTCCGGCGCGTGCACCGATGACGTCGAACTGCGGACGTGCAGTCCGGCCGCGTCGCCGCCCAGGCCCACGGCCACCGGGCCGCCCGGCGCGCCCAGGGTGCCCGAGGCGCTTGTGCCGGCCGGCCGCTCGAGGATGTGCAGTGCATGCTGGCCCGGATAGCGCAGCGCCCACAGCTCGCCCGGCGCGGTGACGACGGTGTTCAGCGACGAGACCGGCAGGTTGGCGCCAATCCAGCGGGCGGCGGCGGCGATCCCCGCGGCCACGTCACCGTCGTGGGCGTCGATCTGCTGGGTCATGAACGCGAAGTACCGCTCGGAGTCGGTATCGCCGAGGACGAGCCGGCCGTAGGAACCGAGCCGCTCGTCCAGGCGCGCCACCTCACCGAACCCTCCGTTGTGCGCCATGATCCGGCCGTGCATGGCGAACGGGTGGGTGTTCTGCGCGGTCCGGCCGCCCGCGGTGGCCCAGCGGACGTGCGCGGCAAACGTCGTCGACTCGGCCTGTTTCGCCGCGTGGATGAACTTCTCGTCGCTGAACGCCGGCTCGGGTTGCTTGTCGAGAATGGGCGTCCCCGCAGCGTCGAAGAACCCGATCCCGCTGCCGTCGACGTTGCGGTGGCTCTGTACCTCAAGGGAGTCGGGCGCGTCGAGCAGCCAGAACGTCGCCCGGATACGCGTGGTCCCCGCCGTCAGCCCGAACAGCCGGCACATTTGTCTCCTCCGCTCCCCCGGCGTGCGCCCAACGATCAGCGTCGGCCCACATCGATCATTCCAGGTGCCCGCGGCGCGGGCTGGGCCTACGATCAGTTGACGCCATTGGCCGGCTCGCGTCCACCTTCGGGTGGGCCCGAGACGAAAGGCACGCAGGCACGGAGGCAGCGCCAGTGTTGATGTTGCGATGCGACGCGACCATCAGGGCCGAGCCCGAACAGGTCTGGCGCTTTTGGACGGACGTGTCTGACTGGCCACGCTGGGACCCGAGCAAGGAGATCGCCCGCCTGGACGGCCCGTTCGCCGCGGGCACGTCCGGCTGGGCCAAGCAGCGGGGCAACCTGGGCGGCCCCTTCACGATCACCGTCGTGGAACCGTACCGTCGCTGGGCCAGCGAATGCCCGTTGCCCCTCGGCAAGGTCGTGTTCGACCACCTGATCGAGCCGCAGCCGGGCGGATGCGCCAAGGTCACCAAGAGCGTCGAGGTGTACGGCGGGTTCGGGCCCCTCTTCCGGCTCTTGTTCGCGGCCAAGATGCGCACGGACATAGCCGGGGCGTTCGCGGCGCTCGAACGGCACATACTCGTAACGTCCGGGCGAGCCCCCTAGCTCCCGAGCGCCGCCCGCTGAGCTGCGGCCGGCGCGCCGTTGTGCTTCCGTGCGCGTGGCATCGCAGCGGGTAAACCGAATGATCCCGAACGGCTGCCGCCACCTGTCACCAGCTGTCGGCCGGCGCGCCCGCCGGGCACCAAAGCGCGGGACCTTCGTCCCTGGCGAGGTCGGCGGGCGTCTGGTCGAGTAGAGGCAACGAGAAGGGCACAACAGACAACGAGCAAGGGGAATGGCGGAGATTTCCGCTGCTCGTGCGGTCTGGCTCCGCGAGCAGCGGAGAGCCCTTCTCGTTACTTCAGGGTGGGATCAGGCTAGCCCGAGCATCGTGTCAAGCCCGACGGTCAGGCCCGGGGGAAGTGCGGGGATGCCGCGGATCGCCGCGAGCACCCCTGGCATGAACGACGAGCGGTCGAGCGAGTCGTGCCGTATGGTCAGCACCTCGCCGTGACCGCCGAGCAGAACCTCCTGGTGGGCCACGAGCCCGGCGAGCCTGACCGCGTGCACGCGCACGCCGACGACGTCGGCCCCCCGCGCTCCGGCGAGCGCCGTCGTGGTGGCATCAGGCGCCGGGCCGAGGCCCGCGGCCGACCTGGCCGCCGCGATGAGCGACGCCGTCCGCGCGGCGGTACCCGACGGCGCGTCGACCTTGCCCGCGTGGTGCAGCTCGACGATTTCCGCGGACTCGAAAAATGACGCGGCCTGCGCGGCGAACCGCATCATCAGCACCGCGCCGATGGAGAAGTTCGGCACGACGAGCACGGTGATTTCCGGCGCCTCGCCGAGCGACAACCTGACCGCGGCGAGCCGTTCCTCGTCGAACCCGGAGGTGCCGATCACCATGTTCCGGCCGTGGGCGGCGCACCAGCGCAGGTTGTCCATGACCGCGCCCGGGCTGGTGAAGTCCACCACCACGGCCGCCAGGGCGAGCTGATCGCGTGGGTCGCCGATGTCGACGGCGGCGGTCAGGTCCATGTCGCCGGAGCCCGTCACCGCACGGCACACCTCGGTGCCCATCCGGCCCTTGGCGCCGAGCACGCCAACTTTGATCATCTGTGTCCTCCGTCCGGGCGCCGATCCAGGCAGCCCGGCGCCGCGCGCGTCAGGCGGCACGGGAACGCGGCCGGGCGATCACGGGGCGACAGCGGCGGAGAAGTCCGTGTCCTCGTCGAACGGGCCGACGACGGCGAGCACCTTCGGCTGGCCGAGCACCTGCTGCGCGACGTCCCGCACGTCGTCAGGCGTGACCGCCTCGATCTTGGCCAGAATGTCGTCGACCGGCTCGAGCCGCGGGTGGACCAGTTCGCTCTTGCCGAGCCGGCTCATCCGTGACGAGGGATCCTCGAGGCCGAGTACGGTCGACCCGCGCATCTGCCCCTTGCCCCGCTCGATTTCAGGCTCCGTGAGCCCGGCGGTGAGCACCTTGCCGATCTCTTCGCGGCAGATCGCGAGCACCTCGTCCGTCTTGGCGGGCAGGCAGCCCGCGTACACGCCGAACATGCCGCTGTCCGCGTGCTGTGACACGAAGCTGTAGACCGAGTACGCCAGGCCGCGCTTCTCCCTGACCTCCTGGAACAGCCGCGAGGACATGCCGCCGCCGAGCGCCGCGTTCAGCACGCCGAGAGCGAAGCGCCGCTCGTCGGTGCGGGCGAGCCCGTCCGTGCCGAGCACGATGTTCGCCTGCTCGGTGCGCCGTGACACCAGCCGGACACCCGGCACCGCGAGCGGGGCGCCCGGCCCGGACAGCCGTGGCGGCTCCGGGCTCGCGTCGCCGAGTACGCTGCCGAACGCCTGCCGGACGAGCGTCACGACCTCGTCATGGCCGACGTTTCCTGCCACCGCGACCACCAGGTTCTCCGGGCGGTAGCGCGCGGCGTAGTGCTCGGCGATCTGCTCCCTGGTGATCGTGTTGATGGAGTCGGTCGTGCCGAGGATCGGGCGGCCGAGCGGCGTGTCGCCGAACAGTTGCGCGGCGAACGCCTCGTGCACGACGTCCGAGGGGTCGTCGTCGTTCATCGCGATCTCTTCCAGGATCACGCCGCGCTCGGCGTCCACGTCCTGGGGGGAGATCAGCGAGGAGGTGACCATGTCGGACACGACGTCGATCGCGAGCGGCAGGTCGGCGTCGAGCACGCGCGCGTAGTAGCACGTGTACTCCTTGCCCGTGAACGCGTTCAGCTCACCGCCGACCGCGTCCATGGCGGCCGAGATGTCCAGCGCGGTACGCCTGCGGGTGCCCTTGAACAGCAGGTGTTCGAGGTAGTGGGTGGCGCCGGCGTGGGCCGTGTCCTCATCACGCGACCCGACGCCGGCCCAGATGCCGAATGCCGCCGACCGGACCGACGGCAGCGTTTCCGTGATGACGCGCAGGCCACCGGGCAGTATGGTCCGCCGGACCGGGTCTGGATTGGCCATCACCGTCACTGGTCGCGGTTTCCACGGAAGCGGGTACGGGTGCCCCGGTCGCCACGGTCGCCACGATCTCCCCGGTCGCCACGATCTCCCCGGTCGCCGCGATCTCCCCGGTCGCCGCCGCCTGATCCGCGCTGGGCTCCGCCGAGATCCTCGCCGGCCGCCTCACGCTCGACGACCTCGACAGGGACGAGCGAGAGCTTGCCGCGGTCGTCGACCTCGCGGATCTCGACCTGGATCTTCTCCCCCACCTTGATGACATCGTCGATGTTCTCGATCCGTGCGCCGCCGTGCAGCTTGCGGATCTGCGAGATGTGCAGCAGGCCGTCCTTGCCTGGCAGCAGCGAGATGAACGCGCCGAACGTCGTCGTCTTCACCACGGTGCCCAGGTACCGCTCGCCGACCTCGGGCATGTGCGGATTGGCGATCGAGTTGATCGCGGACCGCGCGGCCTCGGCGGACGGGCCGTCGGTGGCACCGATGTAGATCGTGCCGTCGTCCTCGATCGTGATCTCCGCGCCGGTGTCCTCCTGGATCGAGTTGATCATCTTCCCCTTGGGCCCGATGACCTCGCCGATCTTGTCCACCGGCACCTTGATCGTAATGATCCGCGGCGCGTACGGGCTCATCTCGCCCGGCGCGCTTATCGCCTGCCGCATGACGTCGAGGATCGTCAGCCGGGCGCCCCGCGCCTGCTTGAGCGCGGATGCGAGCACCGACGCCGGGATGCCGTCCAGCTTGGTGTCGAGCTGGAGCGCGGTGATGACGTCGGCGGTGCCAGCCACCTTGAAGTCCATGTCACCGAACGCGTCCTCCACCCCGAGGATGTCGGTCAGCGTGACGTACTGGCCGTCCTCGTGGATCAGGCCCATCGCGATCCCCGCCACCATCTCCTTCAGCGGCACGCCGGCGTCGAGCAGCGACATCGTGCTCGCGCAGACCGAGCCCATCGAGGTGGAGCCGTTGGATCCGATCGCCTCGGAGACCTGCCGGATCGCGTAGGGGAACTCCTCGCGGGTCGGCAGCACGGGGATGAGCGCACGCTCCGCGAGCGCCCCGTGCCCGATCTCCCTGCGCTTGGGCGAGCCCACCCGGCCCGTCTCGCCGGTGGAGTAGGGCGGCATGTTGTAGTTGTGCATGTAGCGCTTGGTGCGGTCCGGGTTGAGCGTGTCGATGATCTGCTCCATGCGCAGCATGTTCAGCGTGGTGACGCCGAGGACCTGCGTTTCGCCGCGCTCGAAGAGCGCGGACCCGTGCACCCGCGGCAGCACGTGCGCCTGTGCGGTCAGCGGCCGGATGTCGGCCGTACCGCGGCCGTCGATGCGCACACCCTCGGCGATGATCCGCTCACGCACCAGCTTCTTGGTCAGCGCGCGGAACGCGTGGCTGATCTCCTTCTCGCGCCCCTCGAAGGCGGTTCCGAGCTTCTCCATGGCGAGCGCCTTGACGCGGTCGGTCTCCGCCTCGCGCTGCTGCTTGCCCGCGATGGTCAGGGCCTGCGTGAGCTCGCCGCGGACCGCCTCGGTCAGCGCGTCGTAGACGTCCGGCTGGTAGTCCTGGAAGACGGGGAACTCCGCGGCCGGCTTGGCGTCGCCCGCCGCCGCCGAGTCGGCCGCCACCCGGCTTTGCGCCTCGCAGAGCAGCCTGATGAACGGCTTGGCCGCCTCGAGGCCCTCGGCCACGGTCTCCTCGGTCGGTGCGACCGCGCCGCCCTGGCCGGCCGCCGCCGCCGCGAGCAGGGCGAGGGTGTGCTTGGTCGACTCGGCCTCGACCATCATGATGGCCACATCACCCGCGCCGCCGTCCTCGGCGGCGGCATCCACGATCCGGCCGGCCACGACCATGTCGAAGGTGGCGCGCTCGAGCTCGGTGTGGGTGGGGAAGGCGACCCACTGGCCGTCGATGAGCGCGACCCGGACGGCGCCGATCGGCCCGGAGAAGGGCAGCCCAGCCAGCTGGGTCGAGAGCGAGGCAGCGTTGATGGCGACCACGTCGTAGAGGTGGTCGGGGTTAAGCGCCATGATGGTGGCGACGACCTGCACCTCGTTGCGCAGGCCCTTGACGAACGACGGGCGCAGCGGCCGGTCGGTGAGGCGGCAGGTGAGGATCGCGTCCTCGGACGGCCGGCCCTCGCGGCGGAAGAACGAGCCGGGGATGCGCCCGATGGCATACATCCGCTCTTCCACGTCGACCGTGAGCGGGAAGAACTCGAGCCCTTCCCTCGGATGCTTGGACGCGGTCGTGGCCGCCAGGACCATCGATTCGTCGTCCAGATAGGCGACTGCGGAACCGGCGGCCTGGCGGGCGAGCCTGCCGGTCTCGAAACGGATCTTGCGGGTGCCGAACCGTCCGTTGTCGATAACGGCTTCGGCGCTGTACACACCCTCCACGGGAGGGACCTCCTTGGTGTTCTCGGAGTCCCGCGCGGGCCCGCCGGCCGGCCGTGGCGTGCCATGTCGATCGCCGGCCGGTCTTCGATCGAAGCCCTCGGCTCATGCGGGGCCCTCGCGGGCGGGTGCATCAATCCGAGAACCACTACCGAGGACCGGCCCTGGGCATACCGGGTCCGGGCTGCGGGACATCCTGTTAGCTTGTGTCACGTTTTCAGTTGTATCGCGGCGCTGGGGCCGCGTTGGGCCGCGCCGGGGCGCCGCTTACCTGCGCAGACCGAGACGTTCGATCAGCCGGCGGTACCTGGTGATGTCCTTCTTCGTCAGGTACTTCAGCAGCCGCCGGCGGCGCCCGACCAGCAGCAGCAGGCCATGCCTGCTGTGATGATCGTGCTTGTGCGTCTTCAGGTGCTCGGTCAGGTCGTTGATTCGCCGCGTCAGCAGTGCGACTTGGACTTCCGGCGAACCGGTGTCACCCTCACCCGTCGCATGGTCCGCGATGATCGTCTTCTTGACGGCGGTTTCGAGCGGCACGTCGCTCCTTCTCTGTGCTCGCCGTGCACTGTGCGTACTCGAAGTGCGTACCGTGCACTGGGTGCTGAAGATACGGGTCTAGATACCCCCGAGGCCTGCCACCTGAGGGTGCAGCAGACCGAAGCCGGTTGTTCACCAGCAGCACTTCACCGTACCACGGTGATTGCGTCAACTATCCGCCGCCGACAGTGATGTCGCGGGCCTGGTCGACATCCCGGCGCATCTGCGCGACGAGATCGTCGACCGACGTGAACTTCTCCGTGCCGCGCAGCCGCGCGGTGAAGTCCACCGCGACGTGCGTGCCGTACAAGTCCAGGTCGTCGCGGTCGAGGGCGTACGCCTCGACGGTCCGGTCGCGGGGGCCACCGTCGTCGAACGTCGGGTTGGTGCCGATCGAGATGGCCGCGGGCCAGCACTCCTCGGCCCGGCCGTCGGGATCGAAACTGGACAGCCAGCCGGCGTAGACGCCGTCGGCCGGGACCGCCGTGTGCGGCGGCCACTCCAGGTTCGCGGTCGGGAAACCGAGCGCACGGCCGCGCCGGTGACCGCGGATCACCACGCCCTCCACCCGGTGCGGCCGGCCGAGCGCGCGTGCGGCGCCCTCGACGTCGCCGGCCGTGAGCCGCTGCCTGATGTAGCTGGAGGAGATGGTGATCCCGTCCTCGACGAGGAGCGGCACGCCTTCTGCGACGAAGTCGTACTTCTCGCCGAGTTCGGTGAGCAGGTTGAGGTCACCCGCCGCCTTGTTGCCGAACCGGAACGTCGCCCCGATCACGACCCGGGCCGCCCGCAGTTTGTCGACGAGCACGGACCGCACGAACTCGTCCGGCTTGAGCTGGGAAAACTCGTAGGTGAAGGGCAGCACGCAGACCGCGTGCACACCCAGCCCGGCGAGCAGCCCGGCCCGCCGCCGCGACGTGCAGAGGAAGGGCGGGTGGGTGCCCGGCCGCACGACCTCGTCCGGATGCGGGTCGAAAGTGACCGCGACGACCGGCAGGCCGGCCGCTGCCGCCGCCTCGGCCGCGCGCCCGACCAGCCGCTGATGACCACGGTGCACGCCGTCGAACACGCCGATGGTGACGACCGCGGGACCCCAGTCCGTGGGCACGTCGTCGAGGCCGTGCCAGAGCCGCACGCTGCGCTCCCTCCCGCGAGTGTCGCCCGCCGCCGGCTCCGGCCGGCGCGGGCCTCACGCCCCAAGCCTGCCATGTGTGGGCCAGCGGCTGAGCCACCCGCCCGCCGATAGCCGCTAAATAGATTCCACGGCCGGCGGCTAGGGCACGAAGACGGCGAGCGGCCTGGCCACGCCGCCCTCCTCCTCGATCAGTGCGAGGAACCCGCCGTCCGGGCCGTAGACGGCGACCGGCCCAGGGCCGATGCCAGCGGCGGGCAGCGTGCCACCATGGGCCACCCGTTCTGCTTCCTGGCCCGTCACCTCCCGGCGCGGGAACTCGGCGGCGGCGGCGTCGGCCAGTGGCAGCACGGTGAAGGACGCGGCGAGCTGGTCGAGAGTGCGGGCGCCCGCGATGTCGTAGCGGCCCGACCTGATCCGGCGCAGCGCGACGAGGTGCCCGCCGACGCCGAGCGCCGCGCCCAGGTCGCGCGCCAGCGACCGGATGTACGTGCCGCTCGAACAGGTCACGGAAACGTCGGCGTCGATCACGGGGGCCGCGGCGGCGGTGGCCCGGCGGATCGCGGCGACGTCGAATACACGTACTGTCACATCGCGTGCACGCAGGGGGGCGACGCGGCCGGAACGGGCCACCCGGTACGCCCGCTCGCCCGCCACCTTCACCGCGCTCACCTGCGGAGGTACCTGGCGGATCTCGCCGGTCAGCGCCGCCGCCGCGGCCCGGATCTCCCCGGTGGTCAGATGGCCGGCGCCTGCCGCGGACACGATCTCACCCTCGGCGTCATCGGTGCTCGTGGCCTGGCCGAGCCGCATGGTGCCGGTGTATGCCTTCTCCGCCAGGGTCAGGTGGCCGAGCAGCCTGGTCGCTTTCTCCACCCCGACGACGAGCACCCCGGTCGCCATCGGGTCGAGCGTGCCCGCGTGGCCCACCCGGCGGGTGCCCGCCAGGCGGCGGATCTGGGCCACCACGTCGTGCGAGGTCCATCCTGATGGCTTGTCGACGATCACGAGACCCGATGCGGCGGGGGTCACCGGCTGCTTTCCGCCGCGGTCCCGCCACCGGCGAGCAGCCCACGCAGCCGCTCGATGGTGTCCGCCACCGGCAGGCGGGAGGTGAATCCGGCCGCCATCGGGTGGCCGCCACCGCCGAGTTCGATGCACGCCCGCCCGACGTCCACCTTCCCCTTCGACCGGGCCGACACCTGCCACGCGCCGTCGTCGTCCTGTTTGAAGACGATGGCGACCTCGGCCTCCTCGGTCCTGCGGACCACATCGATCATCGGCTCGACGACGTCGTAGGCGATGCCGTGCGCCGCCCGGTCGGCGCGGCTCACGGTCGTCCAGACCAGGCCAAGCCCGCCTGCCTGCTGCGGCTCGAGCACGGCACGGCCCAGCGCGGCAGCAAGGACCCGCAGGTAGCCGAAGGGCGCGCGGTCCCAAAGCTCACGCGCGACCACCTCGGGCGCGATGCCGGTCTCGAGCAGCCTGGCCGCGAGCCTGTGCACGCCGGCCGTTGTCGACGCGTGCTTGAACGAGCCCGTGTCGGTCACCAGCCCGGCGTAAAGGCCCATCGCGATCGGCCGGGTCAGCGGCAGGGCAAGCCGGTCGATCAGCTCGCACGCCAGCACGGCCGTTGCCGCGGCCGCGGGATCCACCAGGTGAATCGTGCCGAACCGGGTGTTCGAGGCGTGGTGGTCGACGACGATCAGCTGGCCCGCGCGCGCCGCGCTCGGCGCGAGCACGCCGAGGCGGTCCCGGCTCGCGGCGTCGAAAGTGATCATCACGGATGGGGCGGCAGGAAACTCGGCCGGCCGGGCGAGCAGGCCCAGATCTGGAAGGAACCGCAGGTTGTCGGGCACCGACGGCGGGTCGTCGCCGAACGACGCCACGATCCGCCGCGGCCGCGGGCCGCGGGCCGGCCGCGCCGCGGCGGCGCGCAACGCGTGCGCCACGGCGAGCATGGAGCCGAGCGCGTCGCCGTCCGGGCGCACGTGACAGGCCAGGCAGACCTCGTCCGCGGTTTCAAGGACCGCGACGGCCCGTTCCCACTCGCCCGCCGGGGGGCCGGCGGTAAGGCCCGGCGGCAGATCCGGCGCGGCGGCCGACGAGCTGACGACGCTCACGACGGCGAGTATCCCGCTTCGTGATCTGGTCCGCCGGCGGATTGACGAAGGTCGTGTCCGGCCCTCACCCGAGCCGCACCGTCACTGCCGTCACCGTCGTCACCCCGGCCGGCCGTTCCCGCATCCGCGGCGTCGGCTTGCTCCGCATCGTCGCCGGCGGCCGTCTTGTACGGGTCCGGGTCGCCCGCGGGCAGCGCGCCCGCGCGGCTGCGCGCCACGCCCGCGTCGGCCGCTCTGGCCCGTTCGAGCAGCTCCTCGATGTGCCGCGCATTGTCTGGAATTGTGTCGGCGACGAAGGTCAGCGACGGCGTGTGCCGCAGCCCGGTCTGGCGCCCCACCTCGGACCTGATGACGCCCTTGGCGCTTTCCAGCGCCGCCGCGGTCGCGGCCCGCTCTTCTGGCGGGCCGTACACCGTGTAGTACACGGTCGCGTCCCGCAGATCCCCCGTCAGGCGCGCGTCCGTCACGGTGATGAAGCCGAGCCGCGGATCCTTGATCCGGAGCTCGAGCATCTCGGCGACGATCCGGGCGATCCGGTCGGAGAGCTTGCGCGCACGCGCCGCGTCCATGATCAGTCACTCCTCTGCTGTGAACAGCCGCTGCCGCGCGGACAGCAGCTCGAGTTCCGGCCGGCCTGCGACGAGGCGCTCGCAAGCCGCGAGCACCTCGCCGGCGTAGGCGGCCGTCGATGACACAACGGCGATCCCGATTTCCGCGCGCCGGTGGCGGTCCAGGTAACCGGTTTCGGCCACCGAGGCGCCTGGATAGCGCCGCCGCAGTTCTGCGACGAGGGGCCGGACCGCCGAGCGCTTCTGCTTCAGCGACGCGACGTCACCGAGCAGCAGGTCAAGCGTTAGCACGCCGACGTACATCCGGCCCCAGTTCCTGGCGAGTTATCAGGCCCGCGGCTTCTCCCGCATCTCGAAGGTCTCGATAACGTCCTCGATCCTGATGTCGTTGTAGCCGATACCGATACCGCACTCGAAGCCCTCGCGCACCTCGGTGACGTCCTCCTTGAACCGCCGGAGCGACTCCACCGTGAGGTTGTCGGAGATCACGACACCGTCGCGGACCAGGCGGGCCTTGCTGCCCCGGTTGATGGTGCCGGAGCGCACGATGCAGCCCGCCACGTTGCCGACGCGCGGCACCCTGAACATCTCCCTGACCTCGGCGGTACCGAGCTGCACCTCTTCGAACACGGGCTTGAGCATGCCCTTGAGCGCTGCCTCGATCTCGTCGATCGCCTGGTAGATGACCGAGTAGTACCGGATATCCACACCCTCGCGCTGCGCCAGCTCGCCCACTCGTTCGGCCGGCCTGACGTTGAAGCCGATGATGACGGCGTCGGACGCGATGGCGAGGTTGACGTCATCCTGCGTGATGGCACCGACGCCGCGGCCGATCACGCGCAGGTTGACCTCGTCGCCGACGTCGATCTTGAGCAGCGCGTCCTCGAGCGCCTCCACCGAGCCGGAGACGTCACCCTTGATGATGAGCAGGAGTTCTTCCTTCTCCCCTGCCTTGAGTGCGCTCTCCAGATCTTCGAGGGTGACGCGCCGGCGGCGCTGCGCGAACTGCGCGTTGCGCTCGCGCGCCTCGCGCCGTTCCGCGATCTGCCTGGCCACCCTGTCGTCGTTGACGACAAGGAAGCTGTCGCCCGCGCCAGGAACCGCGGCGAGACCGAGCACGAGCACCGGGCGCGACGGTGGCGCCGATGTCACCGTGTCACCGTTCTCGTCGAGCATCGCCCGCACCCGGCCGAACGCCTCACCGGCGACGATCGGGTCGCTCACGTGCAGCGTGCCGCGCTGGACGAGAACCGTCGCGACCGGGCCGCGACCGCGGTCCAGGTGCGCCTCGATCGCGACGCCCTGGGCCGGCTGGTTCGGGTTGGCGCGAAGATCCAGTTCGGCGTCGGCGGTCAGGATCACCGCCTCGAGCAGGTCGTCGATGCCGATCCGCTCCTTGGCCGATACGTCGACGAACAGGGTCTGCCCGCCGAACTCCTCCGCCACCAGCCCGTACTCGGTGAGCTGCGAGCGCACCCGCCGCGGATCCGCGCCCTCCTTGTCGATCTTGTTGACGGCGACCACGACCGGCACTCCCGCCGCCTGGGCGTGGTTGAGTGCCTCCGTGGTCTGCGGCTTCACGCCATCGTCGGCCGCGACGACGAGCACGACCAGGTCGGTGGTCTCCGCGCCGCGCGCCCGCATCGCGGTGAACGCCTCGTGGCCGGGGGTGTCGATGAAAGTGATCTTGCGTTCCTGGCCGTCGACCTCGGTGGTGACCTGATAGGCACCGATGTGCTGGGTGATGCCGCCAGCCTCCGCGGCGGCCACGTTGGTGTGCCTGATCGCGTCGAGCAGCTTGGTCTTCCCGTGGTCGACGTGGCCCATCACGGTTACCACCGGCGGGCGCGCGACGAGGTCGGCGTCGTCGCCCTCGTCCTCGCCGAACTCGATGTCGAACGACTCGAGCAGTTCGCGGTCCTCCTCCTCCGGGGACACGACCTGCACGTTGTAGTTCAGCTCGAGGCCGAGCGACTGCAGGGTCTCGTCGTTCACCGACTGCGTCGCGGTCACCATCTCACCCAGGTGGAAGAGCACCTGGACGAGCGAAGCCGGGTTCGCCCCGATCTTGTCGGCGAAATCGGCGAGCGAGGCGCCGCGGGACAGCCTGATCACCTGGCCGTTGCCGCGCGGAACGTGCACGCCGCCGATCGCGGGCGCCTGCATGTTGTCGAACTCCTGGCGCCGCTGCTTCTTCGACTTCCTGCCCCGCGACGGACGGCCGCCCGGGCGGCCGAACGCACCCTGCGTGCCGCTGCGGCCGCGGCCCGCGGGCCCGCCGGGACGGGCACCACCACCACCACCGCCGCCGCCTGGACCGCCGCCGCCTGGACCGCCTCGCGGCCCGCCGCCAGCGCGCTGGCCCGCACCCGCGCCACCGCCGCCGCCACGCCCGCCTGGCCGCACGCCGCCGGAACCGCCAGGGGCCGGCCGCCCGCCGCCACCGCCGCCTGGGCCGCGGCTCGGCGCTGGGCGCGACGGCATGTTCATCGGGCTAGGACGAGGGCCGCCGGGCCGGGGCATGCCCGGTGCCGGTGGCCGGCCAGGGCCGGCGCCGCGGCCTGCGGGGGGACGCGGAATGCCGCCCGCCTGCCCGCCACGGCCCGCAGCGCCCACGCCGCCAGCCGGCTGGCCTAGGCCGGCCGCACCTGGCCGCGGCGGGCCAGGACGCGGCCCGGCGCCGTGCGGGCCGGCACCCTGCGGTGCGCCGCCTTGCGGCCCAGTGCCCGCCGGGGCCGGACCCTGCGGCGGAGCGGGCCGTGCCGCGCCCATGCCGGTCGCCGTGGAACTGAACGGATTGTTGCCTGGCCTCGGCCCGGGCCGCGCACCCGGGCGGCCTCCGGGCCGTCCGCCTGACCTGCCTCCAGGCCGCGGGGCAGCCGGCTTCGGCCCGCCCGGCTTCTGGGTGCCAGGACCCGGCGGAACCGCGCCCGGCCGCGCCTGCGGCGCGGCGGGCTGCGGCGGCGGCTGGGACGGTACTGGCGGGACGGCGGGCGGTGCAGCCGGACCGGCCTGGGCCGCGGCGGGCCGCGCCGCATCCCGGTCGCCGACTGAGCGAGCCTGCGCGCCACCCCGGCCGTCCTGCGTGCGGCCCGGCGGGCCGGCCGGAACGCCGGGGACGCGAGGCGGCGCAGGCCGCGAGCCTGACGGCGCGGGGGCAACGGGCGCTGCCTGACCCGCGGCCGGGCTCGCGGGCACACCAGGCGCGGGCACACCAGGCGCCGCCGGGCGCGGTGCGCCGCGGCGCTGGCCACCGTTCTGGCCGTCGGGCTGGCCGCCCGTGACGGGTGCTGTCTGCGGCCGCTGCGCACGCGGTGCCTCACGTGCTGGTTCCTTCGCTGGCCTAGCCTGCTGGGCCGCGAATGCCTCCGTGAGCCTGCGGACGACAGGCGCTTCGATCGTCGATGACGCCGAGCGCACGAACTCGCCCATCTCCCGGAGCTTGGCCATGACGGCCTTGCTTTCAACGCCGAACTCTTTCGCGAGTTCGTAAACCCGGACCTTCGCCACTGCTCTCCTCTACCAGACCCTTACTACCGGTCCGAGGGCGGGCATGCTCCGGGCCGGCGTCAGCGTTCGCTGCTCATCGCTGCGTGCTCATCGGGCGCTCATCGCGTTCTCGACCTGCTTTCCCGACTCGTCTCTGCCGGTCGTTCCTCTTGCCGGGCTGCGGATGCCGCCTGGTCCTGGTGCCCAAGATAATCAGCGAGCGGGCCGACATCGAGCGGTCCTGGGCGGCGAAGCACCCGCGGGAAGGCCCGACGTCCTTCAGCTTGCTCAAGGCACCTTAGGTCGGGGTGCAGGTACGCACCCCGGCCGGGCAGCCGCCCTCGGACGTCGGGGACAATCGCGTCCCCGGTGACCACCAGGCGAAGCAGTCCGGATTTGACCTCGCGGCGCTTGCATCCCACGCACGTACGTACCGGGCCTGCGCGCACCGCTCGGCCGTTCCCGCGCAAGTCTACCGCGCCGGCGCGTCGGCGGGACCTGTCACCGGCCCCGCAACATCATCGCCGTGCGTCCGGTCGCG
>WNFJ01715232.1_pt1 | contig 16413 bp, 17 predicted proteins | sample 5400461 | NCBI WGS metagenome assembly WNFJ01 (sample SAMN13153349, study PRJNA577476) | soil metagenome | isolation source: 115 cm saprolite on Douglas fir-dominated hillslope | place: USA:California | collected 2013-09-17 | reverse complement strand
GGATCATCAAGACCGGCTACGACATCGCCCTGTGGTCGTGGTTCCGCACCGTGCCGCTGCCCGGCCCCGGCCGCGCCGGCTCTGCCCGGGCGCCGCCGGGCCGCGGTCCCGCCGGGGAAGCAGGCGGCTGCCACCGTCAGGCTGGCCTGGAGGACGCCCAGGCCAGCACCGGACCTCAGAAGGAGAAGCGACCATGAAACGGGTCAGCAGGCCCGGGCCCCCGGCGGCCGCGACGATCGGCTACGAGGACCTGCGGGCGGGCACGGTCCGCCAGGTAGCCCAGCTGATGGCCGCTGCGGCGATCACCGCCCCCAAATCCGGCGGGCAGCTGTTCCTGGCCGGGAAGCCGAACTTCATGGAGACCGTCATCGCCGACGACGCCGCCACCCGCCGCGAGCTGGCCGCCTGGATGCGGGCCCGCGGGAAGGAACGCCGCGAGCGGATCTGGTTCCGAGACGCCGACGCCGCCGAGGCGGTCGACGCGATCTTGTTCGTCGGGCTGCTGCCGGGGTGGTACCCGCCGAACTACGACTGCGGCGCCTGCGGGTACGCGACCTGCGCCGAGTTCCTGCACCACACCAAGACCCTGCGCCGCGCCTCGCAGGAACTGGAGTTCGCCGGCCCGGTGTGCAACCTGCGCGACATCGACCTCGGCATCGCGGTCGGCTCGGCGGCCAAGACGGCCGCCATGCACTCGATCGACTGCCGGTGCCAGACCCGGGTCGCGGTCGCCGCCCGCAAGCTCGGCCTCATCCAGGCCGACCACGCCGTTGCCCTGTCGCTGTCGATGACCCACAAAGCGGTAGGGTTCGACCGGCCGATGCCGGAGGCGGAGTTCGACAACCCGGACCTGCCGTCCACCGGCACGCTGCCGACCGGCGTGCCGGGTGCGTCCCGCCACGGCGGCGCCAGGAACCGGCAGGCACCCCGGGAGCCGATCCGCCGCACGGAACCCTGACATGAAGCCGCCGACCCGGCCAGCTGACCGTGCCACCGGCCCGGCCGCCGCTGCGCAGGCGCCCGATCCTGCCAGCGCCCGAGGGCCTGGCCGGAGTCAGCGGATGCCAGGCCGGGGAACTGTGACCCTGCTCCTGCTCGTGGCCACGTCCCTGGCCGCATGCTCGCCGACGGCTCACCGCCCTGCCCCGACGGCGACCCAGCCGGCCGCGCGCACCACGCGGCCCGGCCCGGACCAGCAGACCGCCGCGGCTCTCATCCGCATCGCCCAGGCCTTCAACGACAACTACGACGCTAACGACGACGGGCCGGTCTGGGACCGCTGGGACGCCCGCAGCCAGGCCGTCATCTCCCGCGCCGGCTACATCCGCCGGCACGCTGAGTGCGCGACCGCCCCGCAAGGACCCGCCCACGTCGAAACCGCCACGCCCGGGCCGCACGGCGCCTGGCTGGTCCAGTACGAGATCGGCGGGCAGCAGCTCACCGACTACTGGTACTACACCGCCCGGCGGTGGGTGTTCGACCTGCTGCTCAGCAACCCCGACGCGGCCCGGCTGTACCGGCTGCCGTTCGCGCAATACGCCGCCCAGACCGGCTGCCAGGACCATTAGCAGCCAGGCGACGGCGCGCTCATCAGGCCGCCGCCGGAGGGCGCAGACGCCTGCCGCCGCCAGCGGCGGGCGGAGTGCCTGGCCGCGGGCCGCGCTCAACCGCGGCCCGGCCGGCTCGATCCCGCTCCCCCCGCACTAGCTGCAACCGTGGTTACACTAGAGTGGTGACTGGCAGCCCCGCGGCCGCGGCAGCCACCCGGAACGCGTGAGGCGCCGCGGCGAAGCGGGGCCATCCCGGCCGCCAGCATCGGAGGAAAGGATCTGAAGCCATGAAATGGGTTACCAGGGAGAACGCCAGCGTCGACCGGATCGCCTGCCCGTGGCTGATCCGCCGGTTCATCGATCCCGACGCCGAGTTCCTGTACGCTCCGAGCGACCAGGTCCTGGAGGTGGCGGAGCGGGACAGCGCGCATTCCTACGACGCGCCCGGCGCGAAGTACACCCACCGGGACGGCAAGTGCTCGTTCGATGTCCTGGTGGAGGAATACAAACTCGGCGCCGACCCGGCCCTGGTGCGGATGGCCGAGGTCGTGCACGCCGCGGACGTCTCCGAAGACCGTGACCGCTCGCCCGAGGGGCCGGGCCTGTACGCCATCGCCCGCGGGTTCGCCCTCCTGCACGGCACCGACGATCACGAGAAGATCAGGCTCGAGACGCCGATGTACGACGCCCTGTACGCCTGGTGCCAGCAGGAAACCTCGCCCGCATGACCAGCCGCGCGCCCGGTAGGCAGCCGGGCCCCGGGCCGGCCACCGGGGCGGCCGGGCCCGCGGTGAGGCGACCGTAAATGGGGCTGGCCCGCACCGGGTTCATCACGGTCCCGCCCGGAGCCCGGCCCGGATTCGATCACGCCGACGTCTACCGCGACGGCGCGGGCGCCGCCCGCCTGTACGTGGCGCGCACCGGCGCCGACCGGGTGGAGGTGATCGACTGCACGACCAGCAGCTACCTGCGGTCGCTTCCCGACCACCCCGGAGTGGCCGGCATTCTGGTCCACGCGCGCCAGGACCTGCTGTTCACCTCCGACCGCGACGCCGCCCGGGTAAGCGTGTATACCGGTGCTCCGATGAGCAGCCGCTGGCCCGGATCGAGGTCGGCGCGCATCCCTACGGCCTAGCCTACGATCCCGCCCGCAGACGGCTGCTCGCCTTCAACCTCGGGGAGCCGCCCGGACACAACTGCACGGCCTCGGTCATCGACCTCGACAGCAGCCGGGTGGTCTCGACCATCGCGCTGCCCGGCCGGCCACGGTGGGCGGCCTACGACGCCGCCTCCGGCCGGGTCTTCGCCAACATCCGCCAGCCCGCCCAGATCCTGGCGATCGACGCAGGCCGCCTCCGGATCGACCGGGCGGTCAGCGTCCCGGCGCAAGGCCCGCACGGACTGTGGATCGACCGCCAGCGCCTGTTCTGCGCCGCCGACAGCGGATCGCTGGTGGTCATCGACCGCGACACCGCAACCGCGCAGGCCACCCTCCCCCTGCCCGGAGCCCCCGACGTCGTCATGCACGACGCGGGACTGGCGCACCTGTACGTCGCGGTCGGCCAGCCCGGCGTCATCTGCGTCGTCGACACCCAGCGGCTCAAGCTGCTGCAGACCGTCCCGACCCAGGACGGGGCCCACACGATCGCGGCCGACCCCGAGAGCCACACCGTCTACGCATTCCTGCCCGGCAGCGGCGGAGCCGCCGTGTACGCCGATCGCTGACCGGGGGCACAGAACACATCACCCAGCCGTTGCAGCCCGGAGACGATGAACGCCCACTCGACCCCACCGGGCTGGCATTGGCCTTATCGAAGACAGAATGCGGTCGATCGCCCGGACGCGCTGAGGACGCCCAGAACTGGTGGATCTGGCCGCTCGCGCCACGGCCAACTACTCAGCTGGCCACCCGCCCCGAGTCGATATGCGCGAACTCGGCGCCCGCCGGGCCGACTAAGTCAATCACGCTCCGTGATGGCCGCCGCGGCAGCGACGTCTGGCCGCGACGGCCACTCGCTGACAGTGGCCTGCACACATGCGGCCTCGGGTGTCTTCGTGATCCAGAAAGCCGGGAGGCCGGCCCGGGGTAGCCCGTCACGAAAGAGCGTTGCCGTTGATCATCGATCCGTGCCCAGATAAATAGGCCGATAACAGCCGGACTCCTCCAGCACGTAGTCCTTCTCAAGCTCGCGGGGCCACAGGCCGCCATGGCTCGTCGTGGGAGAAGGTCGTGCCGGTGCTTGCGCAAGCGGGGCATCGCGCGCACGCGCTGACGCTGCCGGGAGTGGATCGAGCAGGGGCTCGCACCGGTGCGGGAGTTGACGAGGATCCGCGAGGTCGAGCCCGTGGACCTGCCCGCCGGCCACTGGCCGCAGTTCACCCGGCCTGAAGACCTCCCCCGCGCTATTCTCCAGGCCACAGACCCGGGCCACGGCCGGTCCGCTTAGCGTGGAGTCGTGACTGTTCACGAGCTTTCACGTAGCGATGCACGCCGCATCGCCGTGCGCGCGCAGCTGCTGGATGATAGGCGGCCAAGTGGGCTGCTAGAGGTGGTGCGCCACCTGACATTGGTCCAGATCGACCCGACCGCGGTCATCGCGCCGAGCGCCGATCTGGTGGCGCGGAGCCGCTTGGGGTCCTCGTACTCGCCAGCCGAGATGGACACCGCATTGCAGGACCGGGCACTGCTGGAGCTGCGGGCGATGATCCGGCCCAGCGAAGACCTGGCATTGCACCGCGCAGACATGGCCGAATGGCCCGGGCGCGGAGAATTGCGCGACTGGCAGCAATACCAGCTCGACTGGGTGCGGGCCAACGATGCGTGCCGCCGGGACATCCTTAGCCGGCTGGAGAGGTCGGGGCCGCTGCCCTCGCGCGATCTTCCAGACACCTGCCAGGTGCCGTGGGCGTCGACGGGGTGGACCGACAACCGCAACGTCACCCAGCTGCTGGAGTTCATGGTGCGGCGCGGCGAGGTCGCGACCGCTGGGCGCAGGGGCCGCGACCGGCTGTGGGACCTGGCCGCTCGCGTCTACCCCGATGACCCGGTCGTCCCCGCAGGCGAGGCGCTGCACGTCCGCAACCAGCGGCGGTTGCGCGCCCTGGGCATCGCCCGCGCCCGGGGACCAGAGTGCCCGGTCGAGCCCATGGACGTGGGCGAGGCTGGCGAGCAGGCCGTCGTCGAGGGCGTCAAGGGCACGTGGCGGGTCGATCCATGTTTGCTGAGCCAGCCGTTCTCCGGGCGCGCGGCGCTGCTGTCGCCGTTCGACCGGCTCATCCACGACCGCAAGCGCACCGTCGAGCTGTTCGAATTCGACTACCAGCTGGAGATGTACAAGCCAGCCGCCAAGCGCCGGTGGGGGTACTTCGCGCTGCCGATTCTTTATGACGACCGGCTGGTGGGCAAGCTCGACGCGACCGCCGACCGCAAAGCCGGGGTGCTGCGGGTCGATGCGATCCACCACGACGTGACCTTCACCAAGGCCATGACCGGCGCCATCGACCATGAGATCAAGGACCTGGCCCACTGGCTCGGACTGGACCTCCTACCGCCGGGACGGTCGTAGTTCGAGACCTTGCCCGGGTGTGACAGTCACTATCACCCGGCGCGGCTCTTCGTCACGGCAACTTCCGCCGTAGGAGTTTGCCTTGCGTCGGGCAGGCCTGGAGGGCACGCATTCAAAGACCCGGCGCATCATGCGCAAACTCCGCTGCTGCTCCTGGCGGGCCGCGCAACTGGCCAAGCGATCCACGTCCTTCAGACCCGCGAGATCGGAGGATGAAAAACGTTCAGTGTGGGTTACCCGACCGGCCACGTCCGACAGCCTTTACACCTACGGTTGCCGCTGCCCCGGCTGCCGCGTAGCCCACACCAGCGCGGTCAGAGAGCGCAGGGAGCTGCGACGCGAGATCAACGGCAATCGGCGGCTTCACTGTCATGCAGCTCGTCCTGACGGTGATCAGCGGTTTAAGGAGGCACTATCCACGGACCCGAGACACATGGTCTCCCCGGCGCAGTAGTCCTCGGGCTGCGGTGGGCGACCGTCATGACTTGCGGTTGAATTCGGCGCGCCAGCGAAGGGTGGGCGGAGTTTCGTCGTCGCGGAGGAGCTCGATCTTGACGGGGTGGAGGAGGTCGGCGGCGGAGTCGATTTCGGTGCGCGTAAGAGGCCAGGGGAAGCTGGACGGGTCGCGTTCGGGGGCGGACTCCTCGGTCGCGTGGGCGATGATCAGGAGGGTGCCGCCGGGGGCGACGAGGCGTGGCAGCATGAACAGAGCGGTCGTACGGGCGGTGCCGTGGAGTGGCTGGACGGTGTAGATCTCCACGACGAGGTCGAAGGCCCCCCGCCAAGAGGCGGGCGGATTCAGCAGGTCGCCCGGGGTGTAGTCGACAGAGGAGCCCGGGAAGCGGCTGCGTGCGCCGCCGATGGCGGTGCGGGAGATGTCGAAGGCGACGACGTTGAAGCCGAGGCTCGCGACGAACTCGGCGTCGTCGCCGAAGCCGCAGCCGACGACCAGGGCGGTACGGCCGGTGCCGCGCAGCGAGCGGGCCCTGGCCCACTGCACAAGGTGCGGGTTGGCTGCGAGGCTGGCCCAGGGGATCGTGGCCTCGCCCCGCGCCGCCGCTTGGTAAAGCAGCTCGAACCAACTGGTGGCGTCGCTGGCCGCGGCCGACTCGGCGGCCAGCTTCCCGGCCCGGGCGCGTAGCGCATCCTGATCGTTCATGACCACAACTGGGTAGATGTCCGGGTGTCTTTCATGTCTACTCTCTTCTTTCGGACGGGGCCGCTCACTAGTGGACGCCGTGCACCATAGACGAGTTGGAACTCACCCACCTCAGCCTGGGCGGATCCCGCCATCGACGGCGATGGCCTTGCCGGTGACATGCGGAAAAGGGATCGCGGGCACCCCGCCGCGAGCATTGCGGAACATTCCATCGGGACTGGTTTAGCCGGTGCACACCTTCTCTCTCCAATCAATCCATAACGGCGACGATCCGCCCCAGTCCGGCTTGCCCTGGCGAGCTTGCGGGCGAGGTCACTGTGGGTACCGGGCGTCAAGAGTGGTGGTGAGGCGTCCGGTGGCGATGTTGTACACGTGGCCGGAGACGCTGACCTTCGGTGAGAGCAGGGGTGAGGTGAGCAGGCGCTCGACGTCGGCCTTGACGGTGGTGTGCGGGTCGGCGACGGCGGAGGCTTCCAGTGCCGCCTCAGTAAGCCCGGTCGCCGCCGCGGCTTGCTGCCGGAAGCCGGGGTCGGCGAGAAAGCCGGTGCCGCATTGGGTGTGTTGGACGACCGCGACTTCGAAGAGTGTGTCAGCGGCGTCTTGGGCGCCGGACAGCTGCTCGACGAGGAAGGCGAGGAAGGCGATGTCTTCGATAACGGCCTGGGTGACGCGGCCCCCCGCGTTGCGGATGACGGGAGCGTCTCCGAGCTGGAGTCCGAGGACGATCGCGGGGTCGACGCGGTGGTCGAGGCAGGCGACGACGACCACTTGTGCTGCGGGCAGGCCGAGTGCCGCGGCAGTGTAGGTACGGGCGAACTGCTCGTTACGGTCGAGCAGGGGGGTCATCCTGGTCATGGTTGCGTTCCGTTTCATGGGGTCAGGTCATCGGCGGGCGGTGGGCGGGGTGCCTACGCGGTGGCGGGCCGCGATGTCGCGGATCGCTGCGGCGAGGAGGTCCGGGTGCTCGCTGGTGGTCAGGTGGCCGCCGGGGAAGGTTAGGACCTCGGCCTGGGGCACGCGCTGGCGGGTGGCCGGGATCTGCCGGTGCTCGTAGGGGTCCTCGTCGCTGCCGCCGACGTAGAGGGCGACCCTGCCGTCCAGCTCGCGGGCGATCGCGGCGAGATCCCAGCGCTGCGCGTGGCGGCGGTGCTCGGTGACGAAGCCCGCGGCGTTGTGGAGGAACGCCGCTCCGTCTCGCCGGGTGATCGCCGACCACAGCTCGGCAAGCTCGGCCGGGGCGGGATGGTAGCTGCGGGAGTACAGGCGCGCCTGGCTCATCGACGCGGCGAACACGCGCGGCGAGCTCTGCGCCCGCCACATTCCCAGTGCGCCCAGCGGGGTGCGCAGCAGCGGAGTGCCCTGCCACGGGTGGGTGTGCGCGTCGGAGAACAGGCCGCCGTTGATCATGAGCGCGGCCGCGATCGGCGGCCCGGCAGTGTCGCCAGAGATGGTCCGCTCCAGCTGGCGGCGCAGCAGCTCAAGCAGGACCAGCGAGGTGTAGTCGAAGGTGACGACGACGGTGGCTCGCACGCCGTGGTGCCGCCACAGCGCCTCGACCAGGTCCGCGCGCTCGACGGTGGAGTACGGGTAGTCCCGGGGCTTGTCCGAGTCACCCTGCCCCACCGGCTCCACGTACAGCCGCGGGCCGAGGTCGTCGCCGAGCATCCGGTCCACCTGCGCCCAGCCGTAGGAGCCGTCCGGGAATCCGGGCAGCAGCGTGAGCCACACGGTGTCTGCGTCCTGCTCCGCGGCGGCCACGCGCTCGAAAACCCGAAGCGCGCCGGGGGTCGCGGCGGCCTCCTTCTCGGTAAGTACGCGCGCAGATCCCGGGTCGTACGGTATCCGCTGGCCGCCGGCGAACCACTCCGCTGCCGTCACCGGCGGCTGGTGCCGCCCCGGGGAATCCGCCGTCTTGTTCCTGCTCATCAGGAGCCTCCCTCGTCAGTTGGTGGACGCTGTCCACCATAGCGGAACTCGTGGACACTGTCCACTTTGTTAGTCTGTCGTCGTGACGGCCAGCAGATCAGCAGGGGAGATACACCAGGCCGAGAGGCGGCGCCGTCCGCGAGGCGCCGTCCGCGACGGCCTAGTCGCTGCGGGGCTCGAGCTGGCCCGGACCGGCGGCCCGGACGCCGTTGTGCTCCGTGAAGCGACCCGGATGGTGGGCGTGGTGCCCAACGCCGCGTACCGGCACTTCGCCGACCGTGACGAGCTCCTCGCCGCGGTCTGCACGGCGGCCATGCGCGAGCTCGCCGACCGCATGGCCGCCGGCGTCGCCCGCGTGCGCGGCAAGCACGGCGATCCCGCCGCGGCCCGCCGCCGGCTGGGCGCGATCGGTGCCGCGTACCTGGAGTTCGCCCGCGAGGAACCAGGGTGGTTCGCCACCACGTTCGCCCTGCCACAGCAGCACGCCTACGGCGCTCCGGACGACGGGACCGGGCAGGACCGCACACCCCTGGGTCAGCTCCGCACCGTACTCGACGAGCTGGTCGACGCCGGCGTGCTCAGCCGGCAGCGCCGCGACGGCATCGAGTACCCCATCTGGTCCGCCGTGCACGGGCTGGCCGTGCTCGCCGGGCAAGGACCGCTGCGCGACGTCCCCGATGCCACCCGGCATCACCTCGAAGAGCTCACCCTCACCTTCATCGGCCAGAGCCTGGCATGAGCCAGCACGCTCCTGCCGTCCAGCCGAGCCCCGTGCTGGCCACCGCCGGCCGGGAAGGCTGCCGGGGACTGGGCCGTGCGGCACCCCTTCCCGCCCGGGCACTACAGCCATCACGCCCCGGGCGGCTGGCCGTCAACCGCCTCCCGGCCACCAAGGGAGGCCTGGGTCCGGCGCCCGTGGCCGCCGTGATCCGGCCCGCCGTGATCCGGCCATGCCGGGCACTCGTCTCCAAGCCGCACCGGATCGTCTGCGGCGACGGCCCGACGGCCAGAAGGACCTGTTATGCGTGCTGCCCAAGCACCATGCTTAGCGGCGAGGTCACCATCCAGATGCGTGACCGCGATGTGGTCCTCGGCTTGCGCGAGCTGTTCGTCGTGCCGCGGGGCGCCGAACGCTGCCCGGGCGCCGATACGGAGACGGCAGTGCTCCTGCTGGAGCCCAGCAATGTCGTCAACACTGGCGATGCCGGCGGAGCGTTCACCGCCGAAGCCGAAACGCTGTCTCGACGGTCACCATGCGGCCCGATTCGCATGGGAAGACCGGTGTTCCGCGCGTACGCCGACCAGCATGAAGGCGGCTGGCCGACCGTCCCGGCTGCGCGGTAGCCCAGGTATCAGTCACTGTGGCTGGTCGCCCGGCGCCGATCGCGGCCGGTCGCCGGGATGAGAAGCCGATGCTGCACGAATTCTCGTTGCCTTGAGCGGCTGTCGCCTGGCCGTTACCAGGCGAGCTGGGTGCCCTGGTAGGGGAGGTCGGGGTGGACCGGGACCGTCGCGGACGCGTTGGTCTGCAGGTCGAAGCCGATCAGCGTCCAGGGCTGACTGACATCGGGCGTGACCGCGGCGAGCAGGAAGCGTCCCGTGGGATCGGTCGATGCCTGACAGGTGAATCCCGCCGGCGCAGGCCACTGGTGCAGCACGCGGATCAGCGCGCCGGTCGCGGTGCTGTAGGCGGCGAGGGTGCCCGTCGGACCGTCGGACGCGCAGGCGTACAGCGTCTGCCCGTCGGGACTGATTGCCAGCGTCTGTGAAAACGGAACGGCGGGCAGGATCCGGCTGGCGCCGGCTACGGTCGGGGAGGTTGATTGCGTGTTCAGCAGCACGTCCTGCTGCCCCTGCCCGGGTCCGTATCCCACGAACAGCGAGAGCGCGAGTGTCCGGCCGTCGGCCGTGGGTGCCAGCGAGAAGGCATAGTCGTCGCCGACTGGGTAGGTCCAGGTGCGATTCCCGGCCTGGCCGCTGATGCCGATCCCGCCGTTGGGGGGTGCGGTACGGCAGTGCACGGTGGAGTATGCGTAGGTGCCGCCGCCAGGGGTGGCGGCGACCGCGGTCGGCTGGCTGCCAGGTACCGAGCGCAGGAACGTCAGCCGCGACGGCTGTCCGGTAGCGCTGATCTGGAACCGGTAGAAGTGCGCGTGGCAGGCCGATCCGGACGAGCCGGTGGCGGCCAGGAAGGTCCGTGCCGTCCCGCCGCTGGCCACATCCTCGAACTGCTGCCCCGCGGGAGCTTTGAGGGTCGCCACGCTGTCTCCGGTGCGCGTGTTGTAGACCGTCACTGACGAACCGAGGTCGACGAGGGTGAACGCGGGAAGGCTGGCCGCCGCGGCAGGCCGGGTCTTCACTGTCCGCGCATGATGGCGGGGCGATGTGCCCACGGCGAGGGTGGCCACGGTAACCACAAGGGTGACCGCTGCCGCGGCGGCGAGGGGCGTGACGAAGCGCATCCACCGGGACGAGGTGGCGGGCGGTTGCATGCTCACGGCCAGGCTCGGAATGGTTGCCGGGTCAATGGTGTCGGCGGCCGCACGGTAGGCGTCGCGCAGCCGGTCTTCGAGCGCATTCACTGGTTCTCCTTGTGCGGGCTGAGCTGGCGGGCGAGCGTCGCGAGGGCACGGGACACCGTGGAGGAGACGGTGCCCCGGCTGATCTTGAGGGCGGCCGCGATCTCGCCGCACGACATATCGAGATAGAACCGCAACGCGAGGATCTCTCGCTGACGGTGCGGCAGGCTGGCGACTGCGGCGAGCACCTCGCGCCGATCCTCGCCAATGATGGCCGCCGCTTCGGCCGACCAGACCGGCGGGTCGTGTGGCGGGCGATGCAACCAGGCGATCCGCCGCGAACGGTGCACGCTGCGGCAGCCGTTAACCACCGACGTCCGCAGGTAGGACACCGCGTTGCCGGGATCGTCAAGCTCACCCCACCGCCGGCACAGGCCGAGGAACGCGTCGTGAACCACATCCTCGGCGGTGGCCCGGTCGCCCGTGAGCAGCAGCGCGAGGCGGATCATACCGACCGCCTGCGCACGATAAAGCTCGTCGACACCGCCGGCAGGCGGCTCGACCCAGCTAGTCTTGAGTGCCACGCACCTATAGACGATCGTGCGGCCCAAATGCTGAGTCCGCGGCAAGCTATTTACGTCCACCGGGCGCGCGGCAGGCCCTGACCCACGCGGCCTGATGCGAGCGCGTGCTGAGCTTCCGGACCTTGGCGAGGCCAGCCCGGCCACACGGCTGGTGTCAACGGCTCTATTGACCAGTCAGGCCCATTCGTTACGCGGACCGTGCTGCAGGTAGCCGTCTTCCCGGCGCTCCATTGTCCCGCTCGGCGACGACGTCGTTGGGTAGCCTCATGCGACCGACCCACCCGGACATGCCGCGACGGGCGCGTGTCGGCGCGGTGCCGGCGGGTCTGCCTGACTGGAGTTCAGCTTTCCGGCTTGACGGCCTGGGCGGCTGACGGCGCTGGCGTCACCGGGCCTCCCATTCCCGCCGGGTGATTCTGTACATGACCCACTCGCGGCCGGATTCGGTCAATGACCCGGTGGGCAGCCAGCCGACTCGCTGGAAGACGGTTCGCATCGCCGCGTTGGCCGGATCGGTGGACGCCTCGACAACCTCAGCTGCTGCGTGCTCGAAAAGCCAGTCGGTGAGCAGCGCGAGCGCTTCGCGCCCGTAGCCCTTTCCGCGGGCGCTTTCCCTTAGGCGGATCCCTACCTCAAATGTCCCCGGGGGGAGCCGACGGCCTGGGGGCACGAATGTCTGGATGCGCCCGACCGACACAGCGCCCACATCGATGGCGAGATCCAGCCAGCCATCTTCAAGGCGGCCCGACCGCTGCAGCCGGGCCCTGAAGCTGGCCTCGTCGGGGAGCTCGGCGATGGCCATGGGATCGGCGGTCACCATGGCCCGCCATTCCTCATCGATCTCACCCGGCCGCAACGCCCGGAGCACCAGCCGCGATCCGCAGATCCGGACGTCCCTGACACTGGCGGCGACGTCCTGCACATCCTGCTGGTTCACGAGCCAAAGATAACCCGAGCAAACGGCCTTTCACCGGAACTGCCAGCGGAGTCGCCGGCCGACCTCATCTCGACCGCATAGGGAACGCGCCTGGTCAAGGCTAGATCTTGCCGGGGCTGCCGGGCCGTCTGCCTGCGGCCCGGACGGGCGCCTGGCAACATGACGGGCGCCTGGCTTTATAGCGATCTTCAAGCCAGTCGCTGAAACCGAGTCGAAGGCCGGCATCGGTCCGCGTCCACAGACGGCACCCCGCTGAGTTATGGAGAAAGTCGAGATCGGGAGAGCCATGTAGTCGTTACTGGCTGCACAGTGCGCTGAGGGAGCCTATCCGGGGACCGTCCCAGTCTTCTTCCCGGTCGTAGGTCTCATTGGCGAGCCAGTCGCCGGCGGCCAGGAGCACGGCGCGCATGCCGGCCGCACGCGCCCCGCTCAGCTCATGGCCTCCGCCGTCGCCGACGTAGACGCAATCGCGGGGAGCCACCTCCAGCTTCTCCGTGACCAGACCGAACAGCCGAGGGTCGGGTTTGCGGAACCCAGCCGTGCACGAGAACACCGCGGCATCCACGGCCGCGGACAGTGGCAGGTCAGGCCAGGTCTCCGGGAGCTCAACGGTGCAGTCGGACAGAACACCGACCTTCAGGCCATGCGCGCGCAGCCATTCGATGGTTGGCATCGCGTCCGGCCGGAGCGTGAACAGCGTGCGCTGGAGCCGCCTGCGGACCCGGCAGGCGGCGTCCGCCTGTGCGTCGGTCAGCTGGATCCCGAGCCTGCCGGCAACCACCCGCATGGTCTGCGGGAGACCGCCCAGTGCGCCGGTAGCGCGCTCAGGGAAAGAGTCGCGCCAGGCAGCCTGCAGGGCACGCCCGTCGACGCCCAGCACCGCTGCGATCTGCGATGCGTGATCCAGCCAGACCTCCGCGGGCGTGCCCGGGGTCAGGGTCCCGAAGAAATCGAAGATCACCGCCGAGGCGCCCGCACCAGGCCACGTCACCCGACCATGATGCCCGCGATGGCCCTGTGCGCGCAGGTGACGTGCGCGCAGGGTTCTTGTGGCCCCAGGGAGTACTCAGGGCTCTCCCCCGCGGTCATTCTCGCGCTAGGTGACCGGCGCCAGGTCCCAACAAGGCGCGCATCGCCGCCGTTCGCGCGGTCGGCTGCCGAGGAGGCATCAAGCCCGATGGGCGCAGATGTGGCGGATCTAGTTGTCTGCGGACCTCATGCCCACCTGCGGCTGGCTCATCTGAACCGTTCACCGGTGGCGGCCTAGCCGTGTGGCTGATCGACGTTGACCGGCGGCAGGTCGCGCACCTGCTGCTTGGTGAGGTTGAGCTTGATGCGGTCCTCGGCCCTGGTCACGGCGCTGATAGGAATGGCCACGTCCTGATGGCCCCACAGGTGACCCTTTTGCAGCAGCACATGCGTCACGTGACGGCTCTGCGGGTCAATCACCAGGCCCTCGACCCGGCCGATAGTACCGTCGGTGGCTTGCACGTGCTCGCCGCGATACACCTCCACCTCGTCCACCGGGATCGTGTCGGAGGTGACCAGGTCCCCCCGCGCGCCGCGGTAGCCGTAATGCGGCCAGAAAACGATGTCCCCCGGGCGGTAGTTGGGGACGTCCGCGTCGCCCGCGATGAACCGCGTTTCCTGGCCGGGGTCGAGCCTGCCGAACTCCGCCGAGGTACAGCTCAGGCGGACCTCGCCCGCGGCTGAAGTGACCAGGCCGAGGGGAACGAGGCGGGCGGGCTCGTGCCCCTGACGCGGTTGCACCAGCAGATGGGTGACTTCCCGCGCCACCGGGTCAACCACAACACGGCTCAGCGTCCCGCAGGCGCCATCGGTACACCGAACGCCGGCCCCGATCGTGAACTGCTCTGTTCCCGCCATGAGCACCCTCCTCGCGCTGGGGGACCGTGCGCACCGGTAGGACGGGACGCTACTCCGGGTCCCGGCCAATCAGCCCCGCGGCCCCGCAGCGCCGCACGCGCGGCCGCCCAAGATGCCGCGGGAGACGCAGCGGCTGCTCGCCCTGCCCGCAGCAGCCGGGTACGGGTCCTCAGGCCGCCGCGGCAGACGTCTCGTTGACCGCCCCGGCGCTGCGCTGTTCGGCGGTGATGCGCTCGCGTGGTTCTTCGTGCCAGCGCGTCACGTTCTGGTGCGGGTCGTGCAGCCACAACGTCAGGTCGATCTGCCACCAGCGGCCCGCGTGCCCCCACGGTGAGGGTCACGTGGTACCGCTCATCGCGGACCTGGCCGCTCACATACCGAGGGCCCCGCTCGTCGCGGTACTCCAGGCGGGTGACCCCCGCCCGCTGCACGATCCGCGCCAGCAAGCCCATCACGTCCTGGGACGGGAAATCACGGCCGGCGAGCACCATCACATCCAGCTCACGCCAGCACATCAGCCCAGACACAACGCTGCCGGTGACCAGCACCGGGCCGACATCGGCGACCAGCGCGGCCAAGTCCAGCCCGGCAAGTACCTCCCGCGCCGCGTCCTGGAGCGCAGATTGACGGGCGAGCAGATCTTCGTCGGATGCGGGCGACATGACGAGAGCAGTCCAGCACGCCGCACATGCCAGCGGCCAGTTCCTCTACCGCCAGGGCCCGCAGGCGTCCGCGAGTTGCGCATGGCCGACTATGTCGGTGTCACGATGATTGGCATGGCTGGCGCCTGGGTGCTGCGACCGTTCGGCGGCGCGGCTGATCATGCCCTGGTTGAGGCGCTGTGGTCAGCTGCGCTGGAGCCGCGATGGCCACTGCTGCCGAGGGCTATCGCCATAATGCGCGACGGCTTCGTCGCTGTGGACCGCGGGCGGGCGGTCGGCTGCGTCGCGGTGGACCTGGCTGGGAGCATTCCGCTCGTCATCGTCGCGCCGGCTGATCAGCGCCGCGGGATTGGCACCGATCTGCTCAGCGCCGCCCTGGCCCGGCTGAGCACGGCCGGCGTCAGCGTGGCCCATGCCGGCAGCGGCGGCCCGGACTATATCTGGCCCGGTGTGCCACTGGACCTGCCCGCGGCAGGGCGCTTCTTCGCGGCGGGCGGCTGGCAGGCCGACCGTGACACCGTGGACTTGGTTGCTGACTTGCGGGATTACCGCCGGCCTGCGGCCGCCTCCGAGCGTGCCAGGCGGGCCGGCGTCACCATCGCGCCGGCGGTGGCTGCCGACCTCGCCGCCGTCGTGGCCTTCGAGACCGCCACGTTCCCGAGCTGGACTCGCTGGTTCCGGGTCGGCAACCAGGACATCCTGCTCGCCCGGGACGGCGCGGGAACGATCGTCGCCACCTTGCTGTTTGATGGCCCCGGCGCGGACACCGTCTTCCTGCCGATGCTCGGGCCGGCCGCCGCCACCATCGGCTGCGTCGGGGTCGCGCCCCATATGGAAGGACGCGGCATCGGCACCGCCCTGGTGGCCCGCGCGTCGCAGATACTGCGCGACCGCGGTGCTGGCGCCTGTCACATCGGCTGGACGGTCCGCGAGTCTTTCTACACCCGGGCGGGATACCGGCCGTGGCGGCGCTACCGGATGTTTCGCAAGGCCACGAGCTATCACCAGGCGCCCCTTCCACCCGTCCGGACAAGAGCCAGCTCGACCTCTAGCAGCACGGCGGGCGGACCTTCGAGGGCGTGGCCTTCCGCGTGGCCCACTCATTCTGGCCATGGCCGCTGCCATCTGGCATAAGAACAAGACCGGCGCCCGGTCACCCGGTCGCCTATGACCTCTGACATCGTTAAGAATCATTCGTCGAGGCAGCCGGCAGCCTGGTCTTTGCCGGCCGACGGGCCACGCAGGATGGGCCGATGACCGCAACGGGCACAGCCTGCCGGCGCAACGGGCACGGCCTGCCGGCGCGCAGCCGCGACGGCCGCCAGCCAGCGGTTACACTGATCACACCTAGCGGCGACGCTGGCCATCGCTGGATGCGGTGAGGGGTGGGTCGCCGATGGCTGAGTCGCCTGCGGCGGTTCCTGCGGGGGGTTGCCGGTTGCCGTGTCCGGGCAGGATGTCCTGCTAGCCACCAAGCTGCACGTGCCCCGGCCGCGGCCGGGCTTTGTGCTGCGCCCGCGGCTGGCCGACCGGCTGGAGGAGGGGCTGGCGCGCGGGCTGGTCGTGGTCTGCGCCCCGGCCGGGTCCGGCAAGACAGTGCTGCTGGCCGACTGGGCCCGGCGC
>WNFJ01401439.1_pt1 | contig 16414 bp, 18 predicted proteins | sample 5400461 | NCBI WGS metagenome assembly WNFJ01 (sample SAMN13153349, study PRJNA577476) | soil metagenome | isolation source: 115 cm saprolite on Douglas fir-dominated hillslope | place: USA:California | collected 2013-09-17 | reverse complement strand
CACGATCGCCTGGCCACGCTTCGGTCAAAACCGGCACGGGAATCAGCGCCACCGAGAGCCTGATCGCGATGACGACGGCGAGGACGTTGTCGAGCTTGCCAATCACTGGAATGAAATCTGGAACCAACGTGATCGGCGAAGCTGCGTAGAGCAAACCGGCGCCCAGCACGATGCGCGCACGCCAGGGCACGGCCCGATCCGTGAGCAGGCGCCGGCAGAACACCAGCGTGTATGGGAAGAGGATCACCAGGGTCCGTGCCCGGCCTTCGGGCAGCACCTTGATCAGGAGCGCAACGATGGCCGACGCGGCAAGTGAGAGGATGATCGCCGCGGCTGCGGCCGCCAACAGCCAGCTCCATGGTGCTGGGATATTCAGGAAAGCACCCGGCCTTAGGCGCGGGCCGGCAGCCGGATCACTTGGCCGGTGACGCCGTCGACGCTCGAATGATTATTTCCGGCTTGTCGTGAATCATGAAATCGTGGACCGGTTTCCCATCCACGGCGTCCAGCAGCATCCGCACCGCCTCCATGCCCATCCGGTGGTTCGGCATACGGATCGTGGTCAGTGGCGGCGACAGGTGGGCGGCCAGCGGATGCTCGTTGAATGCGATCACCGAGATGTCACCAGGCACGGTGAACCCGGCATCGCGTATGCCGGCCAGAACTCCGATCGCTCCGAGTAGGCTCGCGGCGAAGACGGCGGTCGGCCGGACAACCGAGCGAACAGCGAGGAGACGCGCGATCGCTTCCCGACCGCCGGCCTCGTTGGGTGGGGCGCTGACCACCCAGGCTTCATCGACAGCGCGGCCTCCCTCCTCCATGGCACGCCGGTAGCCTCGCTCGCGGCGCCGGGCCGTGTCTGTCTCGGCTTCGAGACCGACCAGCCCGATGCGCCGGTGTCCGAGAGCGATCAGGTGGCGAACGGCCATCACGCTGCCGAGCTCGTCGTCGACGACGACAGATCCATGGACCCCGGCCGTGCGGCGGTTGACCAGCACGAGCGGCAGATTTCTCTCGGCGAGGTGGCCCACGAACTGGTCATCGAGCGTGGCGAACGCGACGATCAACCCGTCGAGCCTGCCGTCCGTGATCAAGCGTCCGTAGTGCTCGAGGTGCCCGTCGGCGGTGCGCTGAAGGGCGTCGGCTTCGACGACCATGACCAGCTTGCCCGCCGCCGCCGCCGCCGCCTGGATGCCGTGCGTCACCTCGCTGAAGCCGACGTTGTCCAGGCTCGGGATGATCAGCCCAATCGTGTCCGTCCGTCGCGTACGAAGACCCCGGGCGAGCGCGTTGGGGCGATACCGAAGCGAGCGAGCAGCGTCGAAGATACGACCCCGCGTTTCCGCGCTGACGGCTTGTTGCGGGTCACCACGGAGGACGCGCGAAGCCGTCGAGGGATCCACCTCGGCGAGACGTGCGACATCCTTCAGTGTCGGCACCTATTACCTACGTCCGTCCATAGAGGTCGCGCACGGCGTCGACGCACGCCGCCGACGACGGAATTATTTGATCCTCGAGCTGAGGGCTGTACGGGATCAACAAATGATCCGGAAGGCTCACCGCCCTGGGGGCGGCTCGCCATGGCGTTCCCTCCGCGGCCAGCCTGGAGATGATCGTCGCGCCCCATCCCCCGTTGTGAACCTGCTCTTCGAACACCAGGAGACGGCCCGTCTTACGCACTGAATTGCGCACGGTGTCCATATCGAGCGGCCGGATCCAGCGCAGGTCGATCACCTCAGCGTGGATCCCGGTCGACGCGAGGGTGTTGGCCGCCTCGAGCGCGCGATCCAGCATCAGAAGCGTGGCCACGATGGTGACGTCGTCCCCCTCACGGAGCACCGCCGCGCGACCAATCTCGGCCACCTCGCCCCGAGCGACTGGACCCTTGCGTCCGTACAGGCCCTTGTGCTCATGGAAGATGACCGGATTGTTCTCGCGGATCGCTGCTCGGAGCAGGCTATAGGCCGAACCCGGGGTCGAGGCGGTGACGACCTGCAGGCCTGGCTGCGCCATGAACCAGCTTTCACCCGTCGCCGAATGCTGCGTGCCGAACCTTCCAGTGGCGCCGGAGACCACGCGGAGCGTGACCGGAACCGAGGTCTTGCCGCCGCTCATGTAGCGGTACTTGGGCAGCTGGTTGACGATCGCATCGGCGGCTGTGGGCATGAAGTCGGCGAACATGAACTCGACCACCGGCCGCAATCCCATCAGCGACATACCCAGGGCAACCCCGGTGAAGCTGTTCTCGCAGATCGGCGTGTTGATGACACGCTGCGGTCCGAACCGCTCGATCAGGCCGGCATTCGTCTTGAAGACGCCGCCATCGCTGGCGACATCCTCCCCCATAAGCAGGACCGCCGGGTCGGCATCCATCTCGTCGACCAGCGCCGCATTGATCGCATCGCGATAGGTCATATCGACAGTCGCGAAGGGCGCCGCTACTGCAGATGTGGCGACTTTATTTTGCGTAGACATAGTTCGCCGTCTCCTCGAGATCCGGAATCGGCGCTTCGGCGGCGCGCTTGGCCGCGGAGTCGATCTCGCGCTGCACGTCGGCCGTCAGCTCTTCCTGGGCTTCTGCGGATAGGACTGTATCGGCGGCAAGCCGCGCTCCGAGGATGCCGATGGGGTCGCGCTTCTTCCAGCGCTCGAGCTCACCCTCAGGTCGATATTTCGCGGGGTCAGATCGGCTGTGTCCTCGATAGCGGTAAGTCTTCATTTCGAGAAGCGAAGGGCCCGCGCCGGAGCGCGCTCGATCGATCGCCGTCGCGACCGCGTCCCTGACCACCTCGATGTCCTGACCGTCGACCACGACGCCGGGGATTCCAAATGGATCAGCGCGCCGGGCCAGGTCGTCGATCGGCGCGGTGGCCCTCAGGGGCGTGTACTCCCCATAGAGGTTGTTCTCGATGATGAAGACGACCGGGGCCGACCATATGGAAGCCATGTTGAGCGACTCATGGAAGGTGCCGATGTTGGTCGCGCCATCTCCGAAGAACGACAGCGCGACTCGATCCTCACCCTTGAACTTGAACGCCATCGCGGCGCCGACCGCGATCGGCAAGCCGGCCCCGACAATCGCATTGGAGCCGATGTTGCCCATGCTGAAATCCACGAGGTGCATCGAGCCGCCAACCCCGTTGGAGCCGCCAGTGCGCCGGCCCATCAGCTCCGCGAAGGCGGTCTCAGGGGCCATCCCGCGCGCCAGAGCCTGGCCGTGCCCTCGGTAGGTGTTGGTCAGGACGTCGTCCGCGCGCATCGCCGCGATCGCCCCGACCGACACCGCCTCCTGGCCCTGGCACAGGTGAGTCGTCCCTTGGATCAGACCGTCCATGAACAGCTCCTGGACTTTTTCCTCGAACAGCCGGATCTCTATCATCCGGCGGTACCACGCCAGGCGCGGGTCCGATCGCTCTGCTTTGGTCTGGGTCATGCTTCGGCCTCCTTGGGTGCGGTCTCTGGACCGCCGATTACTCCTTCCGCTCGCCAGCGGGCCAGATCGGCTTCGTCGTGACCCAGCTCGACGCCAAGTATCTCCTGATTGTCTGCACCGAGTTCCCCACCAAGGTGACGAACCCGTCCAGGTGTGGCAGAAAATCTCGGGATCGCGTTCTGGATGCGCACCTTGCCGAGCTTTGGATCGTCGACTGTCGTGATCGTTCCACGGGCGAGGAATTGCGGATCCTCGAAGATGTCCGCGATTGAGTAAATCGGTCCGATGACGGCCTCGGATTCCTCGAATGCCGCCATCACCTCGGCGGCCGTGTGCTTGCCGATCCAGCCACCGATGAGGCGGTCGAGCTCCTCGTGATTTGCGATCCGGCCCGTATGGTCGGCAAACCACGGTTCCTCGGCGACCTCCGGGTGACCGATCAGCGTCATCACCCGCTCGGCGATCGACTGCGAGCTCGCCGACAAACCGAACCACCGGCCGTCACTCGCCTGGTAGGCGTTGCGCGGCGCCGTCCACTCGGTCCGGCTGCCGGTGCGTCCGGCGATGATGCCCAGCTGGTCGTATACAAGGGATTGCGGGCCAAGGATCCAGAACAGCGGTTCATAGATGGCCAGGTCGATGACCTGCCCCGGAGCGTGATGCGCATCGCGGTGATAGATCGCGAACATGGTGGCGAACGTGCCGAAGAGCGACGCGACACCATCGCCCAGGGCAAACGGCGGAAGCGTTGGTGGACCATCCGGCTGGCCATTGATGTGGGCGTAGCCGCTGATCGATTCGGCGACGGTTCCGAAGCCAGGCCGCGGGCTGTACGGGCCGGTCTGCCCGAAGCCGCTGGTCCTCACTATGACGAGGCGCGGGTTGATCGCCTGCAGGACGTCGGGTCCGAGGCCCCAGCGCTCGAACGTCCCCGGCCGAAAGCTCTCGATCAGCACATCGGCCGTCGCGACGAGCTCCTTGAGCAGCGCGGCGCCTTCGCTCGTGCTGAGGTTGATCGACACCAGGCGCTTGTTGCGGCTCACGAACGCCCACCACAGCGACACGCCGTTCTTCTGCCAGCCGAGCGTCCGCAGCGAGTCGCCACGCGGGTGCTCGACCTTGATCACGTCAGCGCCGAAGTCGGCCAGCAGCGTGCCGATGACCGGCCCCGCGAAGAGCACGCCGGCGTCGATCACGCGCAGCCCGTTGAGGGGTCCAGGCGTGTCGGTGACACTAGGTGGACGCGGCGGTGGCCCGTTCTTGTCTGCCGTCATGTATCCCGCTCCGCCGCGTAATCGCCGAACGAGCGCTTGGTTTCGATCAGCTCGACCCGGAACCCGTCGGGATCGATCATGTACACGGCTCGCCCACCGGCGTTAGGCCCGATCGTCGGCGTCACGGGCGGCGAAACCGACTTCACGCCCTTCGCAGCCAGAGTCGCGTACAGGCCATCAAGATCGTCGACGTAGTAGGCCGTGTGGGCAGTTCCGGGATTCGCGTTGCGCGTGTCCACCGGCGTCTTCTCCACGTTTCGGTACTCGAGCAGCTCGAGAAACACCTCTGAGTTAGGTGGCTTGACGACCGCCGCGTGAAGATCGACGTCGGGGTAGCCGACCAGCTCGCCGATATATGGGGCCTGTGGATTCCAGGCGAAGACGACCTCGAAACCGAGCACGTCGCGATAGAACGCGAGTGATCGTTCCAGGTCGGCGACCTGAAGCCCGGTGTGGTGGGGTCGGGTAATGGCGCCCATCAGCAGTTGTTGCTCCTTTCGAGGTTCATAGGTCGTCCAGGACGCCGTCAGGGTCGGTCACGGTTTGGCGCGCGATCCACGCTGAATCGACGAGGGTTCCGAATCCGGGCAGCTCGGGCAGCGGATCCATCATTCCGTCGCGCACCACCGGCTGGACAAGGCTGTCGTCCATGGGGTGGACTCCTGTGCCCGGGATCCCCCACTCGATCGGCGAGTCGACGTATCCCAGTGCTCCAAACACCTGCGAGTGGATGTGGGGAAACATGTGCGGCGAGAGCATCTTCCCGGCCGCCTTGATGGTCTTCGCTATCGACCGGATCCGAGTGATGCCGCCGTTCGTGGTGGTGTCGACCCTGGACACGTCCACGGCCTCGAACTTGAGGAGGGCCTGCGGGTGGTAAGAGCCGCCCTGCTCGTCGCCCATGGCGACCGGGGTTGAGATCCCGGCCCGGATCTCAGCGACGAGCGCTGCATCGCCGGGTGGGACGATGTCTTCGAACCAACCGATATGCAGGCCATCGAGCCGGCTCCCGAACGCGATGGCATCCTCGGCCGTCTTGTGCAGGAAGTTCGCATCGATGCCAAGCCAGGCGTCGGGGAATGCCTCGCGGGCGGCGCGAAGCCGGGCGATCGAGGCATCTTGCGTTGGCGCGATCGCCAGCTTGAACCTGCGCCAGCCCTTGGCCCAAAGTGCCTCGATCTGGGCGACTGTTTCTTCCGGCGATTTGGACGGTGGGTAACCGACGATGCCGGTGACCGGCATGCGTGGGCGGCCGCCGCCGAGGTGGGCGGAGATCGAATTACCCGCGGCCTTCGCGGCCAGATCCCACGCGGCGAGGTCGACGAGCGAAAGCGCGCGCATTCCGATGCCGGAGGCGTGGACCGCGTTGTTCATCCACAGCGCCTTGAAAAACAGTCGCTCCGGGTCATCGATCGGTTCGCCCACATAGGGCGGAGCGATCGTCCTTGCGACAAGTGCCGCCACCGGGCCGTCCCGGGTCAGGCAGTACGCGAACCCATGCAGCCCGCTTTCGGAGTCGATGCGTGCCAAAGCGAACTCGCGGTGGCGCATGATCCACGTCCCGAAATGGATCGGCACTTCCAGCGTGTGAAGAATCGTCGCCACCCGGACGTTCGTGATCCGGTCGACGTCGGTCATCCCCGTCCCTCCCTATGCGGTGAGATAGCCGTCATCGCACATGAGGGTGTGGCCGGTGACCAGCTCCGCTCCGTCGCTCGCCAGGAAGATCGCGGCGCCGATCAGCTCGCGCGGTAGTCCCAGGCGGGGGCGAAGCATCCGCGCCTTGATGAAATCCGCGGTCAGGGACGTGCGTTGGGCCGCCTGGCGCGTCAGCGGCGAATCCATGAGGGTCGGGCCGATCGCGTTGACTCGCACGCCCCGGTCGCGCCATTCCAGGGCGAGGCCGCGGGTGATCCCGAGCACGCCTCCTTTCGAGGCGAGGTAGGCACTTGCCCACGGGTAGCCGATGAACGACCCGATCGATCCGAGGTTGATGATGCTGCCCGAGCCCTGGGCGAGCATCTTGCGGCCAAACGCCTGGCAGCAGAGGTACGTGCCTTTGAGATTCAGATTGAGGATGAAATCGAAGCGATCCTCGGGGAACTCTTCGGCTGCCGAGCGGTAAGCCGATCCGGCGCTGTTGACGAGGATGTCGACCTTGCCGAACTCGGCCACCACGGCGTCGGCGAGCGCATCGACCTCAGCCTTGGCGGTGACGTCGACCCGGCGCGCCTGGGCAACACCGCCCTGATCTTTGATCGTGATCGCGGTCGCCGCCGCACCAGCCTCGTTGACGTCGGCGAGGACGACGGTGACGCCGGCCTGCGCGTATCCGATCGAGATCGCCGCACCCAAACCGCTGCCGGCTCCCGTCACGACCGCTACGCGACCCGACAGGTCGAAGATCCGGCTCACAAAGCCTTTGGGAATGGTGAGCCCGTCATCAGTGTCGGTCATGACTGCCTCCGCCCTTGACGTTGCGGATCCGATGGGTGCTCCGCAAGTGGGTGGACGTCCACCGACAGCCACGCATATAAAGGAAGAGAGGAGATCGCCGCATGAAGCGCGGTTGCGTCAGGCGCGACCCACAAACCCCAGTTCGCCCAGCGCCCCGGGATACGCCAGAGGCGCTTGATGGTCCCCGCTTCGGCAAGCTCACGTGCGCGCACGGCTTCGGCGGCGACCAGACGCTCCCGCTCGGCGCGGTCGCCGTCGGGAGGCCATAAGACCTCGATCTCAACCAGGAACTCCATGTCACTCACCTCCCAACAGGGCGTTGACGCCCGAACCGACGGCCGCGCGAAGTGTGAGGCCATAGGCGCGACGGTCGCCAGGAGCAAGCTCGGTCACCGAGCCGCCTTCGCGCTCGGCCACGCGCCCGAAAAGCCCGCAGTTCGCGGGCTCGATGCCAGTGACGTATGTGCCGCGGGCCAGCATCCGCCACTGCCACAGGCGAGGTAATTGCGAGCGGTGAAACTCAGCCACCAGCCCGATTCCGCCGCTGGGTGCGTGGCCTGGGTTGACCACCCCGGCGCGAACCAGGTCGGGGACGGACGGAGACATGCGATGTTCGAAGACCTGGACCGCGAAATCCGGGCTCGGCGCTGCGAACCGCGCGTGGTCTGGCTCGGCAGCGCGCGACGGGTCATCCCATCCGGCCACCGTGGCGTCTGGCGCGATCAGTCGCGAGGACGCATCCACGACCGGATAACCCAGGTTGATGTGGTAGAGGATGAAAATCGGAGCGGTCGCGTAACCGCGGTTCTCGACCTCGTCGTGCAGCTCGATCACCGGCTCGCCGACTGGAAAGCGAAGCGTTCGATGCAGGACGAGATCGACGCCGTACACCGTCGTCTCGCGCACCTGACCGCGGACAACGACCGCAAGCCCGCGGACGTCCTCGATGGTCTCGAACTCGACATTCCGGGCCGGAAGATTCGAGATCCGCCCATGCAGACCGTGCTCCTCGTCCCCCTCACGGACCGCTGAACCCACGTTCTGGAGTCCCGCCGTGAAGAGCAAGCCGCCGTGGAACGAGCGCAGCCATACGTCGTCGCGAAAGTACGACGGGTGCACGATGCCGGTCGGCGACTGCCAGGCGAGTGGGTATCCGGCGTACCAGGCCGGCCCGATGTCCAGCCCGCGGTCGGCGATGACGAGCGCATGGATGCCGCCTGCCACCCGAACGTCGACCGCGCGAACCCCATCCTCCGGACCGTCGCCAAGACGGACGAGGCGGCCACTCGCGATCTGCGAGAGATCGCCGAGATGGGCGCGCTGCGCTATCGCTGTCGTCATGCCATGACCCAGGGAGGAGTGCTGTAGTTGTCCCACGCCGCGCCTTTTCCGGCATCGACCGGCACTGATGCGCCCGTGATCCCTGTCGCCAGCGGCGAGACTAGGAAAGCGATCGCGGAGGCGATGTCGCGGGGAGTCAGAACGCGGCCGAGCGGGTGCTTCTCGGCAAAGCCCTTGAGCACCGCGTCGCCGTCCGGCAACGTTGCGAGCCGGCCTTCGAGGAGCGGTGTGAGGGTGACGCTTGGACAGACGGCGTTGACCGTGATCTTCTCGCGCGCAAGGTCCAGGGCTGCCGCGCGGGCAAGATTCAAGAGCGCACCCTTCGAGGTGCAGTAGGAGGCCATACCCGTCTCCGCCTGAAGGCCGTCGAGACTCGACAGCACGATGATCGCTCCGTGCCCACGGCGGCGCATCTGCGGGACTGCCGCCTTGATGACGAGGAACGACCCGCGGACGTTCACCGCCATCACTCGATCGAAATGCTCGACCGACGTCGCGTCGATTTGCTGCCAGTCGCCGAGAATGCCCGCGCAGGCGACCGCGATGTCGACATCGCCGAGCTCCGCGCGGGTCTCTTCGAATCCTCGCGCGACGTCCTTCTCGGATGCCGCATCGCCCTGGATTGCAACCGCCCGACGGCCGATGGCCCGAACCTTGTGGGCCGCCGCCAAAGCGGCTCCGTCCGCGATGTCGAAGATCGCCACGTCAGCGCCCAGGTCGGCGAATGTCAGCACCGTCTCCAGACCGATTCCCGACCCTCCGCCGGTCACGAACGCGATCGACCCTTTGAGGTCGAGGCCGGGAAACGGGGACCGCTTCGCCATCAACCGATCCGTCCCGGGTGAAGCGCCTGCCCGGGCCGGCCAAGCGCGATCCGCCACAAAGCGCCACCGTACGACGGGTCGGCGCTGTCAGCCGGCACTCCGGCGTCAGTCATGTAGAGCACGTTGCCCGCGAATGCGCAGTTCGTCGCGGCATTGCCGCACTTGATGAACCCGCTGACGGTGCCGTCCGGCCCGACGATGTGGATCCCGGCGCCGGTTATGTCGGTCACGTAAAGCCGTCCGTCGGCCCCGATCTTCATGCCGTCGAGGATCGGGTTCGCGCCCGGCATCTTCCCGAGATCCTCGATGTCGGACTTCCCACGGCGAAGCCTGCGGACGTGACCGGTGTAAGACTCGTCCCACACGACCGAACCGTCGTCTTCAACCGCCAGTCCGTTCGGGAAGACCGGGGTGGGGAACGCGATGACAACGTGTCCGGTCCCGTCCTTGTCGAGCGCGAAGATGTAGCTCGGCTCGGGGTCAGATGGTCGGTAAGTCCCAGGGTCAGTGAAATAGAGCCGGCCGTCGGCCCCAAAGACCAGGTCGTTGGGGCCGTTCAGCTTGATGCCCTCGATCTCGGTGCAGATGATCTCTGCCTTTCCGCCTTCATGATCGATTCGCTGGATCGACGCCGACACCATCTCCGCGGCGCGCCAGGGTCCCACGGTCCCGCCGTTCTGGCAGACGTAGAGCTCCCCCTTCGCGCCGAGCACGGAGGAGTTGGGGGCCCCGGCGGTGTAGGCGTATCGCTGCACACCGTCGCCGGGCGCCCATACCGACACCTGGCTCCGATAGCTCTCGACGAACACAACTCGCCCGTCGGGCAGCACAGCAGGCCCCTCCGGCCAACCAAGACCTTCCGCGATTCGCTCGATCTTCACCGTAACCTCCTTAGCCGGCGCGTCAGCGGATCGCGCCGCTTGTGATGCCGCGGACGATGTACTTCTGAACTACGAACGAGAAGAGCAGGATGGGGATCACCGTCACCGTGCCCACTGCAGCCGCGATGTTCCAGTCGATCGGACGCTGAGCGCTGACCAGTGTCGCCGCGGCGAGCGTGATCGTCTCGTGATCTGGAGAGTTGATGACGAATAACGCCACGAGGAACTCGTTCCAGATGAAGATCGCGCCAAACATGGCTGCGACCACAAGGCCCGGTCTGACGATCGGCAGCAAGATGCGCGTCAACACGTCCAGGCGGCTGCAGCCATCGACTCGCGCTGCATCGTCGAGATCGCGCGGTATCTCATCGAAGAATCCGATGAGGATCCACACGACAAGAGGAGTGGTGAACGCGACGTACGGGATGATCAAGCCTGGGTACGTGTCGGTGAGGCCGATCGCCTTCATCATGAAATAGATAGGCACGGCCACGGCTACTGCCGGCATGAATCGGAAGCTGAGGATCGTCGACGCCCATGTTTCTCGCCCACGGAACTCAAAGCGCGAGAACGCGTATGCGGCGGGAGTGCCGATGATCAAGGCCAGCAGGGTTGAGATCCCGACCACCATCACCGAGTTGACCAACGCGGTGAGGATCCCCTGGTAGTGGACGATCTCTCCGTAGTTCGCCTGGATCGCTGCCATATCGAAATGGAGCGTTGGAGGCACGTCGGAGATGATGTCGATGCGCCGCTTGAATGAGAGCACGAGCAGATAGACGAACGGCGCGATGCCGACCAGGCCGATCAGCAGTAAGACGAGGTAGGCGACCGCGCGGCCGGCGATTCGCCTCATTGCATCGCATCCTCGCGCCGCACGCGAACGAGGCGCAGGAGAACTGTGGTCGCGATGACCAGGATGACGACCATGACGTAGGCAATCGCGGCTGCGTAGCCGTAGCTCTGGAAGTCGAAACCGTTTTGATAGTCGAGGAAGCTAAGCGTGGTGCTGGCACGGGCCGGCCCCCCATACGAAAGCCCGTAAACGAGGTCGAAGGAGCGAAAGGCGTCGATCCCGCGGATGATCGCGGCCAGCGCAATCGCCGGGGCAAGGAGGGGCAAGGTGATCCACCGCAGCTGAGCCAGCCTTGGCGCCCCGTCCACCTGCGCGGCCTCGAAGACCTCGACCGGCAGTGACTGGAGGCGTGCAAACACGATCACGAAGACGAAGGGTGTCCATTGCCAGACGTCGACCATCACAAGCGTGCGGATAGCCCAGTCGGTGGATCCCAGCCAGTTGACCGGCGGTAAGTGGACTTCCGCCATCGCCCAGTTGACGATTCCCCAGTCCGGATTCAGGAGTGCTCGCCACATCACGCCGACCACGATCGGAGTGATGAGCATGGGCAGGGTCATGATGGCGCGGACGATCGAGCTGCCCCGCAGCTTCAGGCTGAAGAACAATGCCAATGCGGTGCCAAGCACCATCGCGATGGCGACCGAAAAGCCGACCATGAGCACGGTGTTCCAAGCGGCACTCCAGAAATGCTGGTCGGCGAGGATCTCTCGATAGTTCTCGAGGCCAACCCATCGACCAGAGGTGGAAGACGCGGTCAGGTTCGTGAGTGATAGCCGCAGGCTGTAGAGAAGCGGGAAGACGGAGAAGACCAGCAGGTAAACGACGCATGGGCCGAGGAGCCAGAGGAGGTCTCGCTGGCGGCTGCTGGGCCGAACCGCCCACGATCTCCTCAAGCTCCGTTACGCCGGACGCGGGAACACCTTCCCCACCCATGCTTGGTCTTGACCCTTGTCACGGTGTGATATTGCCGCGCCTCAGGCCAGGTAGCCGCCCTTCCGCAATATGTCTTCCCACTGGCTCTGCACGCTCGCGCACGCTGCCGACGCGCTCTGGCCGCCGATTAGAGCCTTGTTGAACTCGACGTTCATGATCGAGTTCAGCTGGAAGAACTCGTTGAGAATCGACGTCTCGATGACGTGGGCGTGCTCGTCCGCATAGCCGGCGTTCGGCAAGTAGGGGAACTGCTTGACCAGGCTGGGATCGTTGAACGCGGAGTTCCGGCTGGCGTCGATCTGGTACTGCTGCTCCTCGTACATGTTGAATTTCTTGCTCGTGATCCAGGTCAGCGCGCGCCACGCCGCCTTCTTCTTGGCGGGATCAGCGTTCTTCGGGATTCCTACCCCCCATCCGCCGAGGATGGCCGAAGGCTTCCCACCCGAACCCGCCGGGACGGCTGCCGTCCCGGTCTTGTCCGCGACCTTGGAGTTGTTCGGGTTGAAGACCGGACCGGCGATGGTGGACCAGAAGATCATCTGAGCGATCTTCCCAGTCGAGAAGCCGTCGACGTTTTCCGAGAAGCCGTACTGAGTGACGTTCTTGGGCGCGTATGGAAGAAGATCGATCAGCATCTGCAGCGCGCCGACCGCCTGGGGACTGGTCAGGTTTGGCTTGTAGTCCTTGGTGTTCGGGCTCCCCGACATGAGCTTCCCGCCCGTGGTGATGAAGCGGGTATACCAGTCGACGGTCGCCAACGAGAAGTCGTTCGCGCCGACGAAGCTGCACCCGGCGACACTCGAGGTGTGGAGCTTGACCGCGGCCGCTTTGAACTCATCCCACGTGGTGGCCGGCTGCAGACCGGCCTGGCTGAACAGGTCCTTTCGATAGAAATAAATGACCGAGCCACTGTGTAGACCCGGGATGCCATAGAGGTCGGTCGCGCCGTTGCCAAGCTTCTTGGCGGCGATGTCGTAGTAGCCGACGTTGTCCAGGTTCGCCTTGATCAGGTCGTTGAATTCATAGTCCGGAGGCGTCTCGGAAGCGTCGCTCAGGTAGGGGTTCAGCTTCTCGAAGTACCCGCCGCCCACCTGCTGGGTCGTGAGAAAGCCAAGGTACTCGATGAGCTCGAAGTCGGACTTGCTCGCCTTGAGGTTTTCGAGCGTCTTGTTGATCAGCGGCGTGAGCGAGGGGGCTGTGATGACCAGGTCGATGCCGGTCTCGGCCTTTAGATCGGGGAGCTTGTCGCCCAAGGCGCGGTGGTCGTTCTCATCACCGGTCATGAGGATGTGCAGCTGGGTGCCGGCATATTTCTTCGGGTCATACGTGCCCGACGAGCTGCCTCCGGTACCTCCGCCCGGCCCGCACGCCGCGAGAATGGCGCCGATCGAGGTGGCCGAGAGACCGAGTATGGTCGCGCGGGTCACGAATGCGCGCCTGCTCATCCGGTTGTCCAGCAGGCCCCGCACGAGATCCGAGATCGCGCGTTGCTGATTCGGCGTCGCGTCCTGGTTCATCCTAAGCTCCTTCTCCGAATACACGATCCGAGGCGGATTGCCCGCTCGTCGGCAGCAACGTAGCCGCTAGACCATCGATTGTCAACAATCCTTTGTTCTGCCCCTCTCCCTGGTCGTAACAACCCGTTCTTCATCCACACGCACGACCTCGATGCCGGCCTGTGTCCAGCCAACGACTTCGCGCCGAACCACGCCACACGTATCGTCCAACCGCCGTGCATCGAGGATCAGGGACTCTGCTCGAAGCGTATCGCCTGCAAAGGCGGGTCCGAGAAGACGGATCGAGCGCCAGCCCGTCGGGCGATGGCGAGCCAATTCCTGCGCCGGCCACTCGGCCGGCTCGGCGAGACCGATCACGATCGCCACGGTCAGGACGCCCACAACGACGGTCCGGCCAAATTGCATGTGGGCCGCCGCGTCAGCGTTCCCATGCAGATCGCTCGCGTTGTTCGTGACCCACGCCAACCAGACGTGCTCGTCGACGCCGATCGTCCGACCGCCCGGATGATGGATGGTCGACCCGACCACTGCATCGTCGAAAGACCACACCTTTAGAGGTCGTTCAGGAGGCCGCTCGGATCATCATGTGGTTGGCCTCTGATCCAATCCGCGTCGACGAGCGAACCAAATCCGGGCAGTTCCTCGAGCGGGTCCATTCGCCCGCCATCGCGGATCTTAGGCCGTGGTAGCGAATCGTCCATCGGGTGGACGCCGGTGCCCGGAACCCCCCATTCGATGGGCGCTTCGGTGTAGCCGAGTGCCCCCAGGACCTGGCTGTGGATGTGAGGAAACATATGGGGTGCGAACTGAAGCCCTGCCGCCAGCACCTGGTTTATGACCTCACGGCCACGGCTGATGCCTCCCATGCAGGTCAGGTCGACGCGGATCACGTCGCATGCCTGGAGCGCGATCAGAGCCTCGGGGTAGTAGCTCCCGCCTTGCTCATCGCCCATCGCGATCGGCGTCGACGTGCGCGACCGTAGCTCGCGCAACAGGAGGGCCTTGCCGGGCGGAAAGACGTCCTCGTACCAGCCGAGCTTGACGTCTGAGATTCCGTTGACCAGCTCGGCGGCAGGCTCGACGTCATCGAACAGCCACGCGGCGTCCAGCCCGAGCCAAGCATCGGGTGCCGCCGCGCGAGCCGCCCGCAACCGTCCCGCCGTCCGTTCTGGGGTCGCCGCAATCGGGGTCTTAAAACGCCGCCAGCCGGCGGCATAAAGCTCCGCGGCCTGGGCGCCGGTCTCCTCCGGGCCCATCGTTCCCGGCGGGTAGCCGATGATGGCGGTCGCCGGCATCGACCGGTTGCTTCCGCCAAGAAACGCCGCGATCGACTTGCCGGCGGCCTTGGCGGCGAGGTCCCAGCAGGCGAGGTCGACGATCGACAGCGCACGCAGACCGATCCCCGCGGCGTGCGATGCGAGGCTCCGCCGCCAGGCGATGGTGAAGGTGCGCTCCTGCGCGCCCACTGGCGTTCCCAAGTAGATCGCGCCGATCGTCTTCCTAATCTGTTCCGCGACTGCACCGTCGCGGGTGAGGGTGTACGCGTACCCGTCGAGGCCCGCGCTGGAGCGCACCCGAACGAGCGCGAACTCACGCGTGCGCATGATCCACTCACCGAAGATCACTGGCGCCGGCAGCTGCGCCTGGATCGTCATGACATCGACCGCGGAGATGGTTTGTGTTCCGCTCAACTCTCGCCACCCGCGCTCGACGCCCAGGCACCCTGTGCCATAAAGCCCCCATCGACGGTCAGGTACTCGCCGGTGATGAAGCTCGCGCGGTCGCTGGCCAGGAAGAGGACGGCGTTGGCGATGTCCGCCGGCGTGCCGATTCGGCCGATGGGGTGGAATGAGCCGTAGCGCCGGACATTGGCGTCCTCGTCGCCTCCCTCGGCTCGAGCCAGCTTGCGGACAAGCTCGGAGTCGATTGTGCCGGGGCAGATTGCGACGACACGAATTCCCTCGCGCGCGTAATCCAGCGCGATGTTTCGTGTCAGCGAAAGGATCCCTCCCTTCGACGCCGCATACGACGGGACGCGTGGCATCGACTGGAGCCCCTGGACGCTGGACATGTTGACGATTACGCCGCCGCCCGCCTCGCGCAATCGAGGAATGGCGTATTTCGACATCAAGAAAACGCCTTTGAGGTTCACATCTAGGATCCGATCCCATACCTCTTCTGGAGTGTCCTCGACCCGAAAGTAGTTGTCGATCGGCAGGATCCCGGCGTTGTTCACGAGCACGTCCAACCGGCCGAAACGATCGACCGTGGCTCTGACGATGCGCTCGGCATCGCTTGCTTTCGAGACATCGCCGATGACCGCTGTCGCCAGCGCCCCTGCGCCCACCAACTCGGCCGACAGCATGTCGGCGGCTCCGCGGTTGATGTCGGCTATCGCTACCATCGCCCCTGCGGCGGCGAATGCCTGGGCAATTCCGCGTCCGATCCCGAGGGCGCCGCCGGTAACGATCACGGCCCTGCCGTCGAACTCCCCCACCGCGGTGGACGATAACGCACAAGACATACGATTGTCTAGGTCGGTTCGGCCACGCCAGCCTGCCGACACGCAATCGTTTGTTGTGGCGCTCCGCCGGAATGTTGTAGCGTTCCGCCGCGATGCGGATCCCGATCGAGATGCCAAAGCTCGGCTACGACATGGAGACCGGCCGCATCGTGTCCTGGCTGAAGGCCGAAGGCGATCGCGTGGAGCGGGGCGAGCCGATCGCCGAGATCGAGACCGACAAGGCCACCATCGAGATGGAGGCGCGGGCGTCGGGTGTGATCGTGGAGATCCTGCAGCCGGCGGGCAGCGAGGTGCCCGTTGGAACCCCAATCGGTAGTCTCGAGACCGACGCGTGACGAAAGAGATCTGGGAAGGGCGCTTCCTCGAAGACT
>WNFJ01171074.1_pt3 | contig 16417 bp, 19 predicted proteins | sample 5400461 | NCBI WGS metagenome assembly WNFJ01 (sample SAMN13153349, study PRJNA577476) | soil metagenome | isolation source: 115 cm saprolite on Douglas fir-dominated hillslope | place: USA:California | collected 2013-09-17 | reverse complement strand
GCCTTCAGCGGCTTTTCGGTAGACGACATCCCCAAGGCGAAGCAGTTCTACGGTGGAACGCTCGGGCTGGAGGTTTCCGACGCGCAGGGCTTATTGAAGCTGCACGTCGCGGGCGGCGCGACGGTGCTCATCTACCCCAAGCCGAACCACACTCCCGCAACCTTCACCGTCCTCAATTTCCCCGTCACCGACATTGAGAAGGCCGTGGAGCGGCTGACCGAGAGCGGCGTGCGCTTCGAGCGCTACGAAGGCACACTCAAAACGGACAGCCTAGGGATCTTTCGCGGTGGGGGACCGTTGATCGCCTGGTTCAAGGACCCAGCGGGCAATATCCTGTCCGTGCTCGAGCAGAAGGGATGACCCTAAAAAGCGAGAGGAGTCCCACGCCCTGGGGCGTGTCGATTTCGCGAGGCGCCGCTCGACGCATGAGTAGGAGGCCGGAAAAGCCGGCTCCATACTCGAAAGCCAGGAGAAGGGCCTATGTCGCTCACAACCAAGAAGCCCGGCGTGGTGCTATGGTTCATTCAGGGGCTGCTGGCCGCCCTCTTCCTGTTCGCCGGGGGCTTTAAGCTCGCCCTCCCGCTGGTGGGGCTGGCGAAGCTGAGTTCGCTCTCCGCCCCATTCCTCAAGTTCATCGGCGTCTGCGAGGTCACCGGCGCGATCGGCCTCATTCTCCCGGGGCTCCTGCACATCCGGACCGAGCTGACCCCGCTGGCGGCCGTGGGGTTGGCGATCATCATGACGGGCGCGACCATCGTAACGGCGGCCACGCAAGGGGCGGCGCCCGCTGTGGTTCCGCTCGTCGTGGGGTTCCTCGCGGCCGCGGTCGCCTATGGCCGGTGGCTGCCGGCGCCGCAACGCCGGGCGGCCCACCGGTCGTCCCTGTCGAGTGGCCTCGGGGAGGATCTGGCGGCGGGGTGAACTCGCCCTGTCGATTCAGGGAACCCTCGTTCGACGCGACAATGGGACCGGGATCGGCCCGGCACGAACCTGAAACCAGAAGGAGCCGAGGACCATGCGATTCATGATGCTGGTGATCCCGAAGGGGTACGAGAAGGCGGCGGCGGACTTCGTCCCCCCGGCGGACCTGGTCGCCAAGATGAACAAGTACAACGAGTCCCTCGCCAAGGCCGGCGTGGTGCTCGGGCTCGACGGGCTGCACCCGCCCGCCGGGGGCGCCCGCGTACGCTTCGCCGGCGGCAACGCCAAGGTGACCGACGGGCCCTTCACCGAGGCCAAGGAGGTGCTGGGCGGCTACTGGATGATCCAGGTGAAGTCCAAGGCCGAGGCGATCGAATGGGCGAAGCGCGCGCCCATGCAGGACGGCGACATCATCGAAGTGCGCCAGGTGTGGGAGCTCTCGGACTTCCCACCCGACTTCCAGAAGGCCGCGGGGAGATAGCCATGCGATTCCTTTCGATCGTGAAGTCGGCCGAGAGTCAGGGGCCTCCGCCCCAGGCGCTCCTGGAGGCAATGGCCAAACTCACCGAGGACGGCATCAGCGATGGCTCGTTGATCCAGACCGGTGGACTCTCCGCCAGCCCGACCGGCACGCGCGTCCGCATCTCCGGAGGAAAGCTGACCGTGACCGACGGGCCCTTCGCCGAGGCCAAAGAAGTCGTGGGCGGGTATGCCGTGCTCGAGGCGCAGTCGCGCGACGAGGCGCTCGAGGCTGTGCGGGCCTTCCTGCGTCTGCACCAGCAGCACTGGCCGGCGTGGGAAGGCGAGTGCGAGATTCGCCAACTAGTATTCCTCGCACCGGGGAACGCGTAGATTGTCCGCCGTCCTTCGTCGGTCACGTCGCGAAAGGAGTAAGGCATGAGCGGTGTACGGGTGCTGGTCGGTACCCGCAAGGGTGCGTTCATTCTGACAGGAGACGGCAAGCGCAAACAGTGGCACGTGAGCGGCCCGCACTTCGCAGGGTGGGAGATTTATCACCTGAAGGGGTCGCCCGCCGATCCGAGCCGGCTGTACGCGTCGCAGTCGAGCGGGTGGTTCGGACAGATCATCCAACGCTCGTGCGACGGCGGCAAAACGTGGGAGACGCCTGGCGGTGAAAAGACCCTCAAGCCCGGCGAGATGCCGGCCGGCGAGAGCAACAAGTTCGTCTACGACGCTTCCCCGGACACGGGCAAGCCCCTCACCACGCACCAGTGGTACGACGGCACCCAGCACCCCTGGGAGTTCAAGCGCGTCTGGCATCTCGAGCCGTCCCTCGCGGATCCGGATGCGGTCTACGCCGGCGTGGAAGACGCCGGGTTATTTCGAACGAGCGATGGCGGCAAGACGTGGCGGGAGCTCGCCGGGCTACGCGGCCACGGCACGGGGCCCAAGTGGCAGCCTGGTGCCGGTGGGATGTGTCTCCACACGATCCTGATCGATCCGACAAACGCGAAGCGGATCTACGTCGCCATTTCGGCGGCGGGCGCGTTCCGCTCCGACGACGGCGGCACCACCTGGAAGCCGATCAACCAGGGCTTGCGCTCCCAGTACATCCCCGACCCGACAGCCGAGGTCGGCCATTGCGTCCACCGCATCGCGCTGCACCGGTCGCGTCCCAACGTCCTGTTCATGCAGAAGCATTGGGACGTCATGCGCTCGGACGACGCCGGCGACTCCTGGCGGGAGGTGAGCGGAAACCTGCCCACCGACTTCGGGTTTGTGATCGACGTGCATGCCTACGAGCCGGAGACCATTTACGTCGTCCCCATCAAGAGCGACGTCGAGCATTACGTGCCCGACGGGAAGCTGCGGGTGTACCGCAGCCGCACGGGCGGCACCGAGTGGGAAGCGCTCACGCAGGGCCTGCCACAACGGGACTGCTACGTGAACGTGCTGCGCGATGCGATGACCGTCGACTCACTCGAGCCGTGCGGCGTGTATTTCGGCACCACCGGCGGGCAGGTGTACGCGTCGGCCGACGCCGGCGACACCTGGGCGCCCATCGTCCGCGATCTTCCCGCCGTGCTGTCGGTCGAGGTCCAGACGCTCGCATGATCCGCGTGGTGCTCCCCCCGCACCTGCGGACGCTGGCGCAGGTCCACGGTGAGGTGACGCTCGACGTCCCGGGCCGGGTCAGTCGGGGTGCGCTCCTGGACGCGCTCGAGGCCCGCTATCCCATGCTGCGCGGCACGATTCGCGACCACGTCACCGAGCAGCGACGGCCGTTCCTGCGATTCTTTGCATGCGAGCGGGACCTGACCCACGACCCGCCCGATGCCCCGCTCCCCGACGCGGTCGCGTCGGGCGCGGAGCCCTTTCTCGTCGTGGGGGCGATCGCCGGCGGTTAGCCCGGCAAGAACGGAGGCACGCTTCGTGAGATACATGCTGCTCATCTACCTGGACGAGCGGGCCCTCGACGACGCCGAGCGGGAGCGGTGTTACCGCGAGTCGGCGCAGCTGGCGCACCAGCTCGCTGCCGCGGGGCAGTATCTCGCCGCCGCCCCGCTCGAGCCGACTGCGACCGCGACCAGCGTGCGGGTACGTGCGGACAAACGCATCGTGACCGACGGTCCGTTCGCAGAAACCAAAGAGCAGCTGGGTGGCTACTTCCTGATCGATGCCCGGGATCTCGACGAGGCGATCGCGATCGCCGCGCGGATTCCCATGGCGCGTCGTGGCACCATCGAGGTCCGGCCGCTCGTCCACGTGGCAGATCTGCCGGCGGATTGAGGCCGGGGCACGACCATGTCGGCGACGGGACCTGCTACCCATGACGCGATTGACGCGGTCTGGCGGATCGAGTCCGCCAGGCTGATCGCGGGGCTCACGCGGCTCACCGGCGACGTCGGCCTGGCCGAGGATCTGGCGCAGGATGCGCTCGTCGCCGCGCTCGAGCGCTGGCCGCGGTCGGGCGTGCCGGACAATCCGGGCGCCTGGCTCATGGCCACCGCGAAGCATCGGGCAATCGACCAGCTGCGCCGGGGCAAGATGCTCGACCGTAAGCACGAGCAGCTCGGCCACGAGCTCGCGGCCGCGCGATCGACGATCACATCGGCGACGACCTGCTCCGCCTCATGTTCATCGCCTGCCATCCGGTGCTCTCGACCGAGGCGCGCGTGGCGCTCACGCTGCGATTGCTCGGCGGGCTCACGACCGACGAGATCGCGCGGGCGTTTCTCGTGCCGGAGCCAACCGTCGCCCAGCGCATCGTGCGGGCCAAGCGGACCCTGCGCGAGGCGCGCGTCCCGTTCGAAGTTCCCCGCGGGGCCGAGCTGACCGCGCGGCTGACGTCGGTGCTCGAGGTCATCTACCTCGTCTTCAACGAGGGCTACTCGGCGACCGCCGGCGACGAGTGGGTGCGCCCGGGGCTGTGCGATGACGCGCTCCGGCTCGGCCGGGTGCTGGCCGAGCTCGTTCCCGTTGAGCCCGAGGTGCACGGCCTCGTGGCGCTGCTGGAGATCCAGGCGTCGCGGCTGCGCGCGCGCGTCGGGCCAGGGGGTGAGCCCATCCTGTTGGCCGATCAGGACCGCACGCGCTGGGACCAGCTCCTCGTGCGTCGCGGGCTCGCCGCGCTGGAGCGTGCCGAGCAGCTGGCCGGCGCCCTCGGTCCCTACGCGCTCCAGGCCGCGATCGCCGCCTGTCACGCACGCGCGCGTACGCCGGAGGAGACGGACTGGACGCGCATCACCGCGCTGTACGATGCGCTGGCGCAACTCACGCAATCTCCCGTCGTGGAGGTGAATCGGGCGGTGGCGTACACCATGGCATTCGGTCCGGCGGCGGGCCTCGAGATCGCCGACTCCCTCCTGCCCGAGCCTGCACTGGCGAATTACCATCTGCTGCCGACCGTGCGCGGCGATTTCCTCGCCAAGCTCGGCCGCTTCGAGGAGGCGCGGGGCGAGTTCGAGCGGGCGGCATCGCTCACCCGCAACGCGCGCGAGCGCGGGCTCCTCCTCGCGCGCGCCGCTGCGTGCGCGCGTGGATCGGCACCCAACCACCCAGAGGGACCCTGATGCCCCCTACCCCGACGAACGGCAAGATCTGCTACGTGGAGATTCCTGCACTCGACATCCCTCGTTCCGCTGAGTTTTACGCCAAAGTGTTCGGCTGGGGGATCCGGCGGCGCGGCGATGGCTCGACCGCATTCGACGACACCACGGGCGCGGTGAGCGGCGCGTGGGTGGTCGGCCGACCGGCGTCGCCGCAACCGGGGCTGCTCATCTACATCATGGTGGACAGCGTGGCCGCGACGATCGACGCCGTCGTGGCGCACGGCGGCGCGCTCGTGCAGCCGATCGGCGGAGACGCGCCCGAGATAACCGCACGCGTCCGCGATCCCGCGGGGAACGTGATCGGCCTATACCAGGAACCCGCGCGTTAGACGGGCGGCGGCGCGATGATCGTGCATCTCATCGACGGCACGTACGAGCTGTTCCGCCAGTTCTACGGCCGCCGTCGCGCCAACCAGGGCAAGGATACGTCCTTCGGCGCCGTGAGCGGCGTGCTGCATTCCGTATTGGAGATGATCGAGCAGGGAGCCACGCACGTCGGCGTTGCGACCGATCACGTCATTGAATCGTTTCGCAACGCCCTCTGGCCCGATTACAAGACCGGAGAAGGCGTCGAGCCCGCATTGCTCGCGCAATTCCACCCGCTCGAAGAGGCGCTCGCCGCCTTGGGCGTGGCGGTATGGCCCATGATCGAGCTGGAGGCGGACGACGCCCTTGCATCCGCGGCGCAGCTCGCCTCCCAAGACGACCGCGTGCAGCAAGTCTGCATCTGGACGCCCGACAAGGACCTCGCGCAGTGTGTGCACGGCGATCGCGTGGTGCAGGTCGACCGCAGGGGACAGCAGATCCGCAATGCGGCGGCGGTGCGCGATAAGTTCGGCGTCGAGCCCGGGCTGATTCCCGACTACCTCGCTCTGGTGGGCGACGCGGCCGACGGCTATCCCGGCATTCCGGGGATCGGAGCCGTCACGGCGGCGCGGCTCCTGAACCGCCACGGCGTGATAGAGGACTTCCCGCCCGCCGTACTGGGAGCGGACCGCGACCGAGCGCTGCTATTCAAGAATCTGGCAACGCTCAGGACCGACGCGCCGCTGTTCCGCGATGTGGACGAGCTGCGGTGGCGCGGGCCCACCGCCGGCTTCGCCGGGTTTTCGGAGCGCCTGGGCGATGCTCGCCTGCTGGAGCGATGCCGCACGATCCCTGACACCGCCGCAGCCGGGCCAGGCCCGTGGAGCCTCGATGCCAAGCGGCGCAAGTAAGCCCCTCGACCGTTCCATCGTCGAGGGCCCGATCCCCCACGCCGTTTGGATGCTCGCCTGGCCCACCATGCTGCAGAACCTCATCGGCGGGCTCCAGGGCGTGGTAGACCACGCCCTGGTGGGTCACTTCGTAGGGTACGCCGGCAACGCCGCGATCGGCGTCGCCATCCAGATCTTCATCGTCGTCATCGCGTTCGTCATGTCGGTGTTCAGCGGGATGGCCGTTCTGGTGGCGCGGTTCGCCGGGGCGAACGACCCCGAGAAGGTTAATCGTACCGTCTACCAGGCCTTCCTTGCCGCGGTGGCGCTGTGGGGATTGCTGCTGGCCCCACTCGGGTGGATCCTGGCGCCGTCACTCCTCGGCGTCGTGCACGCCGCGCCAGCCGTGCGCGCCGAGGCGCTGCCCTTCCTCCGCATCATGTTTGTCGGCAGCCTCGGGATGCTGCTCTTCTTCATGGTGGGCGGAGCCTTGCGGGCGGCGGGCGACGCGCGCACGCCGCTGCGCCTGGGGATTCTCCTCACGGCGTTGAACATCGCGTTCAACGTGGCGTTTATCACGGGCCTCGGACCCTTTCCCCGGCTCGGAACCGCCGGTGCCGCCGTCGGCACCACGGTGGCCGGCATCGTCGTGAGCGGCGTCGCGGGGTACTTGCTGCTCTCGGGGCGGCTGGCGGTGGTGTGGCACCGCGGCATGGACTGGCGGCCCGACTGGGGCGTCATCCGGGCGCTGTTCCGCTTCGGCCTTCCCACCGGCGTCCAGGGGATCGCGATGAACGTCGCGGGCGTGTTGCTGCTCCGCTTCGTCGGCTCGCTCGCGCAGAGCGCCCAGGCGCAGGCCGCCTACGCCGTGGGCTACACCGAGCTGTTCTCCTTCATTACCTGGACATCGGTGGGGTTGATGGGGGCCGCCGCCACGGTCGCGGGTCAAAACCTCGGGGCGCGCCACCCCGAGCGCGCGGTGCACGGCGTGCACGTCGCGGCGGGGCTCGGCGTCGGTCTCGCAGCCGCGATCGGCGTGCTGTTCCTCTCGATCCCGCGCGCCCTGCTCGGGCTGTTCAGCATGACGGATCCCGTGGTCGTCGGCCTCGGGGTGCAACTCCTCAGCTTCCTCAGTGTGTCGGGCTTGTTCGTCACCGTCGCGCTCACGTACACGGGGGGACTCCAGGGCACGGGCGACACCCGCTCGCCACTCTACATCTCGATCGCGTCCCAAATCGTGGTCCCGCTCGGTCTCTGCGCGTTGCTCCAGGCGACGCGGGATCTGCGCCCCGCGGACATCTGGACGGCCATCCTGCTGGGCCACATGACGCGCTGCGCGCTGAGCGTCCTGCGGTTCCGCCAGGGACAGTGGCGCAACATCCGGGTGGAGATGGAGCCGGCGCGCTCGGAGACGCTGCGCCCCGGCTAGCCGCGCACCCGGCGACAGCGGATCTAGCGGGGGCGAAGCGCTCCCGCCTGGGCCGCGTCAGTCATACGCGCGCCTCCACTCGCGCCAGTCCTGCTCGACGGCGTCCGCCATGCGGCTCGCGGCCTCGTACAGCCAGTGCTTGTCGCGACGCTTCAGATCGGCGCGCACCGCGTGTGTGCGCGGCGTGCCGAGGTGCACGTTGGCGGTTTCCCAGCCCATGGCGTAGAGCAGCCGTGCCTCGTCGCGCTTGCGTGGCAGCGCATTCAGGGCGATTCGGGAGCAGTCCGGCGCGAGCCGGCGCAGCAACCAGGGTCCGCGCACGGCGACACAGGGGTCGGGGCAGCGAACCCCACGGCGTAGCAGATCCTGGTAGTAGATCCTCTGCGGCCGGCCCCCGAGCGCCCACCGGACAGCACGCTGCATGACGAGGCTATAAGAGAGCGTCGAGCCCCGGCCCGTCTCCGCCAGGGTGCAGACCGACGGGGCCAGGGCCTTTGCCTCACGCGCGATCCTGCCGCCGCGCCAGCTGGTGAGTGCGACGAAGCGCTGACGGCCGAGGCTCCCGAGCCCTGCCACCCGGTGCACGATCCGCGTCTCGAGGCCGGGCTCGGGGAGCGCGCGTCGCAGCGCGACCATCACCGCACCCGGCACCTGAGTTCGCACGGTCGGCAGCGATTCGAGCTTGCCCCAGAAGGTCTCCGGATCGTGGAGCCGGTGGACCGCCATCTCGCGCAGCGCCGTATGGTGCTCGGCCAGCACGAACGCGCGCCCGGCCGCGTCCAGGGCGTCGCGATAGCCCTCGAGCATCGCGGCCGCCGACTGCTTGGGCTCGATGGCCATATCATGATACCCGATCGCGATGAGGGCGCTGGTGGCGAGGCGCACCAGATCGTTGGTGTAGGGCAGTGGCCACGCCTCGTCGAAATCGTTCACGCCCCACACGAGGCGCCCTTCGGCGTCGCGCCAGGTGCCGAAGTTCTCCACGTGAAGGTCGCCGACGGAGAGGACGCGCGGCGCCCCAGCGACGTCGCCGACGATCGCCTGCCACGTCTGGGCCCATCGGTAGTAGGTCGCGCGCAGGAAGGGGAAGCTCCCCGCTGCCATCGCGCGGTGCTTCAGATCGAGGTCATGCTTGATGAGGGGAACCTGGTGCGCAAGCCAGGACTCGTAGAGCGCCGTCGCCTCGGTGATCCCAACCTCGAGTCGGCTGGGGCGTGACACCTACGCCGCGCCTCCGCTGACCCATCTCACAGGCCCGGGCGAGACAAGCGTCACCGTGGCTCGCTCCTTTTTGAAAGCCTTCCGGTTGCTCGTGCAACGCTATCGCGGACAGGCCGAACGTCTCGCACCGAGAGAAGCGCCGCGCGGCGCGCGGGTCCTTCACGAGACGCCGGCCAGCGGCGGCGGGCGCTGGCCGTCGTGGTGTGGAAGCAAACCGGATGCCCTGGCCCGGATTCGAACCGGGACGCCTTACGGCACTGCCCCCTCAAGACAGCGTGTCTACCAGTTTCACCACCAGGGCGCGCGCAGAAAGCTAGAATCGCTGCGCAGGAGGGTCAACCGGTGCTGCACGTGGGTGCCTCACACGCGCCCTGGTGAGCGGCGCGTCCCGTCGGCCTGCACTAGATTGGTGGCTCATGGAGCTGTGGGTGGCATTCGGATTCGGCGGCTTGGTCGGTGCGTTCATCGGCGTGCTGATCGGGCGGCATCGCGCCGCGCAGCGCGCGGCCGCCGCGCCGCACCTCGCCCCGCCGCTACCTTCCGCGCGCTTCTCCCCGCCCGAAATACAGCATGTCGTGCTCGACGAAGGCTCCGCGAACGTGCTAAACGCGTTGAACAACCGGCTCGCCGCGATCGGGGCGCTCGCGGACCTGCTGCACGGCAGCCCGCTCGACCCCGAGCGCGCCCGGGCGCTGATGATGCTGCACGGCGAAGTGCGGCGGGCGGCAGAGATCACGCTGCACTTCCTCGAGCTCGCCCAGCATCCCATCGGGGCGGCGGAGCCGTCGGACTGCGCCATCGTGCTGAACGGCGTGCTGGCCGAACGCGAGGGGACGCTCAAGGAACTGGGCGTAAAGCTGGTGCGGAGCATTCCCCACGACCTGCCAATGGTCGCGTGCCCCATGGCGCAGCTCACCGAGATGCTGATGAAGCTCCTGGACTTCGCCCTGCGGCGGCTGCGCGACAGTCAGCCGCCGCGCGTGCTCCGCGTCGCGGTGAGCGACAGCGGGTCGGCCCTCACGATTTCCCTGTGGGACTCGGGCACGCCGCTATCGGTCGAGGCCGAGCAGCGGTTGGTGACGCCGTTCCGGTTTACCCAGAGCGCGGGGGGCGGCGAGATCGAATTCGCGCTGGCGCGCGCCCTCGCCCAGTCGTCGGGTGGTACGCTGCGGCTGCGCCCGCGGACCGGCGGCGGGGCCGAGGTGGTCGTCACCCTACAGAAGAGCGTCCTCGCCCCGCTGGCGCGCGCCACGGCCGCGACGCCATCGCTCCCGAAGCTCCGCATCCTCGTCGTAGACGACGACGCGGTGAATCGCCAGGCGATGCGCCTCTTGCTCGAGCGCGAAGGGCACGAGGTGGTAGCCGTCGAGAACGGCCTCGAGGCGATCGAGCGCCTCGGCCCGGCCAGCGATCGCTTCGACGCCGTGGTCACGGATCTCCAAATGCCCCGGCTCGGCGGGCGCGCGCTGTACGAGCAGCTACGCGAGCAACGGCCACAAATCGCGCAGCGCTTCGTCTTCGTCACGGGCGACCGCGCTCGCGACGAGACCCGCCGCTTCCTCGACGAATGTGGCCAGCCGTCGGTCATGAAGCCGTATGACTTCAACGACCTGATCAGCGCGATCGGGGACGTGGCGGTGACCAAGTAGCCGCAGCGGGGGATCCCCACTCGGTGCGGTTGGCCCAACGGGGTGCGTCTTAGGCTCACCCCACCACCTCGGGCTCGTATTCCAGGCGAATCCCGAAGCGCGCGGCTACGCCGCTCTGGATCGCCTCGGCGAGCGCCAGGAGCTCAGTGCTCGTCCCACCGAGGTTCACGAGCGCGAGCGCATGACGGCTCGAGACCCCCGCCCCGCCCCGACGGTAGCCCTTGGGGAACCCGGCGCGCTCGACGAGCCAGGCCGCCGGCACCTTGATCGCGCCCTCCGCCGGATAGCTCGGGATCGCCGCTGTCTCACCCCCATCCAGCCAGCGCCGCTCGAGCTCGGCGAACGCCGCAGCCGAGAGCACGGGATTCATGAAGAACGAGCCCGCCGACCGAGCGTTGGGATCCAGTGGATCGAGCAGCATCGACTTCGCGCGGCGCAGCCTGAGTACGGTCTCCCGGACCACGCGCACGGCGGCCGCGGGAGCGAGCGCGTGCAGAGAGGCGGTCTGAGCGACGGCGGTCTGGAGCTCCGGGTAGCGAATGCTGGGCAGGGCGTCACGTCTGAGCCGGAGGGTCACCTCCAAGACGACGTAGCGCCCGCGATCGCGGTTCTTGAAGCGGCTGTCGCGGTAGCCGAACCCACACTCCGCGGCGCCGAAGGTGCGGCGCTCGAGCGTGACCCGATCGAGGCAGGTGACGCCCGTGAGCGTCTCCGCGATCTCCTGTCCGTAGGCGCCGACGTTCTGGATCGGCGTACCGCCCACCGTGCCCGGAATACCTGAGAGGCACTCGATGCCCGTCCAGCCGCGCTCCACCGCACCGCACACCAGCGCGTCCCAATCGACCCCGGCGCCCGCGGTGACCTCGGGCGCGGTCGCTTCGCGAAACGCGATCCCGCCGACCGTGATGCGCAGCACCAGGCCCGCGAACCCGGAGTCGGGGAACACCACATTGCTGCCGCCACCCAGGACATGCACGCGCAGGCGGCGCGCCGCCGCCTGCTCCAACGCGCTGCGGATCTCGGCCTCGCTCCCGCACTCGACGAGGTAGCGCGCCCGCCCGCCCAACCCGAGCGTGGTGTACGGTGCGAGCAGCACGTTTTCCTGCCACGGTAGCGGGCTCGTACGCACCTTCGCGGTTGAGGGTAGTGTGGCCGGCACCGCGGCCGGAGAGGCTGGGCGCCTTGGATGCAGAGTACCGGTAATAGAACTGGGTGCGCCTGGCAACCCCAGAGCGCGCTCGCGCCGCCACTGACGAGATGCTCGAGGCTTTGGGGCTCCTGGTTGCGGGGATCCGGGACTGCGCGATCTGCATCTCGATCCGGGGGAACGTCGGTTAGCGAGCACGGCTGCGGGTCGCCGCGTCGTCAGTCGCGCTTGTCTAAGGCTCCAGGCGGCTAGAAAAACCGCCGCGCGAGGCCGAGCAGCAGGCTCAGCGCTACGGACAGGACGAGCATCGAGGCGAGCGGTATGTAGATCCGCACCGTCTCGCGCTCAACACGGATGTCGCCCGGTAGACGGCCGAACCACGCGAGCGCGCCGGACCACACCAGAACGCCCACGAGCACCAGCACGGCGCCGCTGCCGACAATGAGCCGCCCCAGTTCAGTTCGAGACATCGCTCCCCGCTACAACGGGTCGGAGCAACTGCAGGAGAAATCCGTCACCGCCTCGGTGGCATGGGTGGGGAGCTTCTCGTCGAGCCATTCGGCCCATCCCGCATTCATTTCTCGGGCGAACAATCCGTGCTCTACTAACTGTAGAGCCAGCCGGGCTGAGAGGTGTCAGGTGTGGCTCCAGCAGTAAGTGACGTATTGGCGCTCTGCCGGCAATACGCGGGCGGCGGCGGCGGCCTGCTCGACCGGCACGCTCAGAGCGCCTCGGATGTGCCCGGCACGGAATGCGTCCCGCGAACGCGCGTCGAGCACGACGAAGACGCCCTTCCCTTCCTGCACCTTGTGCTTGACGGCGTTGATTTCGACCTCACTCGCAACCTTGGCCTCGTAGTACGCCTTGAGACGCCCCAATTGATCAGCCGACGGCTTCATATGCGTTCTCTCCTTACTTGCCCACGAAAAGGTAAGACCTGTGCCTCGACGGCAGACATCAACCGGTACGGGACCTCAACGCTGCGCTTGACCACTCCCCCTAGTCGCACGTCCTTTCCTAACCCCCCTCACACCCAGACCCTATGCAGAAGAAGTCGGGTGCTTCCGACGCTTGTCCCGGTAGAGCGCGCGGTCGGCCCGATCGAGCAAACCGGCGACCGAGCCCAGGGTGCTCGCCTTGTGCGCCGCGAAACCGAGACTGATGGAGAGCTGATAGGGTCGCCCCGCGCGGCGGTTGAACTCGCGCACGTGACGTTTCAGCCGATCGGCGAGGACGGCGGCGCTCTCTGGCTCTGCGTGGCGCACCAGCACCGCGTATTCGTCGCCGCCGATCCGGGCTACCAAGTCCGAGTCGCGAAAGGTCTGCCGGAGGATGGCGGCGGCGTCTCGCAACGCGTGATCACCGACCGCGTGACCCGCGGTATCATTGACATGCTTGAGATCGTCCAGGTCGGCGAAGGACACGAGCAACGTCTCATCGCCGCGGCGCGCGACGCGCAGATCCCTGGTCGCGAGGTTCAGGAAGCCCCGCCGGTTGTACAAGCCCGTCAACTCATCTACGAGTGCAAGGTCGAGGAGCGCGGCGTGGAGCCGGTTGCGCTCGATCGCGTGGCGTAGCGCGCGGGCGAGGCGCTCACCGTCGAGGTCCCTTCTCACTAGGAAGTCCTGGGCCCCGGCGCGCACGGCTTCCAGCCCGTGGCCCTCATCGTCAGAGTCGGAGAGAAACAGGAACGGCACGGTCGGCGCGAGCGCACGCAGCTCGGTGAAGGTCGCGAAGCCGCGTCGGGCGGAGAGCGGCAGAGCGAGGAGCACCACATCGACTCCGCCCCGCGCCAGCCGGGCGAGCGACGACTGCGGTGCGGCCGCTGCCACGCCGAACCGGTCCGGGGCGGCGCCGTCCAGAAACGCCCGCACCCGCCGCGCTTCGTCGTCCTCGTCGCTCACCACCAGCACCACGAACCTGTCGGGGTGCGCGGTCTCCCCTTGGCGCCGGCCAATGGGCCGGCGCCGCTCGGTCAGCTGTCGCCGCTCGGCCCGCTCGCGCCGCTCCTCACCGAGCGGGATGAGCTCCAGGCGCCGCTCGGCGATGCGACGTTCCAGGTCGCTGCGGCGGGGCGCCAGCAGCCGCCGCTCAACCGTATGGTGCTGCCCGCGTGCGACCATCTCCCGAGCCTCCTGTGCCCAGCGCTTGGAAGATGGGGGACGAGCCCCTAGGTGCACAATCGTGTACGACGCGGCGAAAGGCGCCGCGCGCGGCTGTTCGTCAGACGGGACTGCTGCGTGAAGGTCGTAGGCCAGCGCTCTCCCCGTGGAGGGGCAATCTTCCTGCCCCGCCACTGATTCCGGACGAGCGCCTCACACTTGCGCTTGAAGTGCTTTGCGAGCAGAGTAGCGACCTGCAAGTTCGTGACCCGGGAGGTGCACCATAAGCTACTACGCCTTCACGGATCGAGTCCGTAAGGTCCTGCAGTTGGCGCGGGACGAAGCCACGCGTCTGCATCACGAGTACGTGGGGACAGAGCACATAATGCTCGCGCTGATCCGCGAAGGCGAAGGCGTCGCCGTAGCGCTCCTTCGGGGTCTCTCCGTAGACGTTGAGATGATTCGGCAGAACATCGAGGAGACCCTCAAAAAAGGCACAGCCGCCGCCTCCAGCCCCGACCTGCCCTACACCTCGCGCGCCAAAGAGGTGCTTCAGGTTGCCTTGAGCGAGGCGGAAGAACTGAACGACTGCTATGTGGGGACGGAGCACCTCCTGCTCGGTCTGTTGCGCCATGGGAAAGGCATCGCCGTCCAGGCACTCACCGAAGCCGGCGTCCAATTCGAGCAAGCCCGGGCGGAAATCAGGCCGCGGCTCACTACCGAGATGCCCGTCCCGCCGATTAGTGCGCGGCGCCGCCTCGGAGCGCCCCGCGACCGGATCCTCAGGGGTAATTGCGCAGTCGGCCACTCCTCTTATCCCGACGCCAGCTTAGTGCGGGGGCGCATCGCCCGGCCCCGACAGGCGCCGTGTTCCGATCCTAGATCCATGTACACCCGCTGCATCTACTGCCATGCTAGCCTCGGGGCCAACACGGTGATCGAGACGTTCCCCGTCGGGCGACGGCTAGCGTTCGACGCGGCCAAGGGTCGGCTTTGGGTCGTTTGCCGTAAGTGCGAGCGCTGGAACCTCACGCCGCTGGAGCAGCGCTGGGAGGCCGTGGAGGACTGCGAGCGACGATTCCGCGCAGAGCACAAGCGGTATTCGACGGAGCACGTCGGGCTCGCGCGTCTTGACGAGGGTCTCGAGCTGGTGCGCATCGGGCGGCCGCTCCGTCCAGAATTCGCCGCCTGGCGCTACGGCGATCGGTTCGGACGGCGGCGACGGAGCGCCATTTTGCTAGGGGCAACGGGCGCAGCAGTTGCGGGGTTGGCTATGGCGGGGGGCCTAACGGCGGGCGTGATCGCTGGCGGGACACTGCCGCTGCTCGGGGGGCTCTGGGGGACGCTTGCATTTCTCCGGCAGTTCCGGGTGATGGCGCGCATCCCAGTGAAAGACGGTCCACACCTCATAGTGCGACGCGCGAACCTACGGCAGGTCCGGCTGCTGATCGGCGACGGAACGCGACATGACGACCGGGGCTGGCAGCTTGAGCTAGAACATTGGTGCGGCGTGGCGACCCTCGAGGGACCCATTGCGGAACATGCTCTGGGCCTCATCATGCCGAGCATCAATGCGCGGAGCGCCGCGATGCGGAAGGTCCAAGTAGCGGTGCGGCGCGTCGAGGCACACCGGAGTGCCGAGCACCTCATCCAGTCGATGGCGACGGGACTGTCAGATCTGGAGCGCTGCCTGAGGCGTCACCTCAAGAGGACGGAAGACCGATGGTTTCTTGCGCCCGAGGGAGGCCTACGGTGGCTTTCGACCGAGGAGTGTCTCGCGATCGAAATGGCCGTCCATGAGGAGAACGAGCGCGCGGCCATGGAGGGCGAGTTGGAGTTACTCGAGATGGCTTGGCAGGATGCCGAGGAGATCGCGGCGATTGCCGATAACCTCCTCATCCCGGCGGAAATCGAAGAGCACCTCAAGAGGTTGAGAGAGCGGAACAACCCCTGAGACCCTTGCACAACCACCCGCGCCGTGGACGCGCGCTGTTTGGACGGAGGTGCCTGAGCTGCCATGTGGGTGTGACCGGCGCCGATAACGACGCGGGAAAGCTGCACGCGCCCGCGGAGACCGGGGTTGATGGAGCGTACGCCGCTCGTACGGCCACGAAGGCATACCGCACCACCCCGTTGCGTGCCTTGTGGCAGCACGCGCCGTATTTCCATGACGGCAGCGCGGCGACGCTCGCCGACGGCGTGTCGCATCACAATACAGTGCGAAAGCTGGGGCTGACGGTGGCGCAACAGCACGACCTTGTTGAGTATCTGAAGTCGTTCTAGGGCCCGTGGGTCATAGGGCCGCTGCTCCTGCACGGAGTACCGAATCAGGCGGCGCCGGTAGAGCTCTCGACGCAATCCGGGACGGCCAGCGCAGGCCGACGCTGGCCGTTGTCTTTCCAATCACCTACGCGACGCGCGCGCCAGCCAACGTCGGCCAGCAACGCCGCGATCGGCGCCTCCACTGGTCATACTCGCACTCTGCCGCGCGCTCTCGGGGTCACTCCAGGGTGCCGGAGCCCGCCGCTACGCGAGCTACTGCACGAAGTGCACGTAGCCGTTTTCGTCGGTGATCACCGCAGTCGTACCGCTCCCGTTGAACGCGATTCGCCGGGTGAACGCCCCGGATTCGGGGAGTCGGATGGTGTTCACGATGGTGAGCGAGGCACGGTCAATGAC
>WNFJ01084885.1_pt2 | contig 16418 bp, 11 predicted proteins | sample 5400461 | NCBI WGS metagenome assembly WNFJ01 (sample SAMN13153349, study PRJNA577476) | soil metagenome | isolation source: 115 cm saprolite on Douglas fir-dominated hillslope | place: USA:California | collected 2013-09-17 | reverse complement strand
GGTGACCGTGCCCCGACCCGGCCATGCCGATCTCGCCGGCGGTTTGAAGTACGGCCATCTGGATGACCTGAGAAATGTGCTCGAACGCGCCTCGGCCCGTGAGACGGCGATCCGGGTCGCGCTGGGGGGAGCTGCGCGCGCGTTGCTCCGGGACCTCGGCATCCAGGTCGGCTCATTCGTGCGGTCGATTGGCTCTGCCGACGGCAACGTCCCCGAACCCCCCTCGCTTCTGAAGGAGGACGCCGAGTCGCTCGCCTTGCGGGCGGATCTGACGGAGACCCGAGCGCTGGACGAAGACTCGTCCAATCGCTTCGTGGCGGCGATCGATGAAGCGCGAAAGCGCAGGGATACCCTCGGAGGGGTGGTGGAAATCCTTGCGACCGGCGTTCCGGCTGGACTGGGAAGCTCGACGGCCGGATCGCGCAGGCGATGATGTCCATCCCGGCGATGAAGGCGGTGGAGCTGGGAGAAGGTTGGAAAGCGGCGCGCGGCTATGGAAGCCAGATCCACGATCCCATCCTGTGGGGAGACCTCGGCCTGCGCCGCGGTTCGAACAACGCCGGAGGTTTGGAAGGCGGAGTGACCAACGGCCAGCCGCTGGTGATCCGAATTGCCATGAAGCCGATCGCCACCGTGCCGGCCGCGCTGCCCTCGGTTGACCTCTCGACGCTGCAGTCGGTGCCCGCCCACGTGGAGCGAAGCGACACCTGTGCGGTCCCCGCCGCGGGGGTCATCGCCGAGGCGATCTTGGCCCTGGTGCTGGCCGATGCCCTTCTCGAATCCCTGGGCGGCGACACGATGTCCAGCTTGCGAGCTCCGATGGCCCGCCTTCGGCTGGCAGCTCGCGCGGACTGGGGACAGGTTTTTCTCCTCGGGCCGATGGGATCGGGCAAGAGCGCCGTCGGCCGGGTGATCGCCGAGCGGCTGGGACGTCGATGGGTGGACCTGGATTCGGAAATTGAGCAGCGGGCCGCCAGCTCAGTCGCGGAAATCTTCGCCAGGAAAGGGGAGGGCGAGTTCCGGACGCTCGAGGCCGAGGCCCTGCTGGCGGCGGCGGTGTCGCCCTCTCCGAGCGTGATCGCGCTCGGTGGAGGAGCAGCGCAAAACGAAGGAGCCTGGCGGGCAATGCGCGCCACCGGCGTCACGTTTTGTCTCACCGCCAGGCCCGAAGAGCTGGTGCGACGCCTCTCGCAAAGCGACCGGGCCTGGAGCGAGCGGCCGATGTTGGCCGGGAGCGACCCGCTGGAGCGCCTGCGCGAGCTCGGTCGAGTGCGGCAGCCTTTCTATTCTCGCGCCGATCTCAGTCTGGATACCGAGGGCCTGGATCCGGGCGCGGCGGCGCTGGCGGCGATCGGGATGCTCCGGTCTCTCCAGAGCCCGATCGCCATCCGGGCATCCCACAGTCACCCGGGGGATGAGATCAAGACGCAGGGGGACTCCGCTCCCGATGACGAAGCGTAAGGTCTTCCAGCTTCAGATCCGATCCCGGTCCGGCGCTTATCCCGTCCTGATTGGCCAAGGGGCTCTTCGAGACCTGGGCGAGCAGATTCATTCCCGGAAGCTGTCCCAGCGGGTGGCGGTCATCTCGGATACCAACGTGCTCGCGCACTGGGCCGACGCGGTGGTCGGCAGCCTGAAGGCCCGGCGGATCGAGCCCACCCTCTTTGCGCTTCCACCCGGTGAATCTCAAAAGACGCTGGCCAGCGCCGAGAAGCTCTATGGAGATCTGATCGAGGGAGGTTTCACCCGAAAGGATGCGGTGATTGCATTGGGCGGCGGGGTGATTGGAGATCTGGCAGGTTTCGTCGCCGCCACCTACCATCGCGGCGTCCCGCTCATCCACGTTCCCACCAGCTTGCTCGCGCAGGTGGATTCCTCGATCGGCGGCAAGGTGGCGGTGGATCACCGGTTGGGTAAGAATCTGGTGGGCGCCTTCTACCCCCCGCGCTTCGTGTTGTGCGATCCTTCCGTTCTCGGCACCTTGGGAGAGCGCGAGCGTTGGTCCGGTCTGGCGGAAGTGGTGAAAGCGGCGCTGATCGCAGACCGGGAGCTTCTCAAGCTGCTGGAAGCCAATCTGGAACGGCTGGCGGTCAACCCGAGCTCTCCGCTCCTGCCGGAAGTGATCCGGCGGGCGGTTGCGATCAAGGCGAAAATTGTCTCACGCGATGAGCGCGAAGAGGGAGATCGGATGCTGCTCAATTTCGGCCACACCGTCGGGCACGCGCTCGAGGTGGCGACCGGGTATGGGCCGCTCACCCATGGCGAAGCGGTGGTATTGGGGATGCGGGCGGCGGTGAACGCTGAAGCCTCTCGGGCGCTCGCCCTTTTGGCGTGCTTTCCCCGGGTTGTCGCTCTGCCTCGGCCAGATGTGAATCAGGTGTTGAAGGCGATCGGCAGGGACAAGAAGAATGCTTCCCAGAAGATCCGGTTCGTGGTGCTGCTCAAAGCGGGGAAAGCCGCCGTCGAGCAGGTGGTGGAGCCGGCGCTCCTTCGCGAGGTGGTGACCGAGACGATCTCGCAGTTTCCGGGGGTGTGACGGTGAACGTTCTGCTGCTGCACGGGCCCAACTTGAATCTGCTGGGCGAGCGAAAGCCGGAAGTCTATGGAACGATGACCCTGGCGCAGTTGAATGCCGAGCTTCGAAAAACGGCGAGCAAGCTCCGCCTTCGGCTTCGGATTTTTCAGAGCAATCACGAAGGCGAATTGATCGACCTCCTCCATCGACAACGCCGCTGGATGGACGGACTGGTGATCAACCCCGGGGCGTACACGCACTACTCCTACGCTCTGCGGGATGCGATCGAGTCGGTCGAGGTCCCGGCGTTCGAAGTCCATCTCTCCAATATCCACGCGCGCGAGCCCTGGCGCCGGGTCAGCGTTCTGTCGGATGTGGTGAAGAGACAAATCGTCGGGAAAGGCATCGATTCCTATCGGGAAGCGCTGCAGCTTCTGGCGAAGCCAGCGCCGCGCTGAAAGTCAACGTGGGTGTGTTTCACACATTTTGAAACAGCTCGCCGCGTCGTTTTTTCGCAGTGTGGCTGGTATCGTCCCCGGGGTATCTCCGACCGAAAGTAAAGGCTCGCCGCCCCTCTCGAATTCAGTTCACTTCGACGGTGCGATCTGAGATCGCAACGATGTGTATTGAAGAAAACGTTCTCATCGAGGCCATCCAAGGGGCGCTGACAGCAGAGCGGATGAAGCAGGTGGGGTTGCACTTGAAGGAGTGCGAGTCCTGCCGGGAAAAAATTCGCCAGCTCGCCGCCGCCCGCCGGCCTGTTTCACCGGAAGCACCCCAGGTTCCGAAGGGGGAGAGGACGCCCCTGCCGCCCTCGCCCCCGGTAGCTCCCGAGCTCCCGCTGGGCAGCTTCGTGGGGCGATATTCGATCATCGATCTGCTCGGGACGGGAGGAATGGGAGTGGTCTATTCCGCCTACGATCCCGAGCTCGACCGCAAGATTGCGCTGAAGGTGTTGCGTCGAGACATCGTATCCGGGGACACCCGGGCTCGCCTTTTTCGCGAGGCGCAGGCGATTGCACGCCTCTCCCATCCCAACGTGATCGCCGTGCACGACGTGGGAATCACCGGCGACCTCGTCTTCGTGGCGATGGAATTCGTCAGCGGCGGCACCTTATCGCAGTGGATCAAGGAGCGGCCGCGCGGCTGGCAAGAGATCGTCCAGATGTTTCTTTACGCCGGGCGCGGGCTGGTAGCCGCGCACGCCGCCGGGTTGACCCACCGGGATTTCAAACCGGACAACGTCCTGGTCGGGCGGGAGGGGAGAGTTCGGGTCACCGACTTTGGCCTGGCCCGATCCAACGCCTCGCCGGATCCCTCGCTCGCCGCCTCCATCGGCACCGACCCCAAGCAGCGAACTCCCACCAATCCTCGAATGGGTTTGAATTCGCCGTTGACGGTGGAGGAGATGCTGATTGGAACCCCCGCCTACATGGCGCCCGAGCAATTGTGGGGAAGACAAGCCGATCCCAGGAGCGATCAGTTCAGTTTCTGCGTCGCGCTTTATGAGGAGCTCTACGGCCAGCGGCCGTTTTCCGGCTCCACGGTTGCCCAGCTGCGCACGGAGATCGAGGCGGGTCGAATCACTCCTCCCCCCAGGGCGACGCGCGTACCCCCATGGGTTTACCGAGCGCTCGCCCAGGGTCTGGCCGCAGATCCCGACTGCCGCTATGGCTCGATGGAGAAGCTGCTCTCGGCGCTCAAGGAGACGCCCGGCTCGATCGGCCGAAGGCGATCGATTTTCGCCGTTTTGGGGCTGGTTCTGTTCGCCGGGGTGATCGGGACCTACGCATTCACCCGGCGAGGCGCTTCGTCCAGAACGGCGTGTGCTGCTCCGGGCCGGGGCACCGGGGGGATCTGGGATCTCGATCGAAAAGCAACCATCCACCGCGCCTTCGCGGCGACCGGTCAGGCTTTCGCGGCGCAGGCGTGGGACTTCGCCGAGCGCGCGCTGAATCAGTACTCCCACGACTGGGAGAGGAGTTGGTCCAGGGCGTGCCAGGCCGTCGAGGCCGGGCAACTCTCGCGCGACGACGCTGCGCTCCAGAACCTGTGCCTGGACCAGCGCGCGGCAGAGCTGCGCGCGGTGACGCAGCTGTTCTCGACGGCTGACCGGGACGTGGTGTCCCACTCCACCAGCGTGATCGGGACCTTGAGCCCGATCGCCGAATGCGAGGAAGTCTCGGGATTGGGCGCGCGCTTCAAGACCCCGCGCGACGCGTCGACTCGGCTGACCGTGGAGCGGGTTCGGGCCGAAGTCACCAATGCCAGTATTCGCTTGAGCGCGGGGAAGTACCGGGAGGGCCTGGAGTTGGCCAAGACCGCCGTCGATCGCGCCAGAGAGACGGGTTACCGACCCGCGCTGGGGGAAGCCCTGCTGCTCCAGGGGCAGCTGGAAGCAGAATCGGGCGACGCCAATGTCGCCGAACGCGCGCTGCAACAGGCCCATCGGATCGCCATCGAGGAGGGATATGACCGCCTGGCCGTTCGCGCGTCGAGCCGGCTCGTCTTCGTGGCCGGGATCCGGCTGGGAAAACAGGAACCAGCCTATCTCTGGGCAGACGAGGGTTTTGCCCATCTAGAGCATTTGGGAGTCGATCCGTTGTTGGAAGCCGAGTTGCGGGTCGAAGTGGGAAGGTTTCTCCAGCAAGAAGGCAACTACCCACAGGCCAAGCAGATGCTCCAGCGCGCCCTTCAGCGGCGCGAATCCGCTCTGGGTGCGGAACACCCGCAGGTGGCGACCATCCTCAACCAGATCGGCGACCTGGATTCTGCCCAGGGTCACTATGCCGACGCGATTGAAGCGGTGCGGCGGACGCTGGATCTCAGGACCAAGTCCCTGGGGAGCCGGCATCCAGAGGTGATCCAGGCGAAAGTCACCCTGGGGGAGCTTCTGGTCATTCAGGAAAGATTTGGCGAGGCCTCTGAGCTGATGGGGGAAGTGGTCAAGAGGCTGGAGAACGAAGAGTCCCCAGACCGGCTCCCGCTGGCCACCGGCCTCCTCAATCTGGCCCTGTTGGAGATGGAGGAGGGCCGGTACGAGCAATCGCAGGCTCATCTGGACCGCGCGATGGCAATCTCTGAGAGGGCGGTGGGTTCGGAGCACCCCCTGATGGCCCTGGTTCTCGACGGCCTGGGTTCGCTGGCGAGTCATCAAAGGAACTTTTCGGAGGCGGCCGCCGATCACCAACGCGCTCTGAGAATCCGCCAACAGGCTTCCCGCGAGGATGATCTTTCTCGGGCGACGACGCTGGCAGGCCTGGGCGTCGCCTGGCGAGGATTGAGGCGTTTCCGCGAGGCGCGGTCGGCAATCGCCGAAGCGCTGTCGATCCGGGAAGAGAAACTCGGCGTCCACCACCCTCTCACCGGATTTGCCCATTGCGAGATGGGAAAGCTCTCCTTGGCGATCGGAAAGGCGCTCGAGGCGGTGCCGCACTTTCAAGCGGCCCTCGACATCTCGGCCAAGACAGTGGTCGAGGATGCTCCCCAGGTGGGGGTTCGGCTGGCCGGCCTGGGGATGGCCTACCTCCAGCTTGGAAATGCCGAGACCGCGTTGCCGCTGCTGGAACGGTCGAAGGCGATCGCCGCGATGCACTTCCTGGACGACCATGAGTTAGCAGAGCGACAATTCGCCCTCGCCAAGGCGCTCTGGCTCGCCAAGGGCGATACCCAGCGGGCCTCGCAGCTGGCGGCCCAGGCCAAAACAGGCTTTTCGAGGCTGGGGACCACCTCACGCCGGGCCCGGCAGCAGGTAGACGCTTGGATGGCGGAGCGGAAACTGCGGCCAACACTGGAGCCGAGTGCGGATCGGCGCTAGAAGATGATCGAGCGAAGATGAAGAGTTTCGAGGAAGTCGCCGGCATGATCCGGCAACAAGAAATAGGGAGGAGCGCAACGATCGAGACGCCCTTCGGGCGAAGGCTCCTTTGCTACGCCGACCTGACCGCAACCGGTCGCCAGCTCAAGTTGGTCGAGGAATGGATGAATGGGCTGCATCCTTTCTACGCCAACACCCATACCGCCGTGTCCTCTACCGGTCGAATCATGACCGAGTTGCGCGAGGAAGCGCGAAAAGTGATCAGGCGCTCGGTGCACGCCGGTCCCGAGGATGTGGTGCTGTTCGTCGGCGCGGGTGCGACCTCGGCCGTCAACAAGCTGGTCGGCCTTCTGGGGATTCGAATCTCCGAGCCATTGGAGAGTGAATTCCGGTTCAGCCAACAGATCCCTTCGACTCAGCGTCCGGTCGTCTTCGTCGGCCCATACGAGCACCACTCCAACGAGTTGCCTTGGCTCGAGTCGATCGCCGAGGTGGTTGAAGTGGGGTTAGATGACCGAGGACGGATCGATCTTCTGGACCTCGAGCGCAAATTGCGCCGGTACGCCGATCGCCCCTTGAAAGTGGGTACATTTTCGGCCGCCTCCAACGTCACCGGCGTCCTGACCAATGTTCCCGCGGTTGCCCGGGCCCTCCATCGCGGCGGTGCCTACGCCTGTTTCGACTACGCCGCCGCCGCGCCCTACGTGCCGATCGATATGCATCCCGGTGCGGAGGACGAACGCATCGATGCGCTCTTCTTGTCCCCGCACAAGTTCATGGGCGGACCGGGCGCCTCCGGCATCCTGGTGGCGCATCGCGACCTCTTCCGGTGCGGAGTTCCAGAACGGCCGGGTGGCGGAACCGTCGAGTACGTGGCTGCTTTCGAGAAGCTGTCCGTCGATTACGCGCGAAATCTGGAGGAGCGGGAAGAAGGAGGAACGCCGGCGATCTTGGGCGACCTGCGGGCGGGAATCGTCTTCCTGGTGAGGGAGATGGTCGGTCCCGAACGCATCCTTGAGCATGAAAAGCGGCTCTCGCGCCAAGCGGTGGAGCGCCTCTGCCGCCACCCCCGCATTCGGTTGCTGGGACCGAGAGACCTGCCCTGCCTGGGAATCGTATCCTTCAATATCGAGGGCCTCCATCACGATCTCGTGTCCGCGCTGCTCGATCATCTGTTCGGCATTCAGAACCGCGCCGGATGCTCTTGCGCGGGACCATACGGGCACCGATTGCTGAATATCAACCGGGCCCAATCGGAGACCTATCGAAAACAGATCGCCCGGGGTTTTTTGGGGATCAAACCGGGCTGGGTTCGCCTTTCCTTGCCCTACTACGCCTCCGCCAGCGACTTGAGCTTCATTCTGGAGGCGATCGAATTCGTCGCCGACCACGGCCGCGACTTCGTGCCCACTTACCGGCTCGGTTGGCTGGACGGTGTTTGGCGGCACTTGCAGGCCCCGAGGTCCCCGATTCCACCTCGATCATTCACCGTTCAATCCCTGGAACGCCTCGCCCAACAATCGGCGCCCACCGATCGCCACCCCTGGCTCTCCGATCAGGAGATCGAGGCGGAGCGAGCCGGTTACTTCGCTGAGGCGAGGCAGCTCGCGACGGAGCTGCGCGAGCGCTGGGCGAAAGAAAAACCTCGTTGGAATCCCCCTTGCGGGCGGGCCGACATCGATGAGCTGATCTGGTTCGAATACGTTCATGCGGACAATCCCTTTGCAATCGAGTCAAGTCCGGCGCGCGTCAAGCTGGAGGCAAGCGCAGAATCGCCATGAAGAATTGCTCGACTGCTCGAGCCCGACCCGCTGGAGTGTAGAAGACTTGCATCCGCGCCCGCGCCGCTTGCCCCATCTGCGACGCGCGATGCGGCTCGGAAAGCAATTGGACTGCGGAGGCCGCCAGGCCTGACACGTCCCCGGGCTCGATCAGCAGACCGCTGTGATTGTGGACGATGGCCTCCGCCGGCGCGCCAAAGCGGTAGGCGATTGCCGGGCGACCAGTGGCCATCGCCTCCAGAAGCGCGCGGCAGGTTCCATCGTTACCTTCCGCCAGCAGCACCTTGACGTTGATCGTCCGGTAGGCTGCTGCCAGCTCGGCTCCCACTCGATAGCCTGCAAAGATCGCCGTTCCCGAAAGGTTCAATGCTGCCACGTGACGTTGGAGGTCCGGCAGCCCCTCTCCGCGGCCGACGACCAACAGACGCGCTGTCGGCAGCTGCTTGAGCACCTGAACGAAGGCCTCCACCAGATCCAGATGTCGACGCCCGGGTTTGATTCGCGAGACGATCCCGATCACCGGGGCATCTTCGGAGATGCCGAGCTCTGCGCGCAGGGTTGGACCGTCCGGCGTGAAGACGCTGGTATCCACCGCTCCGGGGATGGTCGCCACCCGTTCCCGGGCGACGCCGAGCTGTTGGCAAATCGTTTGGGCATGGGCCTCGCAGACGGCGATCACCCCGTCGGTGCGCCGATACAGCGAGCGCTGGAACAGGCGGCGTCTGAGGGATCGGGCGGAGTGAACGGTCCGGAGGATGCGATGGCGCCGCGCCCGCTGTCCCCGAGTTGCCAGGACGCAGAGGAAGTGGTCGTGGGAAAAGTTCGCGTGGAGCACATCAAACCCGGCGGATAGCTTGCGCAGGCGAGCCGCATCGGCGGCAATCGCCATCAATCCCCCCTTGGTGCAGAGCCTCAAATCTTCCCGCACCCGGAAGCCGAGCTGTCGCAGGTGTTGGCCCAGGTCACCCGCTCGCCGAGTATCGATCCCCCATTCCAGGTAGTGACCGCGGTCGAGCAGGCCCTGGGATACCGATGCGATCGGTTCTGCTGGGCCGGTCCAGACGGGCGATGAGAGCAGCTCCAGGACGTTCATCGAGAGCGGGTTCTACCGACCGCGGTGGATCCAGGCATTGTTTTTCGTGGGGAAGGGATGGCTGCTTTTTCTTTTACGCTTCGGGGCTTCTTCTGCGTAGGGTAGGGGGATGAGACCTTTCCGCGGCGCCGCGAAGTTATTTTGCATCATCTTGTTCATATTGGGTCTGGCGAGCTCGGTATGGGCGCAGCCCAAGGCAACGCCCGAAGATGCCCAGGCGTTCGCCGCGAAGTTGAACCGGGATCTGAAGCTGCTCTGGACCAAAGCCGGAACCGCCGACTGGATCAAGAATACCTACATCACCGAGGATACCGAGCGGATCGCGGCCTGGGCTAACGAAGATGTGCTCGACTATCTGAGCCAGTCGATCAAGGAATCGGCCCGGTACCAGGGGTTGAACCTGGACGCGGATACCTCCCGGATGATCTACCTGTTGCGGGTGAATTATCCTCTAGCGGCGCCGAGCGATCCCGCCAAGCGCGCGGAGCTGGCGTCGATCGCTTCCAAGCTGGACGCGATCTACGGGAAGGGCAAGTGGTGCGGTTCCGACGGCAAGAGCAAATGCCGCGACCTGGAGGAGCTCTCGCGGGTGATGGCCACCAGCCGGAACTACGACGAGCTTCAGAAGGCCTGGGTCGGCTGGAGGACGATCTCTCCGGTGATGCGACCGATGTACCAGCGCATGGTGGAGCTGGCCAACGAGGGAGCGCGAGAGATCGGCTTCTCCAACCTGGGGGAGAAATGGAGAGCCGGCTACGACATGCCCCCGGCCAGCTTCGAAAAGGAAACTGACCGGCTGTGGAATCAAGTCAAGCCGCTCTACGACGATCTTCACTGTTACGTGCGCGCTCGCCTGGGAAAAACCTACGGAACCGACAAGGTGCCGCCCGACGGCCCGATTCCCGCCCACCTCCTCGGAAACATGTGGGCCCAGGAGTGGGGAAACATCATGCCCCTGGTTGAACCCTTCAAAGGCGAGTCAACCCTCGATGTCACCTCGGAGATCAAACGGCAAAAGTACGATTCGAAAAAAATGGTGAGAATCGGAGAGGCTTTCTTCACCTCGCTCGGGTTCGACCCGCTTCCCCAGACTTTTTGGGAGCGCTCGATGTTCACCAAGCCCTTGGATCGAGAGGTGGTCTGCCACGCCAGTGCCTGGGATCCCAGCTACAGCAACGATCTGCGCGTCAAGATGTGCATCAAGCCGACCGAGGAATTTCTGACCACCATTCATCACGAGCTGGGCCACGATTTCTACTTTCAGTCGTACTACAAACTGCCGGTGCTCTATCAAGCCGGCGCCAACGATGGCTTCCACGAAGCGATCGGAGACGCGCTCACGCTTTCGATTACCCCCAGCTATCTCAAGCAGCTCGGATTATTGAAGGCGATTCCAAAAAGCGAGAAGGGGTTGATCAACGTGCAGCTCAAGGAGGCGCTGACCAAGGTGGCCTTCCTTCCGTTCGGAAAGATGATCGATCAGTGGCGTTGGGACGTGTTCTCCGGAAAGGTGGCGCCCTCGAGCTACAATTCTTCCTGGTGGGACCTTCGAAAAAAATACCAAGGGGTGAGCGCGCCGGTCCCGCGGACCGAAAAGGACTTCGACCCGGGAGCGAAATACCACATCCCCGCCAACGTCCCGTACACCCGGTACTTGCTGGCGCGGATCCTTCAATTCCAGTTTCATCGCGCCCTCTGCAAAGCGGCCGGACATCGCGGTCCGCTGCATCAGTGTTCCATTTACGGCAGCAAGGAAGCAGGACAGAAGTTGAAGGCGATGCTCCAGATGGGGGCGAGCAAGCCGTGGCCGGATGCCCTCGAGGTCTTGACCGGGCAACGAGAGATGGATGCCACTGCCCTGACGGAGTATTTCGCTCCCTTGCACCAATGGCTGAAGAAGCAGAACGCCGGCCAGAAGTGCGGTTGGTAGGAGGATCATGGGCTCGGCAAACTATGGGCGCGTCAAACCAATCGTGGCGGGCTTTCTGATGGCGTGCTCTGGCTCCCGCGCCAAACCCGATCCTTCGCCAGCAGCCTCGGCGCAGGAAGCGGGGCGAGCGCCCACCGCAATGGCGCTCAAGCAGGAGTTGGTCGCCAAGTTCGGGGAGCCACGCCGCGCGCGGATCGAGCAGGGAGTGGACCAGGTCGCCGCGCTGTGGCGCGAATCCGACGGAGACGTCGCGGATTTCGGTCGAACGCAATTTATCCCCGATCAAGCGGTCCTCGATGCCACCTTTGCCCGACTGGAAATGGTCAGCGAGCAGCTGGACGGCCACCTCAACGAGATGTCGCGCGAGCTCAAGCGAGGCACCGATCTCGACACCGGCCCGCTTTTGCCCGTCGATCCCTTGCTCTCCTCCCTCGACCCGTCCGCTCATCTGCCGGAGGATCTCTTCCGCAGCAAGGTGGGCTTTTCCGTTCTGCTGAACTTCCCCATCGTCACCCTGGAAAGCAAGCTTCGGGAGGGAGACAAGTACAGCCGTCGTCGCTGGGCGGAGGTCCGCCTCGCCGATCGATTCGCCAGCCGGATCCCATCCGAGGTTCGACAGGAGATCGCTCAGGCGAGCTCCGATGCCGATCTCTACATTGCGCAATACAACCTCTGGATGCACCACCTGATCGCGCCCGGAGGTCATCGTCCGTTTCCCAAGGGTCTGAGGCTGATCAGCCATTGGAATTTGCGAGATGAGCTGAAGGCGGATTACGCCGATCCGAACGGGCTGGAGAAGCAGCGATTGATTCTCCAGGCGATGGAGCGAATCGTCACGCAGACCATCCCGTCGGCGGTGATCGACAATCCGACGCTGGACTGGGAACCCGAATCCAACACGGTCAAGCCGGCACCTGCCGAAGAAGTCGAGGAGGGTGGGCAGAAGCGCGCGCTCGACCCATCGAGCCCGGAACCGAATGTCCGCTACGCCCTGCTGCTCGCCCATTATCAGGCAGCAAGGAAGGCCGACCCCTACTCGCCGACCGCCCCCACCGCGATTGCCCGGAAATTCGAGTTGGAGCGCGAGATTCCAGAGGAGCGCATCACCGCGATGTTGACGGAGATTCTCTCCTCACCCCTGGTCCCTCGCGTCGCGGCGGCGATCGAAAAACGGCTCGGTAGAAAGCTCGCGCCGCAGGATCTCTGGTACAACGGATTTCAGTCGCGTTCGAAGTTTCCCGAGAAGCAGCTGGACGCGATGACCCGAAAAAAATATCCAACTCCGCAGGCGTTTGCGGCGGACATCCCCCGGATTCTACAGAAGCTGGGCTTCAGCAAGGGCCAGGCGCAATACCTCCACGCGCACATCGTGGTCGACCCTTCCCGGGGCGCCGGCCATGCGATGCCGTCCCAGCGCCGCGGAGATTTCCCTCACCTGCGCACTCGCGTCGAAAAGGCGGGGATGGACTACAAGGGGTACAACATCGCGGTCCACGAGCTGGGACACAATGTCGAGCAGGTTTTTTCGCTCTACGAGGTCGACCACACGCTGTTGGCCGGAGTCCCGAACAACGCCTTTACCGAGGCACTGGCCTTCGTATTTCAGGCGCGCGACCTGGAGCTATTGGGGCTGTCGAAGCCCGATCCGGAAGCCGAGCGAATGCGGGTGTTGAATGATTTTTGGCAGACCTGGGAGATCGCCGGAGTCGCGCTGGTGGACCTCGCCATCTGGCATTGGATGTATGAGCATCCCTCGGCCACGCCCGAAAAACTCAAAGAGGCGGCGGTGCAGATCGCCAAGGATCATTGGAATCGATTCTATTTCCCGGTGCTGGGAGAGAAGGACTCCGTTCTCCTGGGGATCTACTCTCACACCGTCGCCTACCCGCTGTACCTCGCGGATTATCCGCTGGGGCACTTGATCGCCTTCCAGATCGAGGAACATCTCAAAACCAATAAGGTTCTGGGTGCGGAGTTCGAACGGATGGCGAAGTTTGGGAGAGTGACTCCGGATCTCTGGATGATCCATGCCACCGGAGCTCCGGTCGGAACCGGACCTCTGCTTCGTGCCACGGAGAAAGCGATCAAGTGAAGCGCTTCCCGAAGCTAGCCTGCAGACAGCTCCCGCAGCATCGCCAGTGCCAGCACGTTCCAGGAAAGGAACGTCCCTTTTGGCGGCCAGAGGCCCCGGCCGAGGTCATCGTAGCATTCGCGCAGACCGCCCTGCTGCTTCAAGCCCTGAACCAATAGTCGCGTCGACTTCAGCGCCAGATCGCGCGCCTCCCCCAGGTGGCCATAACGGGCGAGTCCTTTGGCCAGATAGTAGTTGCTGAGAATCCAGATCGGTCCGGACCAGTTGGACACCGGGCCGGCATGTCCCTTCCTCGTGTCGAACACCATCACCCGCGGCGCCTGGTGGAAGTAAGGCTGATCGGCGGGCGCGGTTCTCACTCCCCAAGGCCCCCAGTAGCTCGCCGGATTCAGCAATCCGGAGATGATTTGCTCCGCACGCGCGGCCGAAGGAATTCCCGCATAGAGCGGAAGTAAACCGGCCCAGCTCCGGTAGGGATGAATCGATCCGTCGGCTCCGAGGGCACCGACGATTTCCCCTTCGAGATTTGCCACCCCGTGCTGCCAGCGCAACCCGACGTAGTAGCCCGTCTCGCCATCCTCCCACCACATCAGCCGCTCGATCCGCTCGCGCAACCGCTGGGATTTGTCAAACCACTGGGAAGCGTCGCCCTCCCCGAGCTTCTGGCAGAGGCCTGCCAGCGCCTCGTACTCCAGGACCATCAGGGCATTGGCGTCCGGCGACTCGATCGACTTCTCAGGCCATCCGGCGGTCAAGATGTCGGAGTCGAATCCGCTTTGCCGGGAGGAGTGGGTCAGAAGAAGGCCGTGCCCTCCCGTGTAATGTTCCTCGAGGAATTGAACGAATCGGACCACTGCCGGGAACACCCGATGTTCTTTCGCCCACTGGAGGCCTTCCGGTCCCAGGGCATTCACGATCCGCAACGCAAACTGCGCGACCAGAGGCTTGGCTGGCTCGCGGTCGCGGCGCTTGTGTGGGAGCTCGATCCGGTGAATGCAGCCGGAGGGTTCGGCGCAGTCGAGGAAGCACAGAAAGCTTCCGATCGTTGGCTCGCGAAGCTCCGGGTGTTGCAACAGCTCGATCGATGCCTCGCTGACATCGTGATGAAACAACCCCAGGCTGTAGTCGCCAGCGGTGAAGCCGTCCCCGCTATCGGGGCGAGCCATCGCCTTGGCGAGGCCCTTCAACCGACCCGATGGCTTGGTCTTACGGCTCTCCAGATAAGCCGCCGCGGCCGGACCGGTCGGCACCGGTGCGAGCCAGGGATGCTCGAACCGGTCGATCGGCGGTCGCGTACAGAGCCGACTTTGATCGAGGAGGTACGCCGCAAGCGAATCGAATTCGCCGGCCATCAAGCCTATTTCTTGGAACTACCCGCACCGCCGTCGAAGGTATGCAGGACACCCTTGTGGAGGATGACCGTACCGCCGTCCCCCCGAGTCATGGCACCGGGGGTCTTGGGCGCGAGGATCTCCAGGAGATCGACCTCGAAGACCAACGCCGCGCCCCCTGGAATCGTCGGCGGCCGGCCTTGATCCTTGTAGGCAATCGAAGAAGGACAGACCAGCTTCGCCTTGCCGCCCACCTTCATCTTTTGAAGTCCCTCCGTCCAGCAGGGGATCACCTGATTGAGGCGGAATTCCGCGGGTTGGCCGCGCTTGAAGGAGCTGTCGAACTCGGTGCCATTGGTCAAGGTGCCCTTATAGTTTACCTTGACGGTGTCGGTTTCCTTGGGCGAGGGGCCTGTTCCCTCCGTGAGGTCCTTGTAGATCATTCCCGAGCTGGTCTTCACGGCTCCCTTCTCCGCCGCCGCCTTGTCCAGAAAGGGCTGCATTTTGGATTTTTCAGCCTCGGCCTTGGCCGCCGAACGCTTCTTGTGAAACGCGTCCACCTTCTCGCGATACTCCTCCAGGTTGACCTGTGGCTTGGCGCCGGTGGCGCCATCCATGATTCCCTTCTTGAAGGGCTCGAGCTCCGCCTTGGTGAAACCGAAGATGGCGGCATTCTGCCCCAGCAGCAGCCCCACGGCGTAAATGGTCTTCTCGTCCTCGGTCTTCAAGCTCTGGGCGTTCACCGACGCTGAAACGAGAATCCCCAGAGCCGCCCACAGACCTGTTTTCAACATTCTCCTGCCTTTCGAAAGAACGGGGCCGGTTGCCGCCGTGCTGGCTCTTATAGAGCGAGTCCCTGCTTCCCGTCATCGCATTTTTCTTGTGGGTTTCGGTGGTTACAGGCTTTCATCCGCCCGTGAAAATCCAACGACTGTCGATGCTGTTGATGCTCACGGCGGCTCTAACCGCTGATGCGGAATCGGATCTGCGCAAAATCGTCCGGGAGCATCGGCTCAAAAACGGGATGAAATGGCTGATCGTCGAGCGCTCCGAAGCTCCAGTTTTCACCGGTTTCATCCGCGTCAAAGCCGGAGGAGTCGACGAAGAGCCCGGATACACCGGCCTGGCGCACTTGTTCGAGCACATGGCCTTCAAGGGAACGCCGGTCCTCGGCACCAGCGACTTCGAGGCGGAGAAGAAGCTGCTCCTGCAAATCGCCGAGGTGGGAGACAAGCTGGCGGCGTTGGAGCGCCAGAAGAAGGGCCAGACGGAGGAGGCGCGAAGCGCGCGCGCCCGGTTGGCGCAACTTCAACAAGCGCACAGCAAGATCGCCGACGAAGATGCGATGACCAAGCTCTACCAGCTCAACGGCGCCAATGATTTGAACGCCACCACCGACAAAGACCTCACCAGTTACTTCGTCAGCTTCCCGAAGAACCGGCTGGAGTTGTGGGCGCTGGTCGAAGCGGCCCGGTTGGCTTCACCGGTGCTTCGGGACTTCTTCAAGGAGCGCGATGTGGTGATGGAGGAACGCCGGATGCGGGTAGATACGGAACCCGATGGCGCGCTCTACGAAGAGTTGAATCAGGTCGCATTCACCACCAGTCCATACCGATGGCCTACTGTGGGGTATGCCGAAGATCTCGAAGCGATGACCGTCGCCCGGGCGATGGAGTTTCATCGGCGGTATTACGTGCCCGGCAACGCCATCGGCTGCCTGGTCGGAGACATCAAATTCGAGGAGGTGGTCCCGCTTCTCGAGCGGACGTTCGGGGCCATTCCCGGCGGACCCTCCCCGACCGGGCCGGAATTCGCCGAGCCCGCCGCCCGATTCGAGCGTCGCTCGACGGTCGTTTTCG
>WNFJ01479221.1_pt1 | contig 16420 bp, 15 predicted proteins | sample 5400461 | NCBI WGS metagenome assembly WNFJ01 (sample SAMN13153349, study PRJNA577476) | soil metagenome | isolation source: 115 cm saprolite on Douglas fir-dominated hillslope | place: USA:California | collected 2013-09-17 | reverse complement strand
GAATAAAGGCAACAAAGTGGCGCCAAAGGTTCCCGCTAGAATCGGATGCTGAAATACGGCCTGGGAACGAATCCGGCCCTCCCGAATCTCCGGTACGCTGCGGACTCCTCCGAGGAGTCCAAATACGTTTTGCCGGGTAAGCTGCTCATTTACCATGCAAATCGCCACAATCACCGCGAGGACAGCAAAACACGTAATCGCTTTATTTATGTCCTGCTCACCCTGCATCAGGAACCTCATAAGAAAATAACAAGCAAAAACGTCCCAAAGGAAGCCGAACTGATTCACCACGGCCTCCGGCTGCAAATAGAGAAGCATGAAGGCTAACGCGTGAAAAACCGCCCAGAGTGAGAAGGCCGCGTCAACGGAATTCAAACGGCCAGTAAAGAGGCCCGTCTGCGACCGAAGTCTTATAGAAGCTAATCGAATCCAACCAAACAACAGGATAATGCGAAATACGAAGATGTGGGCTCCGGCAACAAGGATTGCGTCGCGCGCAGGGAGCAGAAGGGTGGGGACAAGCAAAGGTATAATCACATATTTGCGCGGTAAGAAAAGAATCAGAGTAATCGAGACCAGCATCGCGAGCAGCACGATGGGGTGGAGCGGTGTCTCACTGGCACCCCCGCCAAATCTAAGATTTTCTGGCGGCACTTGATTACCTTCGCTCTTCTATTTCTTGAAAGAGCCTGCCCCAGTCAAGCTATGGGCAAGCCAAATGAAGCGGCAGCAAAATGGACCAAGTACGAGCCTATCACTTACACAAACTTGTGTTGCATACTCTACGTTTCGTGCAAGGCTTCTCGTGAATTCGGAGCCCCATTTCTCTGGGTGCCTGCGACGGTTTTCACGATGCGCATCGCGAAAGCCTTCCTTCCCGAGACCACTCTTCCACCCGGACCCACTCTCCAGAGCCAGGCTCATATCTCTTGATAAGTCTTGCAGGATTTCCTGCGATCACACTGAAGGGAGGGAAGCTGCTGGTCACGACAGAGTTCGCGCCCACAACGCTATTTCGGCCCAATGTGAGTTCGCCCTTTGCGCAAAAGATGACGGCATTGTATCCCAACCAACAGTTGCGCCCGATGGTGATCCTGCCACCGGATGTCGTGCCCTGCGCATGAATGGGAAGACTTATGTCTGAATACTCGTGATTGTGGTCCATGATGAGGACAGAAGGGGCCAGCAAAACATCGGCCTCGAGGCAAATGTAGTTCTTTGCAGAGATCATGGACCTTCGCCCGATCTTACAGCCATTCCCCATAATGATGGCGGGCTGAGTGCTATGAGAATCCTCGGGAATAGTCAGCCAAACGTGCGGGGCGATATAAACCGCGTCCCCCAAGCTGACTCGGTTTGCAATCGACTTGGGTACTTCGCAGGTGTAATGGATGGATACACCCCGCCCAAACCCGCGGAATGGGTATGTTGTCTGCATCCACGCTGTTCTCGCCTTGGTCAGGAATCGACTGGCATATGTCAGCGGATCGTCGCGCAAGATTACGGTTTGCAGATTCATATGCATCAGTCGGATCGCTGTTGGCGGGCCGCGCTAACGGGGATGGTTATTGGCCTCGGAAACCACGGTGACCTTCTAAAAGCCGCACCGAGATAATGATCGACCTGCATAAGAAGTCTGCCAATGGCCCGCGCGCCCGGAGAGTCTGTGTGACTTAGCTCGGTGGCCCTTAGCTGTCGGCGAACGATTCCTAATTGCCGTTCTAGGTGCCTACGAAGGCTTGCGTGCTGGGCTCCATCACCGACTCTTGCTAGGAGCCGTTCGAAGATCGTCAACTCACATTTTTTTAAGACGATCGGGTCGTTTAAAGCCTGTTCATAAAAGCTTCCTGGTGAGCCTCCCCGCCACATCACGAGCGGTTCCCGGATAAAAGCCCAAGGTCCCCCGAGCGCGAGCCGTAAGGGCAGACCGTAATCCTCCAAGTACTTCAGGTCTTCATCAAAACCTCCAACTCTTTCTAAAGCTTCTCGGCGAATAGCCACCGTCTGGTTGAATAGGATGAATCTGGTTACCAACACTTCCGGCACATTCAGCCAAATACCCTCTTCGTGCTCCGGATGGACCAAAGAAATAGCAAACGACGTAACCTCGTCGCGATTGACGAAACGCATTACGGCATTGCACAAGCAGCAGGGTACGGAGGTGTTCGTTTCTTGCAACAAAGCCACTTGTCGCTCAAGCTTGGTCGGTTGCCACAGGTCATCGGAATCTTGAAACGCAATGATTTCGCCATGAGCGGCTGCGATCCCACGATTGCGCGCGACAGCGGCCCCAGCATTGGCCTGGGTAATGACACGAATTCGGTCAGCGTACTGACGGAGCCTCGCCTGAGTTTCATCGGTTGAACCGTCGTCAACTACGATGAGCTCGAAGTTCCTGTAGGTTTGTTGAAATATGTTGTCAATCGTTTGACAAACCAACGCAGCCCTATTGTAGGTAGGAATGATTACGCTTACCAAAGGAGTGCTGCTCATTGCTTAAGCACCTCACAGCTGGAAAAGTACACGGACGACTAGTACTGCACTGACGGTGCTTGCCACAAGCCCGCCAAAACTCGCCAATTCCGTGCGGATTACGGCCTTGAGATGACGGTTGAGGCCAAACAGGAGAGGAATGTAATTCGCCAGCGGTGCAAGCGTTAGAACCCAAAGCGCTTCCCGCAACCCAAAACGACCGAATGCGACAGTGAGGCCAAGGGCAAGCAAAATCAGCTTCAAAGTATTTCCAATGGCCGCGTATTTGGTGGCCCCGAGGGCAAAAAGCATCGACGCCGTAACCGAGAAGAAGAGTTCCAATGCGCCCCTTACCCCCAGCAATTCCAGCATCCAGCCTGTCATTGCGTATTTCGGCCCCAGGACCAGCGACACAAACGGGCGGCTGCCTATGACGAATCCAATCGCCAAGCAAGCACTGACGACAAGGAGCAAATGCCTCGCTTTTTTGAAGTGTCTTACGGCCGCGCCCCGGTCTTCCCTGAGCGAGCTTGACATCATGGGAAAGAATACTTGGACAATTACTTGCTGGAGGCCCTTCGCGGCGGCTCCGGATATCGAAAGAGCAAGAGAAAAGCAGCCGAGTTCTACTAGATTGATGAATCTCCCGACCACCAAACGCTCGGCTTCCCCGCCCAGAAAGTACGTGGATGTCGAAAGAAAAATGCCAGCACCGAAAGCAAAGATGTCCCTAGCAGCGCTCGGGTCCCACGCCGTCGAGACCGGGTACTTGGCTATCAAATGACTCATGATCGCCAAAACTGCTGCGCTGCCTACCCGGCCCGCTACCAGGGCCCAAGCGGTGGGTGACACAATGGCCCAGACTAAAGAGACAAGGAATCCGAGAAAATCGCTTCCAATGATCAGAAGGTTATACTCGCCCAACTGTACATGTCGCGTGAGCCCCCAGATGGAGCCACTCGTTAGCCCTCGAAATAGAACGGAAAGCGATCCAACAATCAAGAGCGGGAGCACGGCCGGCTGATGGTAGAACCGCGCAAAGGGATAGGCCAGTGCTGTAGCAATTGTCCACAGGATGATTCCTCGGCCTGTTTGGATGATGAACGCAGTGTTGATGAAAAGCGGCTCGTCGCCTCGGGGGTGCTGAACCACATCCATTCCAATTCCCAGATCCGAGAGCATTTCGAGACCGGACAAGACCACGTTCACCAAGGCCACAAGACCGAACGCCTGAGGAACCAACATGCGCGCAAGTACCAGTGTAGATGCAAGCCTCAGAACCTGGCTTGCTACATATCCGACCATGGTCCAAGCGCTCCCGCGCATTGCGACGATGACACGGCGCGAGGGAGCCAGTCCCCTCATCCCCGGGATGCAGCGAAAAACCTTGAGGGCACTTCGCTCGAGCGCGGACGGTTCTGCCTGTACCACGGTTGTGCCGAGCTCAAGCGTTGAGAATTCTGTCATTGCGACTCAATCAGAGGGCCGCCAAGCAGCGGAGTCGGGGCGGCAAAAGATTGGGACCTATTTGCGGGATTGCGGAAATTTGAAATCCAAGCCTATTTGACGATTACTTGCAAATTCGTCGGCGGATTTGGCTGGCTGCCTGGGCCGTTGAACGCGCCACCGCTCCAAGCGCCGCTTGCGGGCCGCGGATTTCCTGCTTTGTCGAAATCCAGCGCCGTGACGCTGAGAGAAGTCAGATTCGTCCCGGCGGTTATAGCTACGGATCCGACTTGCAAGTGACCATCACTGGTCGCGTTGATCTGACTCGCTGTGACCAACTGCGAATGCACATCGCAGGAACAACTACTTTGCCATTGTGAAAGGGTTCCGATGAACGACGTTTGCCACACAAACGTGTTCCCGCCGGTGTTGCTCAGGTACGTGTTGTAGTCAACCAAGCCTACCGTCGTGTTGCTCGTCAACACAATGTCCGCCGATCCATTTCCGGAAGACATGGTGATGTTGTTTTCGAAGCGCAGGCCCACTTGGCCGTTCGCGCGCACGGCATCGTACCCGTTCGCTCCGGTGTTGATGAAGTTGTTGTACGCCGCGTTGTTTGATGGATCTCCTGCCCCGCCGTCCAGCCAGATGGCTCGATAGTTCCTAGCCGTTAGTGGCGGCGGCAGGAAAGCGTTGTTGAAGATGCTGATGTTCGACGTGTGCGTTCCTGCCGGGCTGCCCGAGACCGTCTCAATGTAAACATGCGCGGTGACATTCGCGCCTACGTCGCCGTCAAAGAGGTTGTTGTAGATACTCCCCCCCGATACCTGTGCCCCGGAGTTTGCCCAGATATGAATTCCGTCGTGGTGGTAGCTGTTCGATGAGGTATCCCAAGCAGCGTAATCGTGGATATGGTTCCCGTAAATGTTGATGTTCGTAATCGTTCCGGCTCCTGTCAGTGCGTCTACCACTCCATGGTCAACGTTATATATTTCCGAGTTTGAAACCGTAAAATTCGAACCCGTTCCAACGAAGCACCAATGCGCATCATGGCAGAGGCAGTTAGTAATCGTAAGATTATTCCCATTGTTAAAGAATCGAATGCCATCGGCAGTGCTGACGGCGGTGTCGCTCGGCGAAGTATGGACATAGAGGTTTGCGATTGTGAGATTCTCGAAGACGCAATTCGAGCATCTATCTGCAAAAATTCCGTTGGTGTTTTGATGATTTGCAAGACTGGAACCGTTCGCTGTGTTCTGGATAATTCCTTGTCGCCCGTTCGTTATGTCCCCATTGACGACAAGCCAGGTATTCCCGTTCGTGTTGATGGCCCCGTTCGCAGACCAGTACGGAGCCGTTAAGTTGGCGCCACTTTCAAATAAGAGCGTTATCGGACTTCCACTCACTCCGCTTCCCTGAAAGGTCAACATCGTCTGGCCTGCGCTTCCGGCGAAAGTCCCGCAGAGATGCACGGTCGTTCCGGGCCCGATCTGGGCGGAGCCGCTTCCCCAATTGCCAGAGTTGTTGAACCAGGAGGCGGGAAGCGTGTCGGTGCAGCTCGTGCCGGTGCCTGTTCCGCTCTGCGAGACATAAATGTCCTTCGCTGCCGCGGAGGCGGGCACAAAGATTCCTAGAATTACCAAGAAAAAGACAAGCAAGCGCGAAGCGGTTTGCCAGGGCAAGTGTGCCTTGGCGACATGGACTTGGCTGCCGTGCAGTTTCACCATAGCGCCCCAGAGGGATGTAAGGTGTGCTCTTTCAAGAGGATATCCCTTATCTAAAAGCAAGGTTACCAATGGCCACGGCGGCGCACAACTGGCCGCGGGGCTATTAAACGGACAGGTCAATCCTCCTGTCCCTCTGGCCCGTATCATGCCCAGACTTATGGGCGACGGAAGAAGATTCAACGATCATCTGAATGACTCGCCGCTGCTGCGCGGCCTTTATTTGCGGATACATGGGCAAAGAGAGGATTTCCGAAGCGATTCTTTCGGCAACGGGGAAATCTCCCTTTCTGTAACCAAGGTTCGCGTAGGCCTTCTGAAGATGAAGGGGAAGGGGATAGTGAATCCCAGTGTCGACCTTTGCCTCGGCAAGGTGTTTCTGAAGTCCCTCGCGATTTCGTACGCGGATTACATAAAGGTGGTAAACCGCGCGAGACCAACCAGGCTGGTATGGAGTGATAACACCGCCAACGGAAGAAAACATTTCATCATATCTTTGTGCGGCTTGTCGCCGTTTGCCATTCCATTCCGCGAGGTGGCGCAGCTTGACGCTCAGGATTCCTGCTTGGATGGAATCGAGGCGGCCGTTATACCCTTCGACATCGTGGAAATACTTCTTAGGCTGGCCATGTTCACGCAGCATTCGGATTTTGTGCGCCATCTCTTCATCGTTTGTTGTCACCGCTCCGGCTTCGCCACAGGCGCCAAGGTTCTTTCCAGGGTAAAAGCTGAAGGCAGCGGCACGGCCCATCGACCCCGCTTTCCTCCAACAGCTCTCTCGTTTGGAAAAGTATTCCGCGCCATGGGCCTGGCAAGCGTCTTCGATCACGATCAGGTTGTATCGTTCTGCGAGATCTAGGATTGGATCCAAATCGGCAGTCTGGCCATAGAGGTGCACCGGGACGATTGCGGTGACGGCACAGCGAGTCTTTTGGTGAACGAGCTTCCCGGTTGCGCTATCGATGTTACATCTGGATTCCAGGTAGTCCTGGAGTTTCGCGGGGTCCATATTGTAAGTACGGGCATCAATATCGACGAAGTCCGGCTGCGCGCCAGCCTGGGAAATGGCCTCCGTGGTCGCTATAAAAGTGTTAGGAACCGTTAGTGCGATATCACCGGGGGCTACGCCAGCGGCCATGAGGGCGAACCGTAGGGCATCCGTGCCGCTGCTGACCCCGACACAATATTGAGTGTCGCAAAATTGCGCAAACGCCCGTTCAAAATCCTCCACGATTTGGCCGCCCACGAAGCCAGCCGTCTCAAGGGCGCCGCGGAAGACCGATACCAATTCCTCTTCGAGTTCCAGATGAGGCGTGACTAGGTCCAAGAAAGGAATCTTGTCGTTGCCGATCATCAAGCCACCCTCAGCCCTGGCGCGATCATGCGGAGGACCCTTGCTGGATTCCCAACCACAATGGCATTGTCGGGCACGTCACGGGTCACCACGCTGCCGGCACCGACCAGAGCGTTTTCACCGATGACGACGTTTGCGAGAATCGTTGCACCCGACCCGATCGAGGCTCCTTTTTTCACTAGCGTGGACTCCACTTTCCAGTCTTTTTCGCTTTGGAGTTCGCCTTCAGGAGTAGTTGCCCGCGGATGAGAGTCGTTGATGAAGGTTACGCCGTGGCCCACGAAAACATCGTCTTCAATGGTCACCCCTTCGCAAACAAAGCTATGACTCGAGATCTTGCAATTCTTGCCAACCTTGGCGTTCTTTTGAATCTCGACAAAGGCGCCTATCTTAGTGTGGTCGCCGATTTCGCAGCCATAGAGATTGATGAATTGGGAGAGCTTCACATCTTTTCCCAATTGCACATCGGGAGCGATACAGTGGCACTTGTTCATAGCGAGATGGCTCTTCCTCGTCCTTGCAATGACTGGTCGACCGCTTCAAGAATTTTGACGACCCGCAAACCTGCTGCCCCATCATTGAATGGCGTTCGGTCGTTCAGTATGCAGTCGATGAAGTATTCAAGCTCGACCTTCAGAGCCTCAGTCTGTTCGATCTTTGGCGCGCAGACATCTCCAGAGCGGTAACTCACTAGCAGATCATAGATGCCCCGCCCGTTGGTCATCTGCACGCCCTTATCGTAGACTTTGATTTTTTCATCGGCCTCAAGATCATTCCACACCAGCATCTTTTTTTCGCCACCGATCAGAGTCTTTCGAACCTTGACCGGAGAAAGCCAGTTGACGTTGATGTGCGCGAATAGGTTACCAGGAAAGTAAACGGTAATGTAAGCTAGGTCCGCTAGACCGTTCAAATGCCTCCCACCCGTTGCAACGACGGCCTCCGGCTTCTTCCGGATGATGTAGTCCATGATCGACAAATCGTGAGGCGCGAGGTCCCACGCGACATTTATGTCGTGTTGGAAGAGGCCCAGGTTCACCCGGGTCGAATCAAAATAGTAAAGATCTCCTAACGTGCCATCGTCGACGAGCTCGCGGATCTTCCTCACTGCGCCACTGAAGAGAAACGTGTGATCCACCATGATTTTAAGTCTGTTCCGGTCCGCCAACTCGATTAGCTCCTCGGCCTGCTGGTGCGTCGAGGTGAACGGCTTTTCGACGAAGACGTGTTTGCCATTTCGGAGGGCGGATTTCGCCAGCTCGAAATGCGTCCCGACCGGAGTAACCACAGCGACGGCATCAATTTGAGGGGAAGTCAGGAGGTCCGAGAAGTCCATCGTCAACTCGACACCCGGATAAACTCGGCTTGCGCGTTGGAGCGAGTCTGAATTCTTGTCGCAGATTGTAACGAGCTGACAGTTTTCGAGATTCTGCAGATTCCTGACTACATTCGGACCCCAATAACCGTAGCCAATAACACCAACACGAACGGAGTTGGACGGACTTTGGTACGCGTAGGATTTCACCCTCTTGGAAATCTTTGGTGCAGTTGTTTGTGGAAAGCCATAGCGAAAGGGTTCTGTTTGGGTTGCCATGAAGGACTCTCCAAAAAACTAGGTTATGCCGTTTTCGTCGGCGTTCGAGATGATGCTCGGGCTCTCAACACTTAGCATGAAGGGGGAACCCCGATGCATCGGGGGAGCGGCTCAGTAGGCGCCTTCGCCGAAAAAGACAGCCCGTGGGGTTTTTAGAAGGATTTTAATATCCAGCCAGGGTGACCACATCCTCGCGTATCGAAGATCAAGGCGCACCATTTCGTCAAATGTGCTCTTGCTGCGTCCATTTACCTGCCACAAGCCGGTGATTCCCGGCTTGACTTCCGCTACGCGCCCCAGGTGCCAGGCCTGATATAACTCGATTTCGTAAGGAATCGGAGGGCGCGGGCCAACCAAAGACATCTCGCCCTTCAGCACATTGATAAATTGGGGAAGTTCGTCCAGGCTGGTTTTTCGAAGAAACTTCCCAACACGGGTGACCCGGGGATCTTTCTGGATTTTGTAAACGACATTCCGATTATTGCCAGATTGCGCTGGCCCGATTTCTCCGGCGATGAACCGCCTTACATAATCCCGGTGAATGCCCGGGTCGCTCACGCACTTCATAGACCTGAATTTCAAGAATGTAAACCGCACTCCGTTCTGACCCACCCTTTCCTGTCTGAACAGGACTGGCCCGTTCGAGGTAAGTTTGATGGCCAGCGAAATGATGATGAATAGAGGAGAACAAAGGACAAGTGCCAAGACGCTTCCCGAAATATCCATGGCTCTTTTAACAAAACGCGAGAATTTCCTCGTGTCATCCCGTTCGAGTAAGTCTGAAAAAAGCTCCGCGTCGGCCAGACGGCTGAAGTTTGATTTGTCCTCTGGAAAGAAGTGGAACGAGATGTGGATCTGATGGGATTGTTCTGCACCCAGGCTCGCACGCAGCGAAGCGATCACGTCGTCGCGCATCAAGGTCTGCAGCGCGGTCCTGTCTGCTTTGTGGATCTCGGTGAATATGACCCCCAAGATAGCGCTCTTTTGATACCACCCGACAATGTCCGTCTCTCTCGTGGAACTAGAAATTGTTGACAATGTTTCTGCCAGCGCTCTTTCGACTTCCTTTGTCTGGAAAACTCTGCTTGCATTGATCAGCATGAGCAGGAAGAATTCTTGAGAACGCTCCGCTCTCTTTCGCTCCCAGCGCAGGATCTTCCGAAACATACCTTCCGCGAGGATTTCGCAATGCTCGTGGTCCAGGGACTTGCGGGGGTGCAGAGTTGGCGGGTCGGGCTTTTCTCTTTGCAGGCTCATCTTCGAGGTACTCGTCTCTCTGCTTTGCTCATCTAAGCGGTTGGCCAAGTGCACCAGCCTGGGATGCCCCCAGCACGCTCGTTCTCGGGGAAGCCATGGGCGAACTGAGGGGAATCGGTCTGATCCAGGTGTCGTCGACTTCAACAGCCACTGAGCGCTGCAGCAGGGTCACTGACAACACGAGGCGGTGACGTCCTTTGACCTCCACCAAGATTCCCTCAAGTCCACAAAGCGGCTTGCATTCGATTCTCACTCTTTGCCCGACTTGCAAAAACGGCCAAGGTTGTCTTGGCAGCCCGGAGCGGATCGCGGTCTTGAGGGCAGCGATTTCCAAATCGTCAACCGGAATCGGGCTCTTCCCGACGCCAACGACCTGCATGACACCGGGCGTTACAAGAATCGGAAACCGGTCCAGTGGATTGAACCGGCAAAACAAGTAGCCGGGAAAGAGGGGCAGCTCGAGCTCCTTTATGCGATCGGACCAGCGACGCCGTGACTTGTAGATCGGCAGGAAGAGTTCGTATCCCTTGCCGCGCAATAGGGTTGCCACGAGGTTCTCATACCTGGACCTGGTTTGTACCGCAAACCACGGGCAACAACTCACTTCTGCCTTCATGTCAATCCCCGGAGGCCTTTCGATGTTTTCTCTAAGCATGCATCACAGATAGAAAGATAAACCTGGGCAAGCTACCGCCATCAGAGTCCCAAATCTCCGGTCCTAAACTGCGGAACGCGCTAGCAACGGGCGCGGCGCGCTGTACTTCTCGATGACGAAGCGGCTAGACCGGCTATCATCTCTTGTCCATGCCGTTTCCGGCATAATACGAATAAGCGCCGTAGGTTGCTCCCTCTTCGGCGCGGTTCAGGACGACACCCAGTAGGTTTTTGTCCTGAAGCTCCTGGCATGCCGCCTGAGCGAGGTCGAATGCCGTCGATCCCGCGCTGACCACAAAGATCACCCCATCACACATTCCCGCCAGCACGTTGGCGTCTGAAATCGGCAGAACAGGAGGTGCATCCACGATAATCCAGTCGAACAATGGAGCCAGTCGATCGAGCAAGCTTTTCAACCGGCCGTTTGCAAGTAATTCCGCCGGGTTTGAGACGGATCTACCCGCAGGGATGAGAAAGAGATTATCCTGCTCGTCGTTTTGTATAGTGGAAAATTCACCCGCCTCCCCACAAAGGTAATCGGCGAGCCCCGGTGCGGAGGGAGCTCCCATACAAATGTGGAGCCTTGAAGCGCGTAGGTCGGCGTCGATCAGCAACGCCCGCCGTTCGTGCTGACGGACGATCGCTTGTGCGAGATTCAGGGCCACGAACGATTTTCCTTCACCGGGCAATGCGCTCGTGACCAGCACAGTCCGGATGGGCTGTTCCTGTTGCAGCTGATACAAACGTGAACGCAAAGTGCGGAACTGCTCGGCGCACCGGGTGAAGGATTGCTTACCGCCGAAAACCATGGTGTTCGGGTCAAGTCTCCAGCCCGGCCTTGCGCACCGCAGCCGCAGCTCCTCGAGCCGGAGATAGCCGGAAGTTGTGGGAGCGCCCTCTGTTCTCAATGCCGAAACGATCCCCCGGCCTCCCTGCGCCGCTCCGTCGTTGTGAACAGTTTCCGCGACGCCGGCATGGGGTGCGTTTGCCGCTCGCACCGACCCATTTGACCCTTTCTCTCCTTCAACCTTCTTCATGGCTTCGTAAATGCGACTCATAGTTGCCCTTCCGCTAGCTCCACGCCCATTGACGCAGGCTGACCGTGCTGTTCCAGATGCTGGACGAAGTCTTGGAGCAATAACTCGGCTACCGAGGAACTTTCCGGAGGCAAAGAACCCGTCGGTTGGGTGGTCGATTCGACGCAGTCCAGCTCAAATTCCCGCGCCACTTCATCGACGAGGAAAGTGGTGACGGGCCTCTGCTGATCGACAAAGGCGTTGATCAGGGCATGTTCGCACAGCACGTTGATCACGCGCGGGATTCCGCGGCCATAGGTGTACACGCTTTCGATGGCTTCTGGAGAAAAGATTGGCTGGCCATTCGCTCCCGCGATGTGAAGGCGCTCGGCAATGTAACGGTGAGTTTCCGCCAAGGATAGCGGGCTCGTCTTGCACCGCACGGTAATCCGCTGCCGAAGCTGTCGCAGCTGGGGGTGTTTGAGTTTCTCTTCGAGCTCCGGCTGGCCGGACAAAACAATCTGGAGCAATTTCTCGGTCGAGGTTTCCAAATTGGTGAGGAGGCGGATTTCCTCCAGCAGTTCCGGGGAAAGGTTCTGCGCCTCATCCACGACCAGCACCGCCAACTCTCCAGCGCGGTATCGTTCCAGCAACCAGCGGTTGAGGCGCATTAGCACGTTGCTTTTCGTCCGCGATTCACATGGGATTCCGAAATCGGCCATCAGGCAATCAAACAACTCGCTGACGTTGAGCTGGGTATTGAAGATGAAGGCAGTGGCCGCTTGCTCTTGACGGAGCCAATCCAACAGCCTGTTGAGCAGCGTGGTCTTCCCCGTTCCGACTTCGCCCGTAAGCAAAATGATACCCTTCCGGTTCTGAATCCCGTAGGTCAGGCCGGCCATTGCTTCTTGAGTGCGCGGCGTCAAGAACAAATAGCGAGGGTCCGGGTTGACATTGAAAGGGCTTTCTCGCAAGCCGAAAAACCTCTTGTACATGTACGTCACCGTCAGGATGCGGCGCGCAAGCTGAATTTGGTTCGCTTCGCTGCTGCGTTGCTGCCGCTCTCGTTCTTCTTCCCCGTCGTCGACTCAATCAACGGGATCAGGGCCAGAGTAGATACTCTCAGATGAGTCTCAACGTCCCGTTTGGTTCGTAACGATTTGTCGCGCGACTCGGACAATTGCACCAACCCCAATCCTAAGGCCAGGCCCGCGCACAGCCCGCCGAGGCTGAAAAACGGCCGATTCGGGAAGGAGGGCCGCTCCGGCAAATTGGGCGGATCCAGCATGCGGAACTGCTCGCCTTGCTGGCGGCGTTCGAGCTCCGTGGCCATTTGGGACTCGTTCTGCTTCTTGAGAAGATCGTTGTAGAAGTTAAGCGCGGTTTGATAGTCCCGCGTCAAAGCTTTGAACCCCTGCTGGATTACAGGACTCAATTGGATCCGGCCCTGCAGAGTCCTGATTTGCTGTTGAAGCTTTTCCTGCTCGTGCTTCTTCTGGTCGATGCTCAGGTCGGTTTGGTGAAGCTGCGCCCGAAGCTGTTGGATCTGCGGCGGCTCGATCGTGGGGACCTTTGCTTTGTATCCACTCGACTGGCCGCGATCCTGCCCGGACGCATTCTGAATCTTCTTCTGTAGCTCTGCTATGTCGTTCTTGAGCTTCACCACGTCGGGATGCTCTTCGGTGTAATGTCCTTGAAGTTCCAGAAGCCGGTTCTGCAAGTTGCTAAGCTGTTGGTCGAGCGTTTGGGGATTCTGGCCATCCTGCGACGATTTCAAGGCCGCGAGCTGCTGGCTCAGTAGGGATTCAACAAAGGCCTTCTCTTGTTGAGCTTGGTTTAGGCCTTGCGTGACAGCTTCGAGTTGCGGAGTCATCCCCGTTAACAGAGTGAGATTGGTTTTTTCGTCCTCTGGAAGTTCGCCCATGTAGCGTGTCTGGAAGGCAGCCAGCCGGGCGTCCTGCTCGTCAAGTTTGGCTTTGGCTTCTCCCAGTTGTTTGGCCAGAAACTGTGTCGTGTCCTCGGCCCGATGCTGGCGGAGGCGTAAGTTCTGCTCCATGAACATCGATGTGATCTCGGTGCAAATCTGTTGGGCTAGCCGGGCCTCTCCGAGTGTGACGTCCACATTAAAGCCGGGCAGCTCTGCGGATCGTGTCCCCGGCATCGGGTTCAGCGGCGTCACCGTGATGGACTTCTTCAGCCGCTCGACGAGTCCTTCCATCGGCACCCGCTTGGAGTCTTTCTTGTACAGGCCGAACTGCTCCACAAGGTGCTGCAGGCGCGTGCGACTCAGGATCTGCTCCTGCATGCTGGCTAGACGCTGATTCAGATCTTCTTCGCCGACCACCGGCTTGACGTAGTTATCCGGTACTGTGGGCTGTTCAACCAGAACGGCTGTATGAGACGTATACCTTGGCGGTAGCACCAGACAGATTAGGTAACCGGCTGCGGCGCACAGGATGACTGGGATGATGATCAGCAGGCGTCGTCTCTGCAGAATCGCCACGTAGTCATCGAAGCTCAACTCTCGTCGCATGGCCATTCGTTCCCTGCTTTCCTTACACCGTGTGCCCTGCTTCCCGCTACTCGATCGGAATGGGTCGCGAGGGCCAATCGAAACCGAGCGACACGGTATGCCGCACAAAACTCTTCCCGCAGGTTATTCCCACGCAGAAGCCCGCATTCGAATCTTCAAACTGCAACCGATAGCTTAGGAACAAGTTCGCCGACCGGCTCCAGGGATGCCCAAAGTTCACGCCGCCGAACCAATAGTTGTATGACTGCCTCGACGGTGTCGGCGTCGCCGCGTTCAATCCCTCATTGCGCGCATAGCCTAAAACCAAACCACCATTGAGCTTTCGGGACAATTTGCTGTTCATGGATCCGGATACTTGGTTGTCAACTGCACCGGCCAGGACGCCCGCTCCGCCCGACAGCGAGCGATCGTACGCGAGCGCGAACTGCGCGCGCTTCCTCTGGTAGGTCATCGAGGTATCCAACGTCCAATAGACCTGTGGCGATGAGTTTGTCGCCGTGGCCGAGTCTCCCCCTGACCCCGCGGCCGTTGAGATCGGCCTGTGGAACAAACCGACCTCGGGGCCTGCTGCTAGTTGAAACGCCAGCCGCCCCGTGATCCGTCGTCCATAGGTGAACTGCACGGCGTGTCCATCAATCGACTGATCGAAATTGTTGTACCGGAATGCACTGAAACGGTAGAGAAGAGCGATTGTGTCGTCGCGAGTCATCTGATGATTCAATCCGGCCTGGAAAATCGTGTCGTCGAAGTTGAGGAAGCCGCCAGCGGGAAAGCGCAGCAGCGAATACGAGCCGACAAACGTCAGCGACGACCGCGTCGTCAGGGCCGTATCTACCTCTGCCAGAAACGAGTTGCTAATCCGCTGCCCGCGGGTCGTAAGAATGGATTGGGTCGGCGTTAGGGCCGGCTGCACGGACAGTGCCTGGCCGCTGGTAAGATTCGGCTCGCTCGGCAAGCTGAACCCGAAAGATGTCTCGGGTAGATAGCTCAGCAGGTCAAAGAACGAAATCGCCGAACGGCGCCAGCTTAGCTTCTCACCCAATTCAAGTTGCTGGATGAGAGAGTTATTGGCACTCCCGTTGCTGGAAATCAATCCGCCGCCAAGGTAGTTCAAGGTCAGCTCAGACCGGCGCGAAACCCGGTGCAAATCGAGTCCGCCGTAGAAGGAGGTCCACACCGTCAAGCCGCTTGTGCGGTTCGTCGCAAGAGGATTCGTATCGAGCGTTGATGTCAGATTGAACAGGGGCCGCCAGAAGCTGTGTGTCAGCGCAGCAGGAGTGCCAAGCGAAAGATATCGCGCCCCAGCCAGGGCCCGAGTATCCGGCGCAAGGTCCTGGAGACCTGCGTTCGGGTCTTCGGCATTGTTATTGTTCATCGTAGAAGCGAGCGGCGATAGAAGGGGCGGAGCCGGGGGAGTTGCCTGGCCGGCCGATTGCTCTTGTGCCCGGCCTGCCGATGCCGCGAGAACCATCACAAAAATCGTCGGCCAGATGCTCTTACGAAGAACGCGCATTGTTCCTCTACGGCACCACAATCGTGTCGCCGGTCTTCACCGCGATGTTCTGCTTGGGGGTTTTTCCGTTGATAAATTCCTTGTAATTAAACGAATATTTCACCTGCCTCCCGTTTTCTTCTCGGAGGAGGTAAATGTTCTTGACGTTGGCAAACTGCGTGAACCCGCCTGCGCTCGAGAGCACCTGCAGCACGGTCATCCCGGGCAGCAGCACATACGCGCCGGGCCGGGACACTTCTCCCAGAACGTAAATCCGCTGGCTATTGATGGCCGTGACGATCACGGTGACCTGGGGGTCGGTTACATATTTCTTCAGGCGCTCCGTGACTTGCGTCGCCAGCTGAGTTGGCGTCAGACCTCCGGCCTGCACGTCGTTCAACAAGGGTAACGAAATCTTCCCATCCGGCCGGACAGGCACTGTCCGCGTGAGATCTGGCTCTTTCCAGACGCTGATGTCGAGCACATCCTGTGGGCCGATCACATAGTTGGGGTCATCGGTCGAGGAGCCCCGGCCGTCTTTACTACCGTTTCCGTTTCGGGCCACTAACACGTTATTGTTTGCTTGTGTTTTGCCCGAGCTCTCCTGCGCGGGAGCAGCAAAGGGCGGCAGCAAAAGCAGAAAGGCCATCGAGAGTTTTAGCGGGTTCCTCATTTCAGTGCACACATTAAGTGGACTTAGGCACTCATGACAATCCCGGGGAGTTGGTAATTCGAGGACAGGAAAGTACGGAAAGGAATGTAGGGGAATCCCTGAACTCGCTGTTTGGCCAGGTGGGTGCACTGCGAATCTTCTTCTTTGCCGAGGCAGAGACGGCGTCAGCCTTCGTCTTCAGCGGCGAGCCGCCGAAGACGAAGGC
>WNFJ01543916.1_pt1 | contig 16422 bp, 17 predicted proteins | sample 5400461 | NCBI WGS metagenome assembly WNFJ01 (sample SAMN13153349, study PRJNA577476) | soil metagenome | isolation source: 115 cm saprolite on Douglas fir-dominated hillslope | place: USA:California | collected 2013-09-17 | reverse complement strand
CCAAATCCCGCCAATACTCCGATGGACGGCCAAAGAGACAGCAAGGTTTGCGGCGCGGTTGCAGGGAACATGGCGAGCAAGAGCGCCTCCATTCCGTACGTCAACGGATTCACGCGCATGATCCATCTGATCCAGCCCGAAGCCCCAGCTACAGGAAACAGCGCGCCTGAGAGCAGCCACAACGGGATCAAGAACAGATTGATGACAGCATGAAATCCCTGCGCTGATTCCATCTTCCAAGCAATCGCGAATCCCAACGCTGTAAGGGCAAACGCTGTGAGAAAAGTTATGAGGGCCACGATCAGGAATTGCTCTACTCCCATCCTGATCCCGATGAATGGCGCAACAATCAAGAAGAGCAGACCCTGAATGGCGGAGAGCGTCGCGCCGCCGAGCACTTTGCCTAGTACGATTCCCGAACGATGCACCGGCGCCACCATTACGGAGAGCAAGAAGCCCTGATTGCGGTCTTCAATCACCGACATCATGGTGAAAATGGACGTGAATAGAACAATCATCATCAGCGCGCCGGGGAAAAAGTAGTTCAGGTAGTTGCCCTGTCCGGTTGCCCCAGCCCGCAGCGATGTGCCGAAACCGGCGCCAATGACGATCCAAAACAGCAGCGGCGAGGCAATCACACCGACCACCCGCGTCGGCTGACGATAAAAGCGAACAATCTCGCGCCACCAAAGCGTGAATGCCGGTAGCAGAGGGCTCACTCGGGGCAGGCTGTCAGGAATGAGGGCCGTTTGCGCCATCAGCTTTCCTCCTTTGTCTTCTCTGTCCAGAAGCGGTGCCCGGTCCTGCGGATGAAGACGTCTTCCAGAGTCGGCTTGCTGACGGATATCGACTGAATCTGTCCGGGGAATGACTCTACGATATCGGTGACAAACCGATGGCCGTCTTTCCGTTCCATGCGAACTTTGCCATCCAGGACTGTTGTCTGAATGGCGAACCTGCGCTCAATCCCGAGTGCCAGTGCCTGCGGTTCTTGCGTTTCCAGAAGGATCACGTCGCCGCCGATCTCGCTGCGCAAATCCGCTGGCGTTCCCATCGCGACAACCTCTCCAGAGTTCAGGATGGCTAGCCGGTCGCAACGCTCGGCCTCTTCCATCAGGTGCGTAGTCACGATGATCGAGACACCGTCGCGGTCCCGCAACTCATGCAAATACTGCCACAGATCGCGCCTGGCGCCGGGATCAAGTCCGGTGGTCGGCTCGTCCAGCAGCAGGACCTTCGGCCGGTGCATCAGGCCCTTCGCCAACTCAACGCGGCGCAGCATGCCGCCGGAAAATGTTTGCACGCGGTCGTTGGCGCGGTCTGCTAGTCCAACGCGCTGGAGCATCTCTGCTACACGCTGCTTCAACGCGCTGCCTTTAAGACCGTAAAGATGTCCTTGATGCCACAGATTTTCCCCAGCCGTGAGCTTGATGTCCACACTCTGCGCCTGGAATACAACACCGATGCGTCCGCGAACGCTATCCGGCTGGCTGGCCGCATCAAAGCCGCAGATCAGCGTGCGTCCGCTGGTGGGCAGCATGAGTGTGGAAAGAATTCTGAATAGCGTAGTCTTGCCGCTTCCATTCGGCCCTAGCAGCGCGAAGATCTCTCCTGCGCCCACGGTGAACGAGACGCCATTCAATGCCGTGCGGCTTCCATAATTGTGGCGAACGCTGTCGACCTGGATCACCGCTGCAAGTTGGCGGTTGGCTTCACTCAAGACGTCGTTCTGCACAGTGGTTGCCATGCTAAAACCGCACAGCGTCGATCATCATCAGTGCAAAGAGGATCGGCAGATATAGAACAGACGCCTGCAAGAGCTGGCGCGCAAACTTCCTGGAGTCAGGCGAGGTAGTGGGCAGCTTTGTGGCCGCCAGACGAAGAACAACGCCGAGAAACAACAAGCCGATCACCAATGCCCCGCCAACGTAGATCGCCCCCGCCATCTGCAGTAGCGCAGGCAGCAGGCTGATGGTCAGCAGCGCGAACGCGTAGGAGGTCATCTGTCGGATTACGGCCTTTCCGCTCGCGTCGACTACAGGCAGCATCTTGATGCCTGCCGCTTGGTACTCATCGCGATACATCCAGGCAATCGCCTGGAAGTGAGGGAACTGCCAGAAGAAGACGATGGCAAAGAGCACCAGCGCTTCTTTTTCGACGTGACCGCGGACCGCCACCCAGCCGAGCAATGGTGGCATGGCGCCGGGAAAAGCGCCCACTTCAACGGCGTGTAGCACGCCAGGTAACAAGCCGCCGTGCAGAAAGCCAGGATGCCCGTCAGCACGTTGGTCGTGATGGCCAGATACGCTGATCCGAAAATCGTTGCCACTAGTCCGGCGAAAATGCCGTTACTCAAGGCCATTCGCTTTGCCGGCAGCGGACGATTGCGCGTACGGGGCATCAGCGCATCTACGCGATGCTCCAGCACTTCATTCAAAGCGGCGGAACCGGCGCACGTTAGACCAATTCCCAGCAGCGCGTTGAACAGCTTCCAGGTAAGTGACGGAACTCCGGACTTGGCCGCGCCCATGTAATAGCCGGTCCACGCCGTCATGACAATGAGTGACGTTACTCGTACCTTGAAGAGCTGGAAATAGTCGCCGGTCAGCGAGTGCTTCTTGACAGAAGCCGACGGTAAAGCCACAGGAAGCACGGCGGCTTCGGTCTTCTGCTCGGCCAGCTGCTGCGCAGTAGTGCTCATGCCCTGGCTACCTCACGATTTCCACGGGAGACAAGATATGGGACTGCGTCGCTGGCATGACGGTGCGCTTGAATAGCAAGAATTACGGCTGAAGCCAGAATCAGCGCGCCGATCCCGATGTGCGCGACCGTGGTTGCAATCAGAGCAAATGTAGGTTGAACTTCATTTACTCCATAGACCACGCGAGTAACATACGCCGCAAAGCCCAGGATTACTTGGAGTACCAGCAGGATGGTGAGCGCGTGGCCCGGAATGCGCAGCTGCGGGATATTGCGATGCCGCGTCAGCACGCGCAGGCCTACATACACGATCAAACCAGCCACAATCAGCGCGTTCAGAATATGTGGATAAAGAAACATGTGGATGATCTTTTGTGTTGGCCAGGTGTTTGCGCCCGTCGGACCCAGCTTAGTCCAAACATGACGAAATGCCGCGCCCAGGACCAGTTGCAGATACAGGAAGCCAATCAACATCCATGTTTGGCGAATCAGCGGACGAGAATCCTCACTCGGGAGTATCTCTGTCGGCTCAGCCATCCAACTTTGGCTGGTAAAGACGGCAATCGCCGCCAGCACGCAAAACATGGTCTGCCCTACTGCTGCATGAGCGGTTGAAATCGCAGGTGGCAGAAGTTTGAGCACCGTAAGTCCGCCAAGAACGCCCTGGAAGATCACTCCTAGCACGGCGCCAATCGTGAGCGCTCGCATCCAGCGACGCTTGTCAACGATCCATGTCCAGATGGCGACAATGATCGTCATCAGCCCGACAAACTCCGCGATCATCCGATGACCGTGCTCATATTTCACTCCGCCAACCATCGGCGGGACCTTCCACAACGAACCTTGCGTGGTTGGCCAGTCAGGTACCGATAGTCCGGCGTTGTTGCTGGTTACCAGGCCGCCGGCGAGCAGAAGCAAGAAAGCCATTCCGGCGACGAAGACGGTGAACCAATGCTGAGCGGGTCTATAACGCAGGGAACTTCTCCTTGGGTCCGGAGAGAAAGCGAGTGCAACTCCAAACCCACTATTTTAGCACCGAAAAATCGCGCTCTTGCCGATTGCGCTCGCGGGGATCTAGTTACCCCGCAAACGCAAAATCCGTCTTAACCGACTCTTTCGCGCCTACCTTGATCTTCATCGTCTGCTCGCCGTATTTTTCGTGGACAGCAGCCAGGGTGTATTCCCCGGGCGGCAGATCTTTTATCGCGAAACTGCCGTCAACGGCAGTGACAGCAAAGTACGGATGAGACATCACGTTCAGGTAAGCCTTCATCCAGGGATGCTGATTGCATTCGAGCACCACGTGCATTTCCGGCTTCTGGAAAACTTTGAGAATGGGCTGATCCGTTGGCATTTGCGATTCGTTGAACGGAGGGTTGCCGGTGGACATGGAATGTATGTTGTGTTCGGCCGTGTCTTCGTTCAGCACTTTGAACGGCTGCCCGGTCATGACGCCGAGAACGTGTGGCGTGTAGCTGCATCCTTTTTGGCTGAGGACAGCAGGCTCAGATGGCGGCGCAAATCGTCCTTGTGGCAATCCTTCTTTCACGTAGACAAAGACATTGGCCAGCTTGCCATTCTTCACTGCAACAACGTCCGCGGTCCCGGGCTTGGACGGGCAGCCCGGATCAGATGTCATATCAATGGGAGAGAACTTAGGTACAAAACCCTTGAAGCTGACGACGCCCGTTACGGAGCCTGTTGTGCTGTTATCAATTGCGACTGGTGCGCTTTGGGCGGCTGGTTGCGACGCCGGTGGCGTGGCTGAGTTACAGCCGAGCAGCCCAACAGCAAGCAGAAGGGAAGCGAAGAACGTGTAGGTCAGCTTCATAGCAGATATGTTCGTGATAACTCTAGACGGCACTCACCGCCACAGCTTCCATATTTGCGATCACCGCATCGGCAAATTCGCTCGTACCTGAGTGACCGCCAACGTCGCGGGTGAGGTGCTGTTTTTCTTTGTACGTCTTTTCGAGTGCTGTATGGATTCGCTCTGCGGCTTCGATCTCACCCAGGTGTCGCAGCATCAGGATTCCTGATTGCAAAACCGCCGTTGGATTCGCTATGTCCTTGCCGGCGATATCCGGAGCCGAGCCGTGAACAGCTTCAAAGATCGCGCACTTCTCGCCGAGATTCGCCCCCGGCACAAGGCCCAGTCCGCCGACAAACGCCGCACAAAGGTCGGAAATAATGTCGCCGTAGAGGTTCTCCATGACCAGCACGTCGTACTGGTAGGGATTCATCACCAGCTGCATGCACGTGTTGTCCACGATGTGCTCGCCGTAGGTAATTTCCGGATATCCCTTGGACACATCACGAGTGCAGCGAAGAAACAGGCCATCGCTCATCTTCATGATGTTGGCTTTGTGGATGGCATGTATACGCTTGCGCTTTTCGCGTCGTGCATACTCAAAAGCAAACTTCGCGATCCGCGTAGACGCCTTTGCCGTAATGATCTTGAGCGCTTCGACTACGCCCGGCACAACTTCGTGTTCAATGCCGGAATACTCGCCTTCGGTGTTCTCGCGGACAATCACCAGATCAACGCTGGGATATCGGGTGGGCAGGGAAGGAAGATTGCGAATTGGACGAACATTTGCGTAGAGCTCAAACTGCTTGCGAAGCGTAACGTTGATGCTGGCGAAGCCGCCGCCGATCGGCGTTGTAACCGGGCCCTTGAGCCCTACGCCGGTGCGCTCGATGGATTCGACCAGCGTCTTGGGAATGTATTCCTTGTATCTCTCGAAAGCATCAGCCCCGGCGTTGATGGATTCCCATTCAATCTCTACGCCCGATGCGTTCAGTATTCGGACGGCCGCGCCTGTGACCTCCGGACCAATGCCATCGCCAGGAATTAATGTGACCTTGTGTGCCATAGATTTGTTCAGGATTTTGCGCCGAACTTTGCCTTGGCCGGCTTCTGCTTTTCGTCTTTGACTGCGAGCAGGTGCTCCAGTTCAGCGTGGAACTCGCTCACGTCTTTGAAGTCACGGTAAACGGAGGCAAAGCGGATATAGGCGACCTTATCAATATTCTTGAGCCGGTCCATGATCAACTCGCCCAGTTCGCTGGTCGTACGCTCACGGTCAGTGGAGTCCACCACAAACTGCTCCACGTCGTTGACGATCTGCTCCATTTTTCCCATGGAGATGGGCCGCTTCTCGCACGCGCGCAACACACCGGCCAGTACTTTCTGTCGTTCAAACTTTTCCCGGCGAGCGTCTTTTTTCACCACCATGTACGGGATCTCGTCAATGCGCTCATAGGTGGTGAAGCGCTTCTCGCACTTCAGGCATTCCCGGCGTCGGCGAATGGATTCGCCTTCTTTGCTCTCGCGCGAGTCGACGACCTTGTCATTTTCGAACCCGCAAAAAGGACATTTCATGGGTGATAACTAGAGTGAACTAAAGTACTTTTGATTGTAACAAAACTAATCGGGAGATCGGGTGATCGCCGTGATCGGGTGATCGCAGACCGGAATCTGAGCTCGTCACAGAGGGAGATAGAGAAGCAGGGCCTAGCCAGGGCATTTTTATCGCGTGGTGTTGTTTTTGTTGCTAACGGCGGATTGCCGATCACCCGATCACGGCGATCACCCGATCTCCCGATTTTCCAACTCCTCGCTTTCCTGCTCCAGTTTCATGAAGGAGAGTCGCTCGCGATGTGCCATGAACAACCCAACCGGAATGATCGACATGAACGTGACCAGCCATAGCATCATCCCGGCGCTGGTCGCTACTTCGGGCTGCACCTGGAAGATGTTTTTGAGAATGGATATGGTGGCCAACTGCGATCCGCCGCCTACCATAGGCAATTGCAGCAATCCTCCAGCCACGCTTCCGGCGGTCAGAAAGAGAGTGCTGGAAAGATTCATGCTGGACAGCGTGGGATCAGTATAGGCGTGAGTGACTGCAACATAAGACAGGCCAATCATGACCCAAATCAAGAGCGATACCGCGGAAAGCTGGATGAACGACCCGAGATTATGAATGGTGTTCAAGCCTTCGCCAAATGCATGAACGCGATGAGCGATCCCGTCGCCAAGTTTTTTCGAGATCACACAAAACACCTTACCGGTAAAGCGCGCTGCCATTGTCGGGTTCTTGCGGATCGCTGCCGCGCACAACGCAACCAGAGCTGTTCCACCAAGAATGATGAACGCTGAGATCTTGAACATATCGAAAGCAGAGACATGGAACCCGAGAAACTTATGGTAGGAACCTTGAAAACCGGGAAGCTGCCTGAGCCGGCGCTCAGCCCATAAGATATTCGCCGCCATGATTACAGCGAATGCGCCTACGTCGAAAATCCGCTCCACTGTCCAGACTGCCATTTGCGCGGCCATGCTGAGGCGCTCACGGCGTGCAATCAGGAGTGGCCGAATAAATTCGCCGGGACGTCCCAGCAGGGCAGTTCCTGTGAAGCCAATTACAGTCGGCGGAAGCAGCCGCCAGCTGGTGGTGCGGCAAACCGGTCGCAGCAGGATCTTCCAGCGCACGGCGCGAAGATAGTAGTCAAAATAGATCATGGCCGCGCCCAGGCCAATGAAGTAAAAGTTGGCGCCTTGCGTTGCCGCCGCGAACTTGTGCCACTCAAACTTCTGCCACGTCCGCACCTGGAGATAGATCAGTCCAGCCAGGACAGCACGACCATCGCCGTGATAAGCGCTCTCTTCTTGCTCATGGAGTGAAATGAGTGTAAAGCCTTTCACGGAAATTGAGAAACTGCGGGGATAGAGATGCGAATGCCCGCCGTGCGCGTCCAATCAGCGGCGGTAAATCAATTCGCTGCGGACGCGCCCGCGCTGGCTTGCGCGGCTTTATTTTTCTTGTCGCGTTTGACGGCAGCCGCAGAGGCTGTAGTTGCCGGTGCAGCAGACTTCATCTGCGCACGTTTTTTAGCGTTGAAGTCGCGCACGATCCGAGCGATGTAGACGTGGGTCTCGTGATACGGAGGTATTCCGTGATACTTGTCGACGCGGTGCGCACCGGCATTGTATGCGGCCAGCGCTTTGATCGGATCGTCGTGATACTGATCGAGCAAGCGGCTCAGGTAGAGCGTTCCTGCATCCACGTTTGCCTTGGGATCGAATGGATCAGCTACACCCAGTTGCGCAGCCGTTCCCGGCATGAGCTGCATGAGGCCCTGCGCGCCCTTGGGCGAAACTGCTCGAGCATGGAAGCCACTCTCGGCTTTGATGACGCTGTTCACGAAGTCAGGATCGAGCCGGTTGCGGTTGCTGGCATCACGCACTAGTTGATCCAGATCAACTAGTGGTTGAACGGCTGGAGGTTTCGCGGTCGGTGTAACAGCTGCCTGCGGCGAGGCAGGTTGAGGCGTCGGCGCAGGAGAGACCGGAGTGTCGTCTTTCTCAAAGGAAGCAATCTCTGACGCAGGAATATCGATGTGTCCGCCTGCTGTGTACAGGCGCATGATATCGCCATTTTGCTCGCGGCGTTCGCAACGGATGGTGAAGCCATTACGCAGGACGGCTACCTCGCCGGCCAGGGCCGGGAGTTGCGCCGCCAGCGCGAATGCCGCGATCGCGATACGTATTGAAAGCTTCATGCGCAAGCTCTTATTTAACCTGAATTGACGGTTGAAAGCCAGCGCGGAGTACGTGCTCCACCGCCTGGGCTACGCCACTGTCCGCATTGCTCGCGGTGACCATCCAGCCGTTCTGCTTCAATTCTTCAGATGCGTTTTCCATCAGCACTGGAAGCCCCGCAAATTCAAGCATTTCCAGATCGTTGTGGTTGTCGCCGATGGCCATGATCTCCTCTGGACGAAAGCCGTGATGTTCAGTCCAGCGCCGCAGGGCATGTCCTTTGGAGCAGCCGCTATGCAGGATGTCCAGAATGCACAGGTCGCGATAGTCGTACTGCGTCTTGACCACAGCAATCTCATCCTGAAAGCCGGCTTCGTCGAGCCGCTTCTGGACTTCCGTCATCCGCGCCAGCGTTCCACAATACATGGCCTGAATGGGATCTTCCGTCAACGCGGCTTCCAGAGGGACAACGCACTGAATGTTCGCCGAGTTCACATCTACCCAGCGCGAGACACTTTTGTTTAATTCGTCCACGCGCTCGACTGCCAGGGCATCGTGTCCGGAGCGATCAAAGGTGATGACGGCATGTCCGCGGAAAGCGTCCATGTGTTGGATCAGCTTGCGTGCGGTCTGCGCGGTCAGAAAAGCCGTGTAGAAGGTTTGTCCTGATGTGGATCGGATCACCGCTCCATTCGAGCTGATGAGCGAGACTGGAATCCCCAGTTCACGGGCAATCGGCAGAGCGTAGTCATGCCGGCGACCGGTAGCCAGCACAATCAACAGTCCAGCGTCGTGCGCCGCCCGCAGAGCATCGCGGTTTCGTTGCGTGACCTGGAAATGCGGATCGAGCAAAGTGCCGTCAATATCGATGGCGATCAGTCGAATGGAGTGTTGGGACAAAACTATCCTTTCAAGATGCTTGGAGGTTCCTCAGGGTCTGGTTTGTATAGGAAGTCGCGCTCCGCTCTGGCCCATGCCGCCAGTCCACCACCACATCGAACAAGACAGCGATGATCGCAATTGCTATAGCCTTGAGCGTCCCGGCCAGGTGAAGTTTGAAATATACAAGTCCCAGCAAGAGCGCAAGTGTAATGAGAGCAAGACCGATGAAGGGCCGTCTGCGAGCATCACAGAGAAGGTCCGCGTCAGCGCCCCGGTCAATTTCGTATCGCCTTTCCTGCTGTCTTACCCACCAGTCAAACACCTCTCCCTCCAAGAACAGTTTCGCACAAGGGAGCGCATTTGATCAGATGCGTGTTTTAGAACTGGCTTACCTTTCTATTGCAAAGTACTTTACACATGACAACATTTAGCTTAAGGTTGGAATCGCACCCTGGTAACTCATTGCTGTTGCGTCTCTCGCAACCGAGGTAGCCTCATGAGCAACACGGGTTTTAGTGCTCCGGCCGATTGTGTTGTGGTTGGCGCAAGCTTTGCCGGCCTGGCCTGTGCCACGGCCCTGGCGCGTGCCGGTGCGCGCGTTACTGTCCTGGAAAAGAAAAACGATCCTGGCGAAAAGCTGCATACCACTGGGATCATCGTCAAAGATGTGATTGACCAGGTAGCGCTGCTGGATGATCTGCCATCCACGTTGGTACGGTACATTAACGGAGTACGGCTCTATGCGCCTAATCTTCGATATGTAGATCTGGCCGCGCCGGGTTACTACTTTCTTGCCACGGATACGCCTGAAGTCATGCGCTGGCTCGCCGGACGAGCTGAAGACGCAGGTGCACGCATCATCTATCGGACCTCGCTACGGGAAGCGACCCGGTTGCGCAGTGGATTCGATCTTGGAGACGCGGGGACAACGCGTTTTCTGGTCGGCGCAGATGGCCCGAACTCGCGAGTAGCAAGATTGCTGGGACTGGGGAAAAACGAAAGCTTTCTCTTCGGCATGGAGCACGAATATGCCGGCGCACAAATCAGCGATCCTGACAAGCTGCATTGCTTTGTTGACCGCCATGTGGCTCCCGGATACATCGCGTGGATGGTTGCGGGCGTTGGCGTGGTGCAGGTTGGGCTGGCATGGCGTCATCGCCGCGATCAGCCTGCCGCGGAGGCCGCCATGGCAAGACTGCTCAGCAAAATCTCACCGCTGGCCGATTTTCGTGGTCTGGCTCCAACTTCGGTGCGCGCGGGCATGATCCCGTGCGGCGGAGTAGTGCGTCCTGTCGCTACGCAACGCGCATTGCTGGTGGGCGACGCTGCTGGCATGGTCTCGCCATTGACGGCCGGTGGAATTCATACTGCGCTCAAGCACGGGCTGGCCGCAGGTCACGCGATCGCCGATTACCTCAGCGCGAAATGTGATGATCCCAGCACATGGCTCGTGGACACCTATCCGCGATTTCGAGCGAAACGCCTTCTAAGGTTTTTGTTCGATCATTTTCAAAGCGACGCCATGTTCAACCTTCTCCTTAGTACCAGGCCGATGCGCATGGCAGCCGGCATTGTTTATCCTCCGACCGACCGCGCTACAACGGGCCTGGAGGTTTCCGGAGTTGAAGACACGACTCTCGGCTGACAAGGGATCTAAGGGACTCAACTGCCAACCTCAGTACTTCACAATCCGGGCGAACGAGTACGGATCAAGGCCGGCTCCGCCGACCAGAGCACCGTCAATTTCCGGTTGTGACATCAGTGCTGTCGCGTTTTCCGGCTTTACGCTTCCGCCATAGAGAATGCGCAGGTTCTGCGCAACTTGATCGCCGAAGGCCTTCGCGGCTTCTGTGCGGATCACGCTATGCGCGTCCGCAGCCATTTCAGGTGTTGCGGTTTTTCCGGTGCCAATGGCCCAGACGGGTTCGTATGCCACAACCAAAGGCACAGCTTCCAAGCCTGAGATGTCACGAAAGGCGATTCCGCACTGTCTGCGCAAGACGTCCTCAGTCAAGCCGGCTTCTCGCTCCGCCAGCACCTCGCCTACGCAGACGATCGGTTGCAGGCCCGACGTCAGTGAAATCTTGAGTTTGCGGTTCACCGCGTCGTCGGTCTCGCCGAAAAGCTGGCGGCGCTCCGAGTGTCCGATGATCACGTGCGAGCATCCGACGGCGCGTAGCATGTGGGCTGAGACTTCCCCCGTATACGGACCTTCTTTTTCCCAGGAGACATCCTGGCCGCCAACGCCGATGCTGCTTTGGCCCAGAGCCGCGACGACCGCGGGAATACAGACAAATGTAGGGCAGAGAACAATGTCGTCGCGCCGGTGATCGCGCACCTGCGGCAGGAACGCGGCAATGTACTCGCGCGCCTCAGTAGGCGTCTTGTACATCTTCCAGTTGGCGGCGATGAGTTTTTTTCGCATAGGAGCAATTGGCAAATAGCAATTGGCCGGAAGCAGACCCAGGCCTGCGGCATCATAGCTTCTCAGGAGCCAGCGGTGCCGTCTTCAAACTGGAAGCCGGGCACTCTCTCAACTAATTTTCGCGCTTCTGTTGAATACGCGCCAAAACGGACCGTTTTCACGGACGATGTTCGCAGATGCTCGACGATCGTTGCCAGTGCGGTCCGCGCGGCATCATATACGGGATATCCGAATGCGCCGGTAGAAATCGAAGGGAAGCTAACGCTCAGACAAGAGAGTTGCTCCGCCACCTTCATTGACTCGCGATAACAACTCGCCAACGTTTCTGGTTCGCTATTCGAGCCGTCTTGCCATACAGGCCCAACCGTATGGATCACGTGTTTGGCTTTCAGGTTTGCTCCCGTTGTGGCGACAGCGCGTCCTGGCGGCAGCAGCCCATGTTGGGCGCGAATCTTTCTGCATTCTGCCAGCAACAGTGGCCCGGCAGCCCGATGGATCGCACCATCCACGCCGCCTCCTCCGAGCAGGCTTGAATTGGCCGCGTTCACGATTGCATCTGTGGTTTCATTCGTGATGTCGCCAATCATCAGGTCGAGCGAGCCGCTACCGATCCGATATCGTTGACAAGCGATCTCGGTCATTTGTCCGTAAGCGCCTCAACGCCTGGCAGCTTCTTTCCTTCAAGAAATTCGAGTGACGCCCCGCCGCCGGTGGAGATGTGTGTGATCTTGTCGGCGACACCGGCTTGATGCACCGCCGCAACCGAATCGCCACCGCCGACGATGGAAGTTGCTTTCTGGTTGGCGGCAATGGCCTGCGCGATCTTCATTGTGCCTTTGGCAAAGGGCGCGACTTCAAATACGCCCATGGGGCCGTTCCACACAATGGTTTCGGCTGTGGCGATTTCTTTGGAGAACGCCGCGATGGTTTCGGGACCAATGTCCAAGCCCATATTGTCCGGCGGAATCCCTTGCTCGTCTTTGACGATCTGAGTTGTTGCCGATGCGTCCATCTTGTCGGCGACCACGTGGTCCAGAGGCAGCAGGAAACGAACATTCCTGGTCTTGGCTTCGGCCATGATCTCGCGCGCCAGATTGAGTTTGTCATCTTCCACCAGCGACTTGCCGACCTGCTTGCCCTGCGCTTTGGAGAAGGTGTAAGCCATGGCGCCGCCAATGAGCAGAGCGTCAACTTTTGTGAGCAGATTGCGCAGCACGTCGATCTTGTCCGAAACCTTGGCCCCACCGATGATCGCCACAAAGGGCTTTTCCGGGTTGGTTACGACCTTACCCAGATACTCCAGCTCTTTTTGCATGAGCAAGCCTGCAGCGGCCGAATGAAGAAATTTGGTGATGCCTACTGTGGAAGCGTGTGCGCGATGCGCCGTGCCGAATGCGTCATTCACGTAGAGATCGGCCAGCGCTGCGAGCTGGCGCGAAAATTCCTCATCATTGGCTTCTTCTTCGGGATGGAAGCGCAAGTTTTCCAGCAGGAGCGTCTGTCCTTTTTCCAGCTTGGCGGCCATCTCTTCCGCTGCCAGCCCAGCTTTTGGTCGAGCAGCATGCGCAAGCGTTCGGCCACAGGCTTCAGGCTCATTTTGGGATTGAACTTGCCCTTGGGACGACCGAGGTGTGAAGCCAATATCAAACGCGCACCCTTGCGCAGTGCATATTCGATTGTGGGCAGCGTCTCGCGAATGCGCGTGTCGTCGGAGACACGGCCGTCTTCCGTCAGCGGGACGTTGAAGTCCACACGCATGAAGACGCGCTGGTCGTGGAGCTTCAGGTCCTGTATGGAAAGCTTTGCCATGTTCGTTCTCTTGCTTTAGAGGCCCTTTTTGCTCATGAAGTGGACGAGGTCGCGTATGCGGCAGGAGTATCCCCACTCATTGTCATACCAGGAGATGACCTTCACACAGTTCCCTGCGACCACGCGAGTTAGAGGCGCGTCCACCACCGATGAGCGGTCGTCTCCGCGGTAATCCACCGAGACGAGTTCCTCCGTCTCCACGCCCAGAATTCCTTTCATCGGGCCGTTGGCTGCAGTTTGCATGGCCGCATTCACTTCTTCCGGCGTGGTCTTCTTCTCCACGAACGCAACCAGGTCTACGACCGAAACGTTCGGCGTTGGGACGCGCATGGCGAATCCGTCGAGCTTGCCTTTTAGGTCCGGAATCACCAGGTGCAAAGCTTTGGCAGCGCCGGTGGAAGTCGGGATCATGGACAAGGCAGCAGCGCGGGCGCGGCGCAGGTCTTTGTGGGGGAAGTCGAGAATGACCTGATCGTTGGTATAAGAATGGATCGTGGTCATGGTGCCGCTCTGGATCTTGAAGGTATCATGTATTACTTTAGCTATCGGAGCTAAGCAATTGGTGGTGCAGGATGCATTGGAAACCACGTGATGCTTTGCCGAATCGTATCTATCTTCATTTACCCCCAGCACAATCGTGATGTCCTCACCTTTGGCCGGCGCTGAAATAATTACTTTTTTCACCGGTCCGCGCAGGTGCTTCTTAGCCTGATCGGCATCCGTAAACTTGCCCGTGGACTCAATTACGATTTGCGCGCCCACGCCCGGCCAATCAATGGCGGCAGGATCTTTTTCCGAAAAAACCTTCAGCGGCTTGCCGTTAATGGTGATGGAGTCACCCTGGGCGCGAATGTCATGCTTCAAGTTGCCGAGAATCGAATCGTACTTGAGCAGATGGGCCAGCGTGGCCGGGTTAGTCAGGTCATTGCCCGCTACAAACTCAATGTTCGGATCACCCAGAGCAGTGCGGAGCACGTTGCGTCCGATGCGGCCAAAGCCGTTAATGCCAACCTTCAGTGCCATTGATTCCTCCAACCGGAAACGTGGAATTTTGATGCAGATAAAGTGCGACAGGAAACTCGCCGTACCTCATTGAAACTTTTCAGGTTAGCATATTGGCGGGAGTGGCGTCATGGCCGCGCAAGGTACAACTCAGTCCTGCGCCAGGCTCTTCATAAACTCATAATAAAAATCCACGCCATCGTAAAAGTCTTTGACGCGCAAACGCTCGTCTTTGCCGTGGGCGCGGTCATCGTCCACGTCGGTAAACATTCCCGGCACGCCATAGGTGGGAATGCCAGCGATGCGCAGATATTTGCTGTCACTTGCTCCCGCATCCATCAGGGGCACGACCGGAAGTCCGCCATAGAGCTTTGCGCTGAGCTCTTCAAGTTTCTTCATGATTGTCGGCCTGATCGGCGAGGCTGGTGCAGGTATGGCTTCTCCTACAATGCTGATAGCAATCCGGTCATCGGCCAATACCCGCTTCAGCGTTGCTTGCACATGCTCCAGGGAATCGTTGGGCAACATGCGGCAGTTGACGTTAGCTGTAGCGGTTTGCGGAAGCGCAAACTATCCTAGAGATCCGGCAGACCGGCTGATCGGAGCCACCGCCATTGCGGAAGGGTGCGCGTTACTCACTGCGGACGAACGTATACGTGAGTCCAACTGCCTGGAGACTATTTGGTGAGATTTCAAGGCAGTTGGTCTGGTCGATAACAAGAACGGCGAGCACGTTGCCGGAAAAGCTAAAGGTCGCCGATTGGCCTAGTGGAAGTCGCTCATCATTACCACGTCCGTTTTTGCCAGTTGTTTGCCGTCTCTGGACCAGGCAAAAGCGAACATGTCGCCACTGGTGAATTTGGTGAGCTGTACGAGAGCTCCGCCGGTCAACGGCTGTTCCCAAATTTTTGCGCTTTGCCGGAGCCGAGGCCTTCAAAAAAAACACAAAACGGCTGGCGAGCCGGTTAGCTCTGCCAGCCGTTCTGGTCGAACGTTTAACTTACTTCGGAGTGCAATCCACCGCGGGCGGGGCTGCAACCCCAACCGTGGTGTTGCGTGACGGCGCGCCCTCGAAGTCGAACAAGTCTTCGAGCGTGTTCGCGAACTGGTCGCGCCGGGTCAGGTGCTGGCGGTCGTCACTCTCCCCATCGCCGACGGGCAGGAACCGCTGTTCAATGAAGGCCAGGATCGATGTGTGGTCGCTGTTGGTGTGGGAAACGTAATGCTGCTTGGAGAATGGCGACACCGTGATGAAGGGCACGCGGATTCCAAGCTGGTTGAAATTTGCGCAGGACTCAGGATAAGGTCCAGTTGGATTGGCCGTGAATGCGGGGCAGAGGTCCCCGGCATCGGCTCGGCTGATCGTACACTGTGCGCCGCCTCCGGGTTGTTCGCTGGCTGGCGGATTGGAAAGGTCGGCACACTGTCCTGGTGCGATTCCGTCGGGGGTGAGATCACCTCCCTGACGCGCGCGTGGCGGGCGGACGTGATCATACGATCCGCCGTGCTCGTCATAAGTAATGAAGAGAACGGAATCGTTCCAGCTCGGGCTGTTGCGCAGGGCGTTCACAACTTTGGAGACAAACGCCTGGCCGCGCTGAATGTCGGTGGGCGGGTGCTCATCATTCTCGAATTTGCGCCAGAAGATCCCGAAGTTTGGATCAATGAAGATGACGTCAGCCAGCGGCGGTGCGCCGGGCGCACCGGCAAGTTGCGCAAGCAAGACAGTCAGCGGCAGGAAGTGTGGGTCGCCGGGAAATTTCCTGAAGCTGCCACCCTGTGGCGCGTCCTGGAAATAATCTGCCCAGGTAACGCCATTTTTTTCCAGCAGATCGAAAATAGTCCCGGTAATCGGCTTGTAGCCGCCGACTGGTGGAAAAACTTCGGAGGTAGTCAGATGTCCGAACGAAGTGGCTGCTAGCAGGTAGGAGCGATTGGGAAAGGTCGGTCCAAGTACTGAAGAGAAATAACGGTCGCTGATGGCGAACTTGTTTGCCAGATCATAGTAGAACGGGATCTCGTTCTGATTGTAGAAGTTCATGGTCTGGTCTTCAGT
>WNFJ01371191.1_pt1 | contig 16427 bp, 20 predicted proteins | sample 5400461 | NCBI WGS metagenome assembly WNFJ01 (sample SAMN13153349, study PRJNA577476) | soil metagenome | isolation source: 115 cm saprolite on Douglas fir-dominated hillslope | place: USA:California | collected 2013-09-17 | reverse complement strand
AAGGTCGCGACGCACCAGGATTACGAGATGACGGTGCTGCGCCTGCTGGCGGGCGAGCGCGGCTATGTGCGGCTCGAGCCCGACGATGTGCGCGCGGCGCTGCAGCGCGAGATCACCGCCGTGAATCCCGATCCGGGCGTGTTCCGCAACTTTCCCGACGCGCGCGTCATGGTGAATCGCATCGCCGCCGAGCGATTCCTGCGCGGCGAAACGGCATACGCACCGCCGGCTGAGCCGGAGGACGAAGAAGAAGAGGAGCCGGTCAGCTGGACCTCGGAGAATCCCATTCCGCCGCCGGTCTCGGGCTCGCTCGCGCCCGTGGGGCCCGTCCCGCCGCCCGCGCCGCGCGCCGTGCCGGCGTTCGAGCTGGCGGAGTCGCCCGAGAGCGCGCCGCCCAACCGCTGTCCCTACTGCGGCGGCTCGTTGCCCGGCGCGCGCAAGATCAACTTTTGTCCGCACTGCGGCCAGCCGCCGCTAGGCGAGTTGAAGTGTCCCGCCTGCGGCAGTGAGGTGGACGTCGGCTGGGCCTACTGCATCGGCTGTGGCCGCGCCACCGGTTTCGAGTGAGATGACGCGTCATCACATCGCCGTGATCGCGGGCGACGGCATCGGCCCGGAGGTGATCGCGGCCGCCATTCCGGTGCTCGACGCCGCCGCGCGCCACGGCGGCTTCGCGCTCGACTGGGAGCCGCTGCCGTACTCGGCCGATCACTACCTGAAAACGGGCGAGACCCTGCCGGATGCGGCGTTCCGGAAGTTGCGGGACGACGTGGCGGCGATTTTCCTCGGCGCGCTGGGCGACCCCCGCGTCCCCGGCAACGAACACGCCCGCGACATCCTGCTGGGCCTGCGATTTCGGCTGGACCTGTACGTCAACTTCCGGCCGGTCACGCTGCTGCATCCCAGTCTCACGCCGCTCAAGACCACGGCGCCCATCGACTTCGTGATTTTTCGTGAGAACACCGAGGGCGTGTATCTGGCGCGCGGGAAGCAGGGGCCCGACGAGTTCATCGCCGAAGAGGTGAACACGCCGCACGGCGTGGAGCGCATTATTCGGGCGGCGTTCGATTGGGCCCAAGCGCATGGCAAGACCCGCGTGACGATGAGCGACAAAGCGAATGCGGTACCAGCCCATCGACTGTGGCAGGAGAAATTCAAGGCGGTCGCCGCGGCATTCTCCGGCATCGCCACCGAGCACCGCTACGTCGATGCGCTGGCGATGGAACTGGTACGCGAACCGGAGCGTTTTCAAGTCATCGTGACCAACAACTTGTACGGTGACATCCTCTCCGACCTCGGTGCGGGCCTGGTGGGCGGGCTGGGCCTCGCGGCGAGCGCTAACCTCCATCCCGGGCGCGCCGGGTTGTTCGAGCCGGTGCACGGGTCCGCGCCGCCGCTCGCCGGCAGGGGCGTCGCCAATCCGCTGGCAGCGATCCTCACGGGCGCGCTGATGTTCGAGCAGCTGGGGCACGCCGACGCGGCGCGCCGGGTCGAGCGCGCCGTGCAGGACGCGCTCGCCGCTGGTGTACGCACGAGCGACCTGGGCGGCACGGCGAGCACGCGCGACGCCGCCGCCGCCGTGATGGAGCAGCTCTGAGCAGCCCGGCGTTTCTCTTCGATCTCGACGGCACGCTGGTGGACAGCGTGTACCAGCACGTGCTCGCCTGGCGCGACGCGCTCGAGGGCGCCGGGATAGAGCTCTCCGTCTGGCGCATCCACCGGCGCATCGGCATGAGCGGCGGCCTGTTCTTGAACGCGCTGTTGCGCGAGACCGGGCGCCGGATGTCGGGCGAGGAGACCGCCCGGGTGCAGCGCATCCACAAGGAGTCCTTCGCCCGCCAGGTGAAGGGCGTGCGGCCGCTGCCGGGCGCGCGCGAGCTGCTCACCTATCTCACCAAGGCCCGTGTCCCGTGGGCCATCGCGACCAGCGGACGACTCGAAAGCGCGCAGCCGCTGCTCGATTCGCTCGGTGTCCCCGCCGGCGTGCCGGTGGTGACGCGCGATCAGGTGGAGCACGCCAAGCCCGATCCCGACCTGTTCCTGGCGGCGGCCGGGCGGCTCGGCGTCCCGGTCGAAGAGTCGATCGTGGTGGGCGACAGCGTGTGGGACCTGCTCGCCGCGCGGCGCGCCCACGCGCTCGGCGTCGGGTTGCTCTCGGGCGGCTACGGGGAAGACGAGCTCCAGCAGGCGGGGGCGTATCGCGTCTACCAGGATCCCGCGGATCTCCTGAAGCATCTCGACGAGGTGGGAGTGCGGGAGGGGAAATAGCCGCGCCAACCTACCGCCGCTGTGTCCCACCGCCCATATTCCGCCGTCTCGTCACACGCGTAGGGAGTTTTCGTCGATGAAGACCCAGGGTGCCAATACCGATATCGTGTTTCTTTCGGGCGTCCGGACGGGCTTCGGGACGTTCGGCGGCTCGCTCAAGGACCTCTCCGCCATCGAGCTGGGCGCTGTCGCGGCGAAGGCCGCCCTCGAGCGCTCAGGGGTAGCCGGGAGCGACGTCGGCCACGCCGTGTTCGGCAACGCGCTCCAGACCTCGGCCGACGCCATCTACTGCGCCCGCCACGTGGCGCTCAAGGCCGGGCTCCCCATCGAAGTCCCCGCTGTCACGGTGAACCGGCTGTGCGGCTCCGGGTTCGAAGCGATCACGCAGGCGGCGCAGCTGATTCTGCTGGGCGACGCCGACGCCGTACTGGCCGGCGGCACCGAGTCGATGAGCCAGGCGCCCCATGTGATCCGCGGCGCGCGCTGGGGCTTGCGCCTCGGGCCGGCGGCGCCGCTCGAAGACCTGCTGTGGGCGTCGCTCACTGACCCGATGTGCGGCCTGTCGATGGCCGAGACGGCCGAAGGGCTCGCCGAGAAATACAAACTCACCCGCCAGGAAGTGGACGCGGTGGCGCTCGGCTCCCAGCAGCGCGCCAAGCAGGCGTGGGACGCCTGCGTGTTCCAGGACGAGGTGGTGGCCGTCCCTATAAAGAAGAAAGGCCAGACCGTCGACTTCCGCGCCGATGAGCATATGCGGCCCGACACCACGGCCGAGGGGCTCGCCGGGCTCAAGCCCTACTTCAAGAAAGACGGGCTCGTGACGGCGGGCAACGCGTCGGGCATTTGTGACGGCGCGGCGGCGGTGGTCGTTGCCAGTGAGGGGTTCGCCAAGACACGCGGCTTGAAGCCCATCGGCCGGCTCGTGTCGTGGGCCGTGGCCGGTGTCGAGCCCAAGTACATGGGCATCGGCCCGGCGCCGGCGGCGCGCAAGGCGCTGGCCAAGGCCGGCATGAAGCTCGAGCAGATGGATCTGGTCGAGGTGAACGAAGCATTCGCGCCGCAGTATCTGGCCGTCGAGCGCGAGCTCGGGCTGGACCGCGCCAAGACGAACGTGCATGGCGGCGCGATTGCGATCGGCCACCCGCTCGCCGCATCCGGCGCGCGCATTACGCTGCATCTGCTGCACGCGCTGCGGCGCGCCAAGCAGCGCTTCGGTCTGGGCTCCGCCTGCATCGGCGGCGGCCAGGGCGCGGCGGTCATCGTCGAAGCGTTCCCCGCCTGAGGAGGACCGAATGGAAGGCGCCTTGCTGCCCGTCCTCGCGATCGTCGCGTTATACCTGTTCTCGGGGCTCCGCATCCTCAAGGAGTACGAGCGCGGCGTGCTGTTCGTACTGGGCCGCTCGTGGGGTGCGAAGGGACCTGGCCTGATCTGGCTGCCGCCCGTCCTCACCAAAATGCAGAAGGTGTCGCTGCGGGTGATCGCGATGGACATCCCGCCGCAGGACGTCATCACGCGCGACAACATCTCGATCAAGGTGAACGCCGTCCTCTACATGCGGGTGGTGGACCCGGCGAAGGCCATCATCGGCGTGGAGAACTATCTCTACGCCACGAGCCAGCTGGCGCAAACCACGCTGCGCTCGGTGCTGGGCGAGACCGAGATGGACGAGCTCCTGATGAACCGCGAGAAGATCAATGCGGTCTTGAAGAACATCATCGACCAGCGCACGGAGAGCTGGGGCATCGAAGTGTCGGCGGTCGAAGTGAAGGACGTGGACCTGCCGCCCGAGATGAAGCGCGCCATGGCGCGCCAGGCGGAAGCCGAGCGCGAGCGCCGCGCCAAGATCATCAACGCCGAGGGTGAGCTGCAGGCGGCGGAGAAGCTGGCGCAAGCGGCGCACATCATCGGCAGGGAGCCCGCCGCGATCCAGCTGCGCTACCTGCAGACGGTGGCCGAAATCGCCTCCGAGAAGAGCTCCACGACGATCTTCCCTGTACCGATCGACCTGTTCCGGGGCATCCTGGACGCGGTGGGCAACCGGGCGGGCTATCCGCCCGCCCTGCCCGAGAAAACGTCGGGCGACCCGGTGCCCGTGCCGCGGAGCGTCACCAAGACGCAAAGTTAGGATGGCCGGAGAGCTGATCGGCCGCGAGGCGCTCGATCGCATTCTCAAACGGGCTGCCGAGCTCCAGGCGGGGGAACAGGACGTCGGCGACGGGCTGACGCGCGCGGAGCTGCTCAAGCTCGGCGACGACGTGGGCATCCCGGCGCAGTATCTGCGGCAGGCCCTCCTGGAAGAGCAGACCAAGGCCGCGCCGGAGCCCACCGGCGGGCTGTGGGACGTCCTCGCGGGGCCGGCGCGCGTGGTGGCGTACCGCGTGGTCCCGGGCGATCCGGCGACGATCGAGCAGGCGCTGGCGCGGTGGATGGAAGGGGAGGAGCTGCTCCAGGTGAAGCGGCGCTTCCCCGACCGCGTCACCTGGGAGCCGAAGAGCGGCTTTCTTGCGTCCATGCAGCGCGGCTTGAAAGTGACGGGCCGCGCCTACGCGCTGGCCAACGCGTTGGAGATCGCGGGCCAGGTGACGCCCCTGGAGAAGGGGTTCTGCCACGTGCAGCTGATGGCGGACGTGCGCAACTTGCGGCGCCAACGCATCGCCGGCGGGTCGGCGCTCGCGGGCATAGGCACACTCTTCACACTCGCCGCGCTGTCGCTCGGCGTCGTGCCCGGGCTCGCCGAGCTGGCGATCTTCGTGCCGGCAGTGGCCGGCGGCCTGGGAGGCTTCGCGGTGGCGCGAACGCACCGCGGCGTGGCCGCACGCGTGGAGGTGGGCCTCGAGCAAGTGCTCGATCGCCTCGAGCGCGGCGAGATCCGCGCGGAACACGCGTTGCCCGGCGCGCGGTCGAACCCGTTGGCGCGAATCGCGGAAGAAATCAAGAAGACCTTCGAGTTGTGACCTACCCGATGCGGGAGCGTGGATGAGCGACATCCGAACTGTTGGCGTGCTGGGCAGCGGCCTCATGGGCAGCGGCATCGCGCAGGTGGCGGCGGCGGCGGGCTACGACACCGTCGTGCGCGACGTCGCGCCCGCCATTCTCGAAAAAGCCAAGACCGGCATCGAGAAGTCGCTCGCCAAGTTCGTGGAGAAGGGCAAGCTGAAGCCCGAAGACAGGGACGCGGCGCTCAAGCGCCTGCGTTTCACCACCGCCGTCGGCGATCTCAAGGGCTCGGACATCGTGATCGAAGCGGTGACCGAGGACCTCGCCGTCAAGAACGCGCTGTGGACGGAGCTGGACGGCCTCTGCGGCCCCCGCACCATCTTCGCCTCGAACACGTCGAGCCTCACCATCGCCGCGATGACCGGCGCCACCAAGCGGGCGGACCGGTTCGTGGGGCTGCACTTCTTCAATCCCGTGCCGCTGATGGGGCTGGTCGAGGTCGTGCGCACGGTCACCACGTCGCCCGAGACGTTCCAGCGCGCCTTCGCGTTCGGGAAGTCGCTGGGAAAAGAGGCGCTGAGCGCCAAGGACAACTCGGGCTTCATCGTGAACTTGTTGCTGGTGCCGTACCTGCTCGACGCCATTCGCGCGCTGGAGCACGGCGTCGCGAGCACGCCTGACATCGACAAGGCGATGCAGCTCGGCTGCGGCTATCCGATGGGCCCGCTGACGCTGCTCGACTTCGTGGGACTCGATACGACCTACAAGATCGCCGAGATCATGTTCGCGGAGTACAAGGAGCAGAAGTACGCGCCGCCGCCGCTGCTCAAGCGGATGGTGCTGGCGGGCATGCACGGCAAGAAGACCGGCAAGGGATTCTACGACTACGCGACCAATCCGCCCACCGTCTCCAACCTGGGACTCTGAGAGGAGCCTGCATGCATATCTTCGGCTTCGACATGCCCCGCCTGCACGCTGTCCTGAACGACCTGCCCGCAGCCCTGCTGACTGTAGCGGTGTTGTTCGACTTCGCGGCATGGGGATGGAAGCGCGAATCGCTGCGCTGGGCCGCGCTGTGGACCCTGTGGGCGGGCGTGATCGGCGGCTGGCTGGCGGTGATCGCGGGATTGCTGGCGGCGGACGTGATCGAGCACGGTGAAGCGATTCACGAGCTGATGAAACTGCACAGGACACTGGCGCTCACCACGATGTCAGTGTTCACGGTGATCCTCGGCGTCAAGCTGGTACGCCGCTTCGCGCTTACGCCCGTCGAAGAAGCAATCCTGCGCGCGCTGAGCGTCGTAGGCTTCGCGCTCCTCCTGTGGACGGGTGACGTGGGCGGCGACATGATGTTCGAACACGGCGCCGGGATCCCCGCAGCCACGATGCAGACCGAGATCAAAGACCGCGCCGCGGGCCACCACCATCATGACGGCGACGCGGACGACGACGAAGCGGCGCCGGCCGACACCACCCACGCCGATACGGCCCACACGCACGCTCCCGGCACGGCGCCGCGTAAGCACTAGATGGAAACGCGGAACGGGGAACGCAGAACGCGGAACAACCAGGACAGCTCGAGCAGCGCGATCACCGCTGTCCTGTTCCGCGTTCCGCGCTTCGCGGTCGCCCTTGCCGTTTGCGCCTGCTCCCCCGTCACCGTGCGGCCCGCCTTCGCGCCGCTCCCCGAAGCCCTGGTGGCGACGATCAACGCCCCGCCCGCGCGCGTCGCTGCCGCCGCGGCCGAGTGGCTCGCGGGCGAAGGGCTCACCGTGGTCCACAGCAGCCCGCGGGACGGCTACGTCGAAACCGCGTGGTACGACACCCACGCCAAGGCGACGCACGGCGGCAGCGGCGACGTGCCCGACCTCGCGGCCACCGTCAAGCTGCGGTGCTGGGCCGACCCCGACGTGCCGGGGCGCACCCGACTCACGGTGGAGCCGGTTTACCGGCCGCGCTACGACCCGTCGCGCACCGAGCGGGACCTCGAAGCGGCGGTGCCCGAGTCGCACGACGGCCACCGCGTCGCCCAGCGCCTGCTAGAGGCACTCAAGCAGAAATACGGAAGCTCATCATGAGGCGCTCGCTCCCCCTGTTCTGCGCCATTGCGGTCGGCGTTCTCGCCGCCTGCGCGACGCCGGCCACCACGGCCACGCCCGCGACGACCAACGGGACCGTCCGCAAGATCGTGAACGCGTCGGTGCACGTCACCATCAGGGCTGCGCTGAACGTGCTGTCGGCCCAGGGAGTGAACCTGCGGCTCACCGACGAGGACGCCGGCCGCGTCGAGACCGAGTACTTCGACGTGACGACGTTCCAGCAGGAGGCGCAGAACTATCCGGTGGCGGAGCGTTCGATCCGGATGACCTTCCAGATCCATCCCGACACGCTGGGGCGGGGGTCCATTGTGCTCATTGCTACCGTGTACCAGCCGTACCGCGTCGGCGTCGAGGGCAGCAGGCGAGGCGAGCACCTCGTCCCCTCGGATCATCCGGGGGCGACGTACACGAAGAAGATTCTGGCCAAGATCGAGGAAGCCGCGCTCGGGCTCGAGCGCGCGAACTGACGCCTCAGGCGCCGACCAAGCCCTTCACCCAGCGGTCCATCATCCCCAGGTCGAGCTCAGCGTCGCGGCAGGGCCCATTGGGCAGTCGCATCGTGAGGCCCAGCACCGGCAGCTTGCCGGCGACGTCGCGCAGCCCCGTCATCATGTCGCGTTCGCACGCCACCGCCACCACCGCCCGCGGGCGCCGCTCGCGAATCACGCGCCGCGCCAGCTGGCCGCGGGTCGCGACGAATACCGGCACGTCGTAGCGCCCCGCGATTGCCAGCACGCCGTCCAGCGCCGCCTTCGAGAGGCAGCGCGGAATCAGCACGAGCAGCTCGCCCTTGCCCACTTTGCGCCCGCGCCGGATCGCCAGCGTGTTATACACATCGATGGCGGCGTGCTCGACCCAGTCGCGCCGCCCGGCGACGCGCGCCAGCACCGACGTCCAGTTCATCAGGCGCAGGAAGGGCCCGCGCTCGAGCAGCCGCTCGGGCAGGAGGTTCACGCGACTGTAGAAAGACGCCACCAACAGCAGATACCACACCACGACCACGCCCGCCACGCCTCCCGCCGCCGCCGCGAGCACCAGCGGGAGCGGCGTCCACAATGCCGCGAGGCGCGGCCAGAACAGGTAGAGCGCCGCGGATAGCGCGACGACACCCGCGACCAGCGTCAGGACGGCGGTCGCAAAGAACAAGGCGGGCGAGGCCGAATAGTCGCCCTGGTTGGGGAGCGGCTTGCCGTCCCACTCGTCCCATTCGTGGCCGAGGCGGCGGTCGGTCTCGATGTGGATGAGCTGCGGGCGCTGCGGAGGAGCGGAAGTCGTCATGGGGCTGAAGGAAGCTTCGTGGAGCGCGCCGGAGGTGTCAAGCCGGTGTAACTTCCTCTCTCGTGCCCCCGAAGCCCCACCTCCTCACTGATCTTCGCATCCGCGCCGCCTACGCCGAAGGTGCGGGCATCTATCGCATCGTGCCGCAAGCCGTGGTGCTGCCGCGCAACGCCCGCGAGTTGGGGGGCGTGCTGCGCTGGGCGGCCGATACCGGCACACCACTCGTGCCGCGCGGGTCGGGGAGCGGCATGCCGGGCGGGAACCTGGGGCGCGGCGTGATCGTGGACTGCTCCACGGCGTTCGGCGGCGTACAAATCGATGCGGCGCGCAGCGTGGCCCGCGCCGGCGCCTCCGCCACGTGGGCACAGGTGACCGACACCGCCCGCCCCTACGGCCTGCGGCTCCCACCCGACCCGTCCTCCGGCGCCTTCGCGACGAGCGGCGGGATGGTCATGACGAATGCCGCGGGCCCCCGCTCCGTGCGCTACGGGAGCGTGCGGCGCTGGGTGGAAGCGATCGAGATCGTCGGAGTGGATGGGGAGATACGGCGAGTCGTGCGGGGAGCGGGGAGCGGGGAGCGCTTCGCCCTGAGCGCCCAACAGCGGCAGCTGGTCGACGCCCAGTTCCCCAAGACCCGCAAGAACTCGAGTGGCTACGCCCTCGACGAGTACGCGCGCTCGGGCGACGAGCTCGACCTCTTGATCGGCTCGGAGGGGACGCTTGTCTGCGTCACCGCGGTCGAGTGGCGACTCGATCCCATTCCACCCGATCAGGCGGGCGTGGCGCTGGGGTTCGGCGATCTCGCGGCGCTGGGGGAAGCCGTGCCCTACCTGGTGGCACTCAACCCTTCCGCGGTGGAGCTGCTCGACCGCACGCTGCTTTCCTTTGTAGAGGACGCGGGCGGGCCGGTGCCCCCCGGCCTCGACTGCCTGCTGCTGGTCGAGTTCGAGCGGGAGACGGCCGCGGCGGCGCGGGGGGCGGTTGGCGACGCCGTGCGCGGCCTGCGCCACCTCACAGCGCACGTGGAGACCGCCGTGGACCGGGCCGGGCTCGAGCGCTTGTGGGCGGTGCGCCGGCTCGCGTCGCCCGCGCTCGCCCGCCTGCCCGAGACACAGCGCTCCCTCCAGGGCTGCGCGCGGCCGCGGCCCGCCACGGCATCCCCGTGGCGATCTTCGGGCACGCGGGCGACGGCCACATACACGTGAACGCCCTGCCCGACACCACGCGCCCGGGCTGGACCGTGGGGCTCCGCGACCTGTACGACGACGTCACGGCCCTGCTGCTCGAGCTGGGCGGCACGCCCTCCGGCGAGCACGGCGACGGCCGGCTGCGCGCCGGTCTCTTGCAACGCTTCTTCGGGCCGGAGCTCGTCGCCCAGTTCGCGGCGCTCAAGCGCCGCTACGACCCGCGCTCGATCCTGAATCCCGGTGTTATACTTCCCGCGGCCGACTGGCAGCCGCTCGCCGACTTGAAGGTGGGCGCTGCCGTCGCCCCGATTCCCGACGACATCGCCCTCCGGCTGCGGGACGTGGAGCGTTCCGGCGGCTGGGCCGTCCCGAAACCAGAGCTCGCCCGGTAATGGAAATCTTCCGCGCGCCCCGCGTCACGCTCATCGCCCGCCCCCAGTTCCTGGAGCCGGCCCACCTGGCGGTCACGTGGCGCGGCGACGCGACCGACGGCGAGCGGCTCGCCGAGTACGCCGGGCGCATCTGCTACATGAGCCAGCACAATCCGGTCAACCGCACCACCGCCGAATACCTCGAGAACATCAAGAAGCAGGGCCACGGCTCGGTGCTGGAGCACGCGGTCTACGTCCTGCTGATCGAGGGCATCTCGCGGTCCTGCTCCCACGAGCTGGTGCGCCACCGCGCCGGCTTCGGTTATTCGCAGCTGTCGCAGCGCTACGTGGACGAATCGCACGCGGCGTTCGTGATGCCACCGGCGATGGTGGGTGACGCCGCCCTCGAGTCGCAGTGGCAGACGCAGATGACCGACGCGCAGGCGGCGTACGTGCACGCGGTCGAGGACCTGATGCAGAAATACGAGTGGGTGGCCGACAAGATCCACCGTCGCAAAATGGCCCGCGAAGCGGCGCGCAGCGTGCTGCCGAACGCCACGGAGGTAAAGATCGTCGTGTCCGGTAACGCACGCGCGTGGCGCACGATGCTCGAGCTGCGTACGTCGGAGGGCGCGGAGCTCGAGATCCGTCGCCTCGCGATCGGCGTGCTGCGCGTGCTCCAACAAGAAGCGCACGCGTTGTTCTCGGACTTCGAGATTTATGTCGCTGAAGACAAACAGGAATCGGCGCGCGTGATTTATCACAAGGTGTAGACGACGGACAACCGACGACGAAAAACGAAATTGCTTTTCCCTATTGCGCATTCCCGCCGATTCTCATATTCTCTTAGTCGACAACGCGTTGCTGCTGCTCGGACCGCCCGATGGAGCGGCCTTTTTTGTAGGAGGTCACCCGAGACCACATGCAAATCGGTCTCGCGTACAACGAAAAACCCGATCCCCGAGCCGTCGCGTCCGACGAGCCACCCAGTAGCAGCGACGCGTACGCCGAGTGGGACGAGCCATCCACCATCACCGCGGTGGAGCAAGCTCTCGGTCTCTTCGGACGCGTCGTCCGACTCGAAGCCGACGCTCTCTTTCCCCAAAAACTCGCCCTCGCCCGTCCCGACCTCGTCTTCAACATGGCGGAAGGGCTGCACGGCCCCAATCGCGAAGCCCACGTCCCCGCGATCTGCGAGTTTCTCAACGTCCCCTACACCGGCAGCGACCCGCTCACGCTCGCGATCGCGCTGCACAAGGGACGCACCAAGGAGATTCTGCGGCAGCGCGGCGTGCCGACGGCACCCTTTGTCCTGGTCGAGCGTGCGGCGGATCTCGAACGCGTGGAGCTGCCGTTCCCGCTGTTCGTGAAACCGGCTTTCGAGGGGTCAGGTAAAGGCATATTCGTCAACAACTTATGTGACTCGCCCGTGCGGCTGCGGGAGCGCGTCCTCTTCCTTCTAGAGACCTACGCCCAGCCGGTCCTCGTGGAGACGTACCTGCCCGGTGACGAGTACACGGTCGCGATCCTCGGCAATGGCGCCGAGGCGCGTTGCCTGCCGGTCGTGGGGTTCGATTTCTCCACGCTGCCGGCGGGGACCGTACCGGTCTATGGCTACGAAGCGAAGTGGATCTGGGACACCGCCGAGCATCCGATCGAGATCTTCCACTGCCCCGCCCGGGTCGAGCCGTCGCTCCGCCGGTTGATCGAGCAGACCGCGCTCGATGCCTATCACGCGATCGGGTGCCGCGACTGGTGCCGCGTCGACGTGCGGCTCGACCGCTTCGGCGTCCCCAATGTCGTCGAGCTCAATCCCCTGCCGGGCATCATTCCCGACCCGCGGATGAACTCCTGCTTCCCCAAGGCCGCCCGCGTCGCGGGTTTCGGGTACGACGAGCTGGTCCAGGAGGTCGTGCGCCTCGCGTGGCGTCGCCTGACCGGGCGCTCGCTCGACCTGGCGCTGGAGGCCACCGGATGAGGATCGTCATCCTGTACGACCCCGGGGCGGAGGATTGGACCGCCGAGGATATCGCCGGCGTAATGACGGCGGTGGACGAAGTCGGCCGCATCTTCGGCGCGCTGGGGCACGAGGTCAAGAAGTATCCCGTCCGCCACGACCTGCGCTGGTTCGCTGCCAGCCGCCGCGCCGACCTCGCCTTCAACCTGTGCGAAGGCGTGCACGGCGTCTCGGCCTGGGAAGAGCATGTGGTGGCGGCGCTCGAGTTCGCCGGCACTCCCGTGACCGGCTGCGGCGCGTGGACCATCGCCGCCGCGCGGCGCAAGGCGTCGTGCAATGCGATCCTCGCGCAGGCAGGGCTCCCGGTGCCGCGCTGGCTCGTGGTCCAGGGTCGCGTGCCCGACGACTTCCCGCTGCCCGCCATCGTCAAGCCCGCCGCCGAAGACGCGAGCGCCGGGCTCGACCACGGCTCGGTGGTGACCGACCGCAAGGCGTTGCGCGCCCGCATCGCGGCGATGACGGAGCAATTCGACGACGTGCTGGTCCAGGAGTACATCGCCGGCCGCGAGTTCAACGTGGGCTTCGTCGGCGAGCGCGTGTTGCCGATCTCGGAGATCGACTTCTCGCAGTGGCCGGAAGATCGCCTGCCCATCCTCACCTACGCCGCGAAGTGGAACACCGGCTCGGCGGACGATCGTGGCAGCGTGCCGATCTGTCCGGCGCAGATCCCCCAGAAGCTGGCCGAGCGGCTGGTGCGGACGGCCGAGGCGGCGTGGCGGACAATGCAGGGCAAGGGTTACGGCCGCGTGGACCTGCGGGTGGATGCGCAGGGCCGGCCGTGGATCCTGGATGTCAATCCCAACCCCGATCTGAACGACGACGCCGGTCTCTCGCGCATGGCGCGGGCGGCGGGGTGGGACTACGCGGAGCTGGTGCGCCGCATCGCGGAGGTGGCGCTCCGCGAGGCCCAGGGCGCCAAGGCCGCTCGTGAGCTTCTCGCTGCGCCCCGTCGGGCGCGCCCAACGCGCGCGACTTGAGGCGCTGACCCGGGCGACCGGCCTCTTTCACGAGGAGGAGGTCGCGACCGCGCTCGAGCTGCTCGACGAGTCGCTGGCAGGGGACGAGGACTACCGCTTCCTCGGTGCGTACGACGACGCGACGCTGGTGGGTTGGGCGTGTTGGGGGCCGACGCCGGGAACGCGCGGGACGCACGATCTGTATTGGATCGCCGTGGATCCGGAGCGGCAGGGACACGGCGTCGGCACGCAGCTTTTGGGGGCGGTGGAGGCGGAGCTGATCGCCGATGGCGGCCGCCTCATCGTCGTCGAAACGTCCTCGCGCCCGGCCTACGAGCCGACGCGCCGCTTTTACGAACGCCGCGGCTACACCAGGGCCGCCACCCTCCCGGGCTACTACGCGCCCGGTGACGACCTGGTGATCTATCTCAAGGATCTGGCGGATGGAGACCTGGCAGGAACTACTTCGTAAGCGCAGTCTCACGTCGCTGGAGCAGCTCGCCGCGCGGTTCGGGCCGGAGCATTTCCCCGAAATCGCGAAGCTGCAGCAGGCGGCCGAGAACTTCGAGTTCCGGATCTCGCCGGCGATGGTGGACCTGATCCAGGCCCCCGACGACCCGATCTGGCGCCAGTACGTGCCCACGGTGCAAGAGCTCGAGGTGCACGACGGCATGGTGGACTCGCTCGCCGAGGACGAGCACTCCCCCGTGCCCAACATCACGCACCGCTATCCCGACCGGGCGCTGTTCCTGGTCTCGCCCGTCTGCGCGACGTACTGCCGCTTCTGCACCCGTCGCCGTAAGGTGGGCGACCCCGAGAAAATCCCGATGTCGCAGCTCGAGTCGGCGTTCCAGTACCTGGAGCAGCACACCGAGATCCGCGACGTGATCATGTCGGGCGGCGACCCGCTGCTGCTGTCGGACCGCCGCATCGAGGAGTTGTGTAAGCGGTTGCGCACCATCAAGCACATCGAGGTGATCCGCATCGGCAGTCGCATTCCCTGCCACCTGCCCGAGCGTATCACGCCGGAATTGTGCGCGATCCTCAAGAAGTACCACCCGCTCTACATCAACACGCACTTCAACCACCCCGACGAGCTGACGCCGGCCGCCGTGACGGCGCTGGGGATGCTGGCCGACGCCGGCATTCCGCTGGGCTGCCAGACCGTCCTCTTGAAGGGCGTGAACGACGATACCGCGGTGATGAAGCGGCTGATGCAGAAGCTGCTCGCCGCCCGCGTGCGGCCGTACTACATCTACATGTGCGACCAGACCGAGTGCGGCCGTACTACATCTACATGTGCGATCAGGTCGCGGGCGCGGAACACTTCCGCACGACCGTCGAGAAGGGCCTGGAGATCATCAAGGCGTTGCGCGGCTGGACCTCGGGGCTCGCAGTGCCGCACTTCGTGATCGACGCCCCCGGAGGCGGCGGCAAGATCCCGCTGCTCCCCGAGTACGTGGAATCGATCAACGACGACGAGGTGGTGCTGCGCAACTACGCCGGCGAGCGCTTCACCTACAAGCAGCCGCAGCCGGCCCCACTCCCAGTCGAGTTCGAGCCGGTGCTGGTGGGGTAGCGCGACCGGAGAGGCGCGGCCAGCTTCTCCCTCATGTTACGCCCCACGGCGCGCGTGCGCGGCAATCCGCTGTTTCGCACCCTCGCGCGCCTCAGCCGGCAGTACCTGAAGTGGTACGGGAACGGCAGTTACAAGCCCGAGCGTAACGGCGAGCGCTGGCTGCTGGAGCGGCTCGCCCGTGCAGACCTCCGCACGATCCTCGACGTCGGCGCGAACGTCGGCAACTGGGCGCGGATCGCCGCAGGTGCCTTCCCCGCCGCGGCGATTTTCGCTTTCGAGATTGTCCCCGCCACCTTCGAGCGGCTGCGCGCACAGACCGCGGGCTCACCACAGATCCATCCGGTGAGCCGCGGCCTCGCGGACCACGCCGGCCAGCTCCCGATCCGCTACCACCCCTCCGCCAGCACCCACGCCACGTTCACGGCGTATCCCCATGGGTGGACTGGCGAAACGCTGAACTGTGAGGTCACCACCGGCGACGCTTTTCTCGCGCAGGAGCGCCTCGCCGCCGTGGACTTTCTCAAGCTGGACGTCGAGGGGGCCGAACACCTGGTCCTCCAGGGTTTCGGCCACGCGCTCGCGCACCGCCGCATCCGCTTCGTGCAGTTCGAGTATGGGCGGGTCAATGCGCTGACGGGGTTCTTGCTGAAGGACTTCTACGACCTGTTCGCCGCCCACGGCTACGTGGTCGGGAAGATCTATCCCGACTACGTAGACGCGCGCCCGTACGAATTGGGGGACGAAGACTTCCTCGGCCCGAACTACCTCGCGTGCCGCCGCGAGGAGCCGGAGTTGATGCGTCTCCGGGGCGTTACGGCAGCTGCCACACCTCCACGCGATTCTGGGTGAAGATCGGCACCAGGATGCGATGCCGCTTGCGGTCGATGCCGATGTCGGCGGGGCTGGGCAGGCCCGTAAGCACCTTCACTTGGTGCCCCGATTCGTAGGTCGAGACCGTCGAATCGTTCCAGCTCGACACGTACAACCTGCCATCCGCCAGCTCCACGCCATCGAAGCCGCCCGGCCCCGTAGCGATGACGGCCGGGCCTGCGTCCCCCGGCTTCCAGGAGAACACGTACGGACCGTTGTTCGCCACCACGATGAAGCGGCCGTTCTTCGCATCCCACGTGATGCCGTTGGGCCCCTTGAGGGTATCGCCCTTGGCCGCGACGCTCACTTTACGGTCCGGCGCGATCTTGAAAATCCGGTCCGGACCGGGGTGCGACATGTTGCCCTTGGCGTCGACGCCGAGGCCCGTATCGGTGATGTACAGCGATCCGTCCGGTCCGAAGGCGGGGTCGTTCAAGAACACGGCGCCCGGCACCGTCACCGAGAGGATCGGCGCGCCCGTCGTGGCGCTGAACGCCCGCGCGGCGTCGATGTCGGTCACCCACAGGGTATCGCCGCGCAACGCGAGGCCCTTGGGTGCATTGAGCGTGACCCCGCCGCGCCCACCTTGAACGAAGTGCAGGCTGTCCATCGCGCCGTCAGGCTTCACGCGGCTGATGAAGCCGTTGTTGTCCTTGACCGATGGATTGCCGTTGATGTTCGACACGAAATAGACGTCCGCGCTCGAATCCCACAGCACCGATTCGGGCGTCTGCAGCGAGTCCACCGTGGCGACCTTCGTGGGACCGGCCGGGGCCTTGGCGGCGGGCTTGCAGGCGGCGGCCAGCACCACACCCCAGCCGATGATGACGATGCGGTTCATGCGTCGCTTCCTCCTCAGGGGAG
>WNFJ01753280.1_pt1 | contig 16429 bp, 10 predicted proteins | sample 5400461 | NCBI WGS metagenome assembly WNFJ01 (sample SAMN13153349, study PRJNA577476) | soil metagenome | isolation source: 115 cm saprolite on Douglas fir-dominated hillslope | place: USA:California | collected 2013-09-17 | reverse complement strand
AATTCGGTGCGCAAGCGTTGCTGGGTGGCGTTTTTGCCATGCCCATGACCAACGACCCGCTCACGCACCACCGCACGCTCCCCTTTGGCCAATCCCTGCACATCCTGGACAACGGCCATAGTGGCTTTGCCCACGATCACAAAGATGATGCCACGTTGATGCACCCGCCACAAATCGTCTCCGTCCAGGTACCCTCGATCAATCACGACGGTGCCAATGTGCGCATGCTCTCCCAGGTTGCGTTGGGCTTGCGAGAGCAGCGGGATCAGTCAAATTTTGACCAGTTTCATGGCCAGGGGCAGGCGCGTCTGGACCTCAATGAGCACCAACACTTTCCACCCATAGAGGTAATATTCCTCCGTCGCCGCTTCTTGCTGTCCTTTGACTTTCACCCTGCGCGTTTGCTTGAGCTTCCCGCACCCCTCATAGCTCTTCAGAGTAGGCAGTTTGCTTCCATCCAGGGCGACCACGAGCTTGCCGGGAAACATTCCCCGCCGGGCGAGCAACTGCACCATCTGGTTAAAAAGTCGCTCCATCTCCTCCTCGCCGAGTTTGCTGATGTTGTCGGCCAGACACTAGGCAGTGAGTGGCCCTTGCTTCTTTTTCGTTTTGCGCTGGCCATCTCCTCGTTTGGTCAGCCCGTGTTCGCATTGCTGGGCATTAAACCCCACCAACTCCATCAGCGCCAGATTACTAAAGAGTACGCGCGGGAGCTCATTCATCGATTCGCCGCCAAAGAGCACCTTGAGGAAATAGAGCAGGACAAACTGCACGGTGGGAACCAGTACTCGCTTCACTCCTGGGAGGCTGATCTGTTCAAAGGCACGCAGGATGCCCACTTCCTCCAAAAACACAAAAAATTCATCCAACAACCCTGCATCGCTGAGTTCATGCATTTCTTCAATTGCTTCTCCTGCATACAATCCCTGCGCCACCTTGGCATCATCTCTGCACGCCAGCTTCCAGTTGAGTCGTTCTTGGATCACGCTGGGTCCTTCTGCGTGTTCGTCTGTTCCTGTTTCGCTCTCCATGCTGTGCGCTCCTCTTCCCTGCTCGCTTTTCCCTCAGCCTATCACTTTCCCTTCCTCCCCACAACCCTTATACCAGAACGTCAATTTTCAGAGAAGAATCTTGACAATAAGGTATACCATAAGGACAGTTGCAAAATGTGAGCAAAGGAGATATCACCGGGCAGGTCCTGTTCATTGTCTGCCTATTTTGAGTGGCAGTCTAAGCGCAGCAAGAAAGGTAGCCTCCTGCCCATTGTCTTCCTATGCATGTTTTTGCAACACAACCACTGAAGTTATTCTCTCAAAGGTAAATTTATGAAACTTCAATTTACGAACGGTTATCGCCCACGTTTTGACCAAATATCGCGTATTCTACAATTTTTACTCTCCCAAGAGGACCGAAAAAAAATTCCTCGGCAAGAGATAGTTGCTTCATTGGGTATTCCCGAAAATCAATTTGAGAATTTGATCAGTATGATGACCGGATTTGGGCTGGTGCTGCCGAGAGTAACCACACTTACCCCCTTTGGAAAAGCCATCATTCTATCAGACCCATATTTTGATAAACTCGAAACCCTTTGGATCATTCACTACATTGTATCCAGTAATCCAGAATGGGTTGTTTGGTATCGAATTATCAATACAGTGCTTCTATCTCAAGATCGTTTTGCAGTGGAACAAATAAGTGACCAATATTTCTCTGATCTCGCCATTCATTTTTCTGAAAGAACTATATCCGAAAAATTGCCCAAAGAGGTTGGATCGGTCTTCGCTGCTTATTCACGTAGCGAATTGTCCCATTTGCAAATTCTTGGATTAGATGGGACTGGTAATTTTATTAAATCCAATCCAGTCGAGATTCCAGACTTAGCGTTCTTATTCTGTCTACTTTATTATCGAGATAAATATTCACCAGGATCCTCAGCTATGAATACGGAAGACGTTTGCCTGGCTGAAAACAGCCCTGGTAGAGTACTTAATTTGCCCGAATACCAGGTGAGAACTATTTTAGGAAACTTGCATAACGCCAGTTTAGTTCGGCTGGAGCAATTAGCAAATCTCGATCAGGTACGATTGAATGATGCAGTCACACGAAATATAGTTCTGCAGCGCATTTATGGGGGAAAAGATGCCAATTAATGTGTTCGAAACCCTCACCCATCTTGAACAAGAACGCTATCGCGCCGTTATTTTGCATGTAACTCCTGAAAAAAGCCCGTCATTGACTGTGTTTTGCCAAAAATTTTGTAAACAAGCCAATGGCAAATATCTAGATATATTGGAATTGTTTACTCAATCGACAACACTGAGTGAAAGTATAGACAGGTTCAGTCCTGAGAGACTGAGAGACTTGCTCATTGAACAAAGCCAAGGCCAATCATTACTTGTGGTAGATCGAGCAGACTTTTTGCTAGATACCTGGCGTAAATCAGAGCGACAAGGTTTTTATAGGTTTATAAGCAATCAATGGGATGGATATAAAGATGGTATGAAAGCCACACTCATTTTTGGTTTGCAAACATCCCAAGAAATTGAAGCGTTAAAGATCCCAGATTCACAAGACCTAAGCCGCATATTCCGGCTCACTGATTTCAACGATATAGGATAGGGGAGTTCTTTCGCCATGACAAAAATTCGAGACATCGTCCAAATCAACAGCGGTTATACCAGTTACGTTGATTTATATGAAGAGTATTATGACCTTGTTAAAAACCGTGGCCGTATGGAGCGTTATAAACCCATTGCTGCTCATCGGCAGGTCTTTGAAAAAATAGCTAACGCGCTAAATCCTTTAGACCGGCGGTTCTATTTTCTCTCGGGAAGTTACGGCACGGGTAAATCGCACTTGTTATTAATGCTGGCCAATTACTACGCCAACCCAAGCGACGTTTCGGAGATCGAATTCTTTTTCAAGAATTATGAGACTGCTCAAAATGAGATACTCTTAAAACCAGGGGAAACACTCAAGGAGCGGAAAGCAGCTTCTCTCAAAGAAGCTCGCAAATCAGGTCGTTTCTTAGTTGCACTATGCCGGTATAGCTTAAATCTGGATTTCGAGGGCACGGTCTTAAGAGCCTTGGAAGAGGCATTACAAAAGGATGAAACGAATATCCTTTTGGATAGCCACTATCGTGAAGCTCTACGCAGAATCAAGGATTGGGAATCGCGACGAAATGAAACTCGGTTTTACATCGATCTCGAATCGGCAATTAGTCGATTGTATCCAGATTGGACAGTCAATGACCTAATAGACGGTTTGGAAAAATACAATGAGCAAGCTTTAAAAGCGTTCAAGAGCTGTTTTCAAAAAGTAACCGACTCAGAGTTTACTTATAAAAAGGATAATCTCCGTGACATCATTTCGGATTTCTTAAAGAACTCCGAATTCAAGGAATGTTACAAAGGTATTGTTTTTCTTTACGATGAATTTGGCGCTGCGATTGATGCGAATTTAGTTAACTACACAACATTGCTCGATTTTGCCCAATATTGCGCCAACTCCACATTGGAGAAAGGCGGGACAGTCGTCTTCATCGGTACCGGGCATAAAGCATTCCGCAACCACGGCCAAATTGGGGATTTGAATGCGGAAACATTAGTGGCACGAGTCTCTGAAATTGGTCTTCAAACCCAGGGTATGGAAGATATTATTGCTGCTATCGTACAGCCGATGAAAGACTCTTCCGAGTGGGCACAGCAAGTTCAATCACATTCCGGTAAGTTCACCTGGTTTTCAAATGAATGTAATCGGCTGCATTTGTTCAACTGGCTGCCAGCTCCAAAAATAAAGAACAATATTATTCAAAATATTTATCCCATGCACCCGCTCGCGACTTTTGCTCTCCTTCGTCTGGCAGGAGAAGCTGGTTCTGATAACCGATCTGTATTTAAGTTCTTTGCTCCCGAATTTGAAACTGGTGAGCAAGGATGGGTGAACGTTCAACCTAATTCATATCCATGGTTTATAGAAAATAATGAAATAGTTGAACAAGGCAAATTAACTCTTTACACCGCCGATCTGCTTGTTGATTATTTCAAGGAAAGTCTGAAAGCAACAAATAGCCGCCTGGTTGATCGAGTAAAAGACGCAGTCATCAATTATGAAGCTACTCTCAGGGAATTAAATGCATATTTGGCTCGCAAGTCACGGGAGCAGTTGTTTGAAGAGGTTGACGACCTCATGCTGCGAATCATAAAGGTGATGTTAGTAAATGAAATTGCCAGCACACAGGATGTAGCGATAGCAAATACAGCACAAAACATCGAATTCGCTTTGGAATTCGTTGCCCCTGAAGAGAGAATCCAAGCGGAAAATCGTTTAAAACTGCTCTGTGATGCTGGGATTCTATTCAATAATCACAGTGTATACGAATTAGTGCGTGGCGATCGTAAAGATGTTCAGCGGCTTGTAGATCAATTTAAAGCCAACCCGGATAACCGACCCACCAATTTATTGCAAAGCTTTATGGAATTGAATCCACTCAGAGGAGATGAAGTTTATCTTGAGGCCAAGGACTACAATGCTTCGTTTAGCGAGGATAAACGGTTAAAGGTTATCTTTGTAACCCCCGCAATGCTTAAAGAACAACGCAGTGTCAATGGCATTAATCTGTCTTTCTTTGCCGCCTTAGAGCAAGACCGTTTATTGACATCAGGCGTGTCCAATGGCTATGAAGGCACAGCGGTTTATATATTTTGTGAAAATGATAATGACATTGATTCAGCGAAAAAAGCCATTGCTCAAAATAACCAACAGCGGATTGTGATTGCTATTCCACGCAGTCCAATTGCCATTTACGACGCAATCTTTACCTTGAAGGCTTTAGATAGTGATTGGTTCAAAAAACAATCGCAGAATTTCAGTCCCTACGAAAAAGCAGAGGAAAAGAAAATCCGAGATGAGGCCAAAAAAATCCTGACGGATGCGAAAACCGCTTACTTCTCAAATTCCAAGGTGTATTGGTTTGGGAGATCTGGAGCAGAAATCCCTGTTCAAGAAAGTAAACGGCATGATTCTGCTAATCGGATGATCCTGGAACTCTACGGAAGTAACCGTAACACCTTCGGTCATAACGAGTTTAATAAGAGCCATATCAATTTAACAGGGCAGGTCCGCGCCATTTTCAAAGAAGCCGGTGATATTCTTTGTGATCTCTCACAACCCATCCGGGTGAATTGGTCTTGGCCAGAAAACCGCGGTGGGACTAAATATCTACGAAAATGTTTTGTGGATCACCAGGCTCTACAAATATTAAGTGTTGTAGGAGATACTCGTTACTTGGAGGCGGAAAAGGATATCAATAAATTCCTCGCTGCCTTGCCGGCCTATGCAAAGCTCCTTGAAAACCTCGCTACTTTGGAAGGCAAGGGACAGACAAATCTTCTACAGTTCCTCAAACCATTTTTTGAGGAATACGGTCAAGGAGAAATTGCGATCACTTTGATGCTGTTGTTAGCCCGGCGGTTCTTTGGGGACAGTTTGCGGTTTAAACGCGAACCCACAACCTGACTGATATTCAGTTTGGAAGTACTGAAGATATGCTCTCATTGGTCCAGGGGCAATCTGCTTCTGCAGTCCTACTTTTTGAGCCGGTAAGCACGGAAGATCAGGCATATTTTGCAAAAATTACCCAGACCTTCACCAATCAGCCAGCCCCTGCTGGTAAGGTATATACTATTAGTGAAGCCTATCAAGCGGCAATATACTGGTGGGATAATCTCCCTATTATTGCGCGTTCGCTCGGTTTTTATACCGGGGATGAGAAATCCTTGGCAGAAGCTTTCAGCCAGGCTAAAACCAAAGACCCATTCCGGTTCATCAAGTATGACCTAATGGACATGCTCGGGCAAGTGCCGGGTGAAGCCCTTAATCCAGTTAAGTTAACCCACATCGAAGGCCATTTAAAGGCTTTTAAGAGTGTCGCAGAGGCAATTCAGGCAACAATTGAAGAACAGATTCTGACTCGGGTTGCCGAGATTTTTGGATCATCTTCTCATCTGGATGTCGATATTCAAGATGCATTCAAAAATTGGTATAACGGCTTGAGCAGCACCCAAAAAGATTCGCTCGGCACTTATCACAACAACGATAGCAAGCCATTGGTTAAATTTGTAGCGTATGCCAAAATCCGCGAGTTGTTGTTTAAAACTCTGCCAGAAGCTTATTCGTTAGGAAGCGTTGACACCTGGATGAGCGATTTCGTTGAGAATTATGTTCAACGCATTCTCAACGGAAAAAAACACATTGAAACCAATGCACCACAAATTAGCCAACTCAAAGTGGACTTTACAAATGATTTATCGCAGCACGGCAACCAGATAACCTATCAGGGTGAGCTCGGCCTGCATGCTCATACAGAAGATGGTATGGGGGTGATCTATTACACCGAAGATGGCTCAGATCCTTCTTCCAGTAAGCAGCGGCAAAAACTCACCCCAGGTGAAACCCTGACCATTAAGGGCAATCGCAAGGTGAAGTTGGTGGTAGCGGATGAAAAGGGAAATTACAGCGCAGTAAAGACGATCGAAGCCATTGATGAGTTGGAAAAGTTTAAGATTGTTCGGCCGGCCCAGAAGTCTGCTTTTGGTGAAACGATTACCTTTGTTTTCCCAGAGAGCAAAGATGCAGCCAGTATAACCGTCTTATCTCTGCTTTCAGAACTGGCAAAATCTGGTCTTTATGTAGATAGTGAACTACGCCAGGCAATTCTTCGGGCTTTAGATGCAATTGAAAAGTAAGCTATAGGACAACAAAGCATGCCAACTTATTACCACAACGAAACGCTCTTCTCGGAAATCTACCTAGAAGAAATCACCCGCCAAACTGAAAACGCGGATGTCTTAGCCTCATTAAAAGTTCTAAGTGAATACCGCGAGTATGCTGATACCCGCAGCTTGCGAGCTTGGAAGGATTCCTATGTCCATGAGGTGCTTTCGGCGCTGGGATTTTTCGCCCGATCGAAGAACGATCATTTGACGCAACTGTTCCCGATGGGGAGTGCAGGCAATGACCATCCTCTTTCGGTGTGTTATATTGTGCTGCCTGATGAAAATCTAGATAATACGACCATCGGCCGCAACTGGGCAGAGAAGATTATTCGAGCATTGCGTGATGCGAACAATCTCCAATGGGGGCTGCTGACCAATGGCAAGCAATGGCGTATCTATCACCAGGATGAACCCACCCCATATGAAACGTATCTCGAGATTGATGTGGAAGCAATTCTGAAAGAAAATGCCAAAGAGGCTTACCAGATATTCCACAAGTTCATGAAGGCAGAAAACTTCGCTGTCCAAGAAGATGGCAAGTGCCAGTTTGACCGTTTCAAGAAAGAATCTCAGGATAAGATCGACTATATTGAGAAAGAACTAGCCAATGCCCTTAGGCAGCGCGAAGAGGGAGGCAAGGGAGTACTTTCAGATATTTGCATGGGTTATGTGGAAGAAATTCGTCGCCGGAATGAAGGTAACTTAGACGATGAAACCTTGCGCAAGAAAATATACCATGGGGCAATGCTTTACATGTTCCGCCTTCTCTTCTTGTTTTATGCAGATGCGCGCCGGCTGCTGAGTAACGATAACCACGCCCTATTGGAAAAAGTCGAAGGTGAATGCCGCACTCACCATGACGGGGATTCGGTCAAAGCATTTAGTATTTCAATATGGGGCAGCCTGGAGCATATCTTTGTGGATATCGATCAAACTTATAACGGCGGTCTGTTCAGCCCGCAGGAAAGCGAGTTTACCCGCTTTCTGTCGGATACCCGGATCGACGATGCCTACCTGGCAAATGTCATATTTAACCTGACCACCTACCGTGAGAAAAATGGTCAAGAAAAGCCTATTAGTTACCGTGATATGAGCGTGCGGCACCTGGGGACGCTTTATGAGGGACTTCTCGAACACAAGTTGTTCATCGCCAAAGAGGATACCGAAGTCAAGGTAACCAAAGGTAAGATCCAGTTCATTCCTGCTTCGCAGGGCGGTAAGCTGTTAGTTGGGCATTATATCAAGGCAGGCGAAGTCTATTTTGCTGGCGACCCGAGCGAGCGTAAATCAACCGGTTCTTACTATACACCGGAATATATAGTGGATTACATTGTTCACAATACCGTTGGCGAGAAACTCAAGGAACTTAAAGAGGCTTGCCTCGCGGATGAACAAGCCAATCGTGAAGCGTATGCGCGGGCAGTGGATGAAGGCGAGCGCGGCTCGTTGGCGGCTCTATTGGAAGAAAATGCACTGACCTTTGTGCGGGAGAAGGTTCTTCAGCTTTCGGTGTTGGACCCAGCAATGGGTAGTGGGCACTTTTTAGTCAACGCTACAAACCTGATTTCCAACTTCACGACGGATTTGTTGAATGAATTAGGCATAGAAGTCAGTCTAGAAAGCAGTACAGCCAACTGGCGGCGGTGGGTAGTAGAAAACTGCATTTATGGGGTTGATCTCAACCCCCTTGCTGTGGAGCTGGCGAAGCTTTCGCTATGGATCCTTTCGATGGAGAAAAATCAGCCGCTTTCTTTCTTGAATCATCACCTTAAATGTGGCAATAGTTTAGTGGGAGCGCGGCTGGAAGAAATAGGCATTTTCCCATTTTCGACCACAAAAAAACAACCTCGCCAATTGGCGCTGTTTGCGCGTGACCCTGATTTCAAGGCTGTAGTGGAAGAAGTAGTCACAAAATCACGCCTAATTACAGGGAAAGGCTCCGCCAATCTTGAAGATGTGAGAGAAAAGAAAGCATGGTTAGATGAAATTGAACAGATTCTAGAAGGTTATAAGACCATCTGCGACGTCCATACAAGTCTTTACTTTGGAAACAATATAGAGGAAGCACAATATACTAGAATGGTTGAGAAAAAGGATTTTAACCTTGCTCGGTCGTTAAATATTCCTAACCAATGTTTTCATTGGGAAATGGAATTTCCTGAAGTATGCATATCACGGGGTGGCTTTTCCTGTATTGTTTGTAATCCGCCCTATGATACTTTTAAGGAATCTTTTTATTTTTCTAAAGGGGAGGCAGCAGGAACTGGTAATTTATATAGCCATTTTATTGTCAGGGCGGAGAGCATAAATCAGATAAACGGACACTTAGGCTTTGTTGTTCCTTTATCATTTGCATGTGGATCAAGTTTTGATGGAACAAGGAAAATGATCTACGGGAATTATCGATCGCTCTACGCTAGCCACTATTCAAATAGACCGAATAAGCTTTTTGCAGGTGTACAACAGCGAATTACAATCTTCTATGCATTAGGTAAGTCATATACTTCATCTTGTGAACTTTTTGCTTCTAGGTTGTGGCGATGGCAAAAATCCGACCAGGAATGTGTTGTCAGAAATCCGAATCACACTTATGTTGGTTCTATCAAGAAAGGAATTATTCCGAAAATTCATACAAAAACTGGTGCTGATATTTACAAGTTTCTCGTAAATACACCTCGAACAATGGCATATTTATTTAGTAACGGGAGTGATAATAACAATCACGTTGCTTATTATCATTCCATATCTAGGTATTGGATAAAGGCCTATAACTTTATTCCACATTTTCGAAGAGATAGCGATCCGAATCCAGCTATCTCGTTAAATCTGAAAAAAGAATGCTTTGAATCTGATATTAATAAACAGATTTTCCTTCTATTGATGAATTCCCCTTTGTTTTATTACTGGTGGATAACAATATCTGATGAATTTCACGTTCAGGTAAATGAGGTACATAGCTTTGGCCTTTATGGATATGACCAATTAGTCGAAAAAAGCGAGGAGGTATCAAGATTAGTTAAAGATTTAATGACAGATTATCAAAGAAATTCTGCCATCAAATCGACATCACTAGGTGGAAGCCGAGCTGAATACCAAGAATTCTATCCTAGAAAAAGCATCCGCATTATCAATACTATAAATGATTTTCTAACCCCAATATACGGTTTATCAGATCTACAGAATGATTTCTTAAAAAACTTTGATTTAGAGTGGAGAACAGATGAGGAGTAAGAAATCATGATAAGGATAATCTTTGATCCAACCGACCTTTCAGCCAATAAGAATAAAAGTATTAGAAATATCTCAGAATATCCTTTAAGTATCAAGGACAGTATATACAGTTTGAGTGAGGGAAGAGACCTTACCATATTTATCATACAACCAGTCATGCTTCAGTGGTTCAAAAATATGGCAACCCGTTACCCGCAGGGCACATTTGTATTTGAAACGATTGATGCTCGTGGTGCGCTGGCGCAGCGTTGGGGTATAGATATTCCTGCCACAATTACCAATGAAGATATCCTCCAGTCTGGATTGCTTTCACGTGATTTGCAGCCACAGCAGGGCTTCAGCTTTGAAGATACCCTGCTGGCGCATTACTACGCACCAATCATGACCTCGAAGACTTTTCCTTTCACCCAATTGGCTACGCTGTTGGACGCAGTTAAACCGGAACAATGGAAAGAAAACCTCGCCGTCCCATTACTGGCGCGCACGCTGCATACTCGCTTGGAAGAATGGAAAAGTAAAGCCCGCACCAGCGATCAGCGCCAATTAATTGAGCTATTCGCCACTGATCCGGCTAGATTAAAACAACTTCTCATGAGCTTTCGCGTTATTCATAGGTACCCAACTATTGCTGAAGCGTTGCTGGAAGATACTTATCCTTTATTGAGTACGCTCAAACTACAACTTCAGGACTTAGAGGTCGAGGAATCAAAGATCCCCGATACCGTGCTCCAGGTGACCTACCACCTCAACAAACAGCAACCGCAAGACAGGGAAGATTTGGCCGCACTCCTCGAAGGGATGAGCGGGTTGCTGTCTATTGAGTTTGACAACATCGAAAAACACCTGCTGCGCCATCCAGATTGGATCACATTGAACCTGATGGAGCAAGTGGAGAACAAATTCAGCAGTCAATCTCGCCGGGTTGCCCACAGGATTGCAGTACTACGCGGTTTAATACGTCCGCCTAAGCCTGGATACCCAGAACTTTCCTGGAATGTCGATACGATGTTATCCTGGGCAACTGAGTCTTATCTGCCCTATCAAGCCTGGTGTAATGCGCAGGAGCGGTTTGACCTTGAACTGTTTAATATTGGCGACCGTTTTTCGGAATGGCTGATGAAGTTTTGGGATAATATCCACGCCAATTCCAAGCGTATGGTCTTCAATATTCTGCCGAATAAAGCAGTCGATTTGAAACGTGCCGGGGCTGTGAATCTGGTTTTGGTGGTCGATAACTTGGGGTGGGCTTTCTCAGAAATGCTGGGCGATTTATTCCAGGAACGCGGCTATTTTCTAGCCAGTGCTGAGCCATATTTGGCTATGCTTCCCAGCGTAACGGAAATTTCAAAGAAGTGCTTACTGGCTGGTGCAGTAGGGTATCAGGCACTAGATGACAAAACCTACAAGGGCATGATCGAAAAAGGGTGGGTGCCTTATTTTAACAATAATGCTTTTCGCTATATCAGTGACATTGGCAGCTTGAGCGCAATAAATTCGATTGATGCAACAACGTATGTGGTCAATTACCTTGCAGTGGATAAAGCCCTGCACAAATCCGCAGATGAGATTGGAATGTCCCACCGGGAGCATATCCATCATCTTTTAGAAAAACTGGTTGAAAATACAGCAGCGTTTATTGAGAAACACGGCTTGCAAGAAAGTATTCGCATTCATGTGGTTTCTGATCACGGTTCTACCCGTATTCCCGCTGCGGTGCAAAATGATCTAGATCCAGCATTCTTCAAATCAAATGATTTCGAAGCCCACTCGCACCGATATGTGACGGTGAGTAATGAGCGTTTTGCTGGCCTAGCGGATAATCTAAAGTTAGATTGTTTTTTCCTGCCTGCCAATGATTTTCTGAACCCAGAAAATGTCCTGTGTGCCAGACGTGGCAACCGCTTTTTGCCCACCGATAAGGATTTTTATGTTCACGGCGGCTTGTTGCCTGAGGAAATTGTTGTTCCCTGTATGGTGTTTGAACCAGCCATCGTTTCGGTGCAGGATCTTACAATCCTGCTCAAGAAAAATGAATTCCGCTTCCGCATAGAGTCGGCTGAATTAGAAATTGGCAACCCCAACGATACGGCCGTCGAGCATATCCAGGTTAGTGTAATGAACGGTAACGTGGAAAGTGAACCGGTGAGGGTTGCTCTATTGAATGGAAAGACAAATACCGTCGTCCAGATTAAAGCCCGGTTCAAGTTAACCAGCCTGCCTGAAGAGCAGACCAACTTGCACATTCGAGTGCGGTTCCTTGCCCGCGGTGAGCAGCACACTTTCGATGTGCTGCCAAAGATTACTATGAAGAAGATGGTTGAAGAGAAGAGCACAAGCGTATTTGACGATTAGGAGCGAGCGATGGAAACTTTCGAACAAAAGGCATTAGACGTCTTTAGCGAAATTGTAATCAACAAGTCTTTTGTCCACAAAGCTGGTTTTGGCAGCCGGGCCATTCCAACCTATGTGCGCGAATGGATTATCTCGCATTACTTGGATGACGACACCGAACTAACCGAAATCTCTCGTCATAAGATTGCTAGCTTCGTGCAAAAATTTGTGCCTGATAAAAGCCAAAAAGAAACCATTAAAAACCAATTGTTTGAGCAAATGGAAGTTCAATTCCTGGACAATTTTTCAATATATGTCAACTTGGAAAAAGGTGACCGTTACCTTAATATCCCATTTTTAGATGAAAATGCCGCCTTTGCTATACCTCAAATAGTGCAAGATAACGAAATGCTGCTCAGCAGTGGTCTCTGGGGGGTCGGAAAGCTATACTACGTACCCAAAAGCGATGATAACCCTCGTGGGCAAATCTGGATGCGTGAATTCCGTCCATTTCAATTGGCGAATTTGGACCTGGAGTATTTCCGCGAGTGCCGCAAGAGCTTCACTACTCAGGAATGGATTGACTTCTTAATTTCCTCGATGGGGTTTAATCACCACCTTTATACGGAACGGCAAAAAATTCTACTGATCTGCCGCCTCATATCAATGGTCGAGCCACGCTACAACCTGGTGGAACTTGCTCCAAAGGGGACAGGAAAGAGTTTCGTATTTGAAAATATGTCGCGTTATGTAGCCGTCCGCTCGGGTGCGATTTCACCAGCAGTATTGTTCTTCAATGATTCGCGCAAGACACCCGGACTTATCACCCGCTATGACAGTGTGGTGATTGACGAAGCTCAAAAGGTCAAAGCTGACACATCCGGCGAATTGACGGCACTGTTAAAATCCTACCTCGAAGCCGGTCGTTTCGCTCGTGGGAGTGCCAGTTCAATCAACGCTGAAGCGGGTCTTGTCATGCTGGCTAATGTTGACCTGGACGACAACAAACGACCATTGAACGAACAGATCGGGTTATTCCGTGTCTTCCCCAATTTCCTGCGCGAAACCGCGTTTATCGATCGCTTCTCAGGTTTATTGCCTGGGTGGGATTTACCGAGGATTAGCAAGGACACGCCCTCTAAGACTATTGGTCTTAAAGGGGATATATTTGGCGAAATCTTGCATTCTTTGCGCAGCAATATCAGTTATCGCGATTACATCAAAACAAACATGGAACTGCAAAACTGTGACGATATGCGCGACAGTAAAGCAGTTGAAGCGGGAGCTACGGGTTTATTGAAGATACTTTTCCCGGATCAAAACCCTGCCGAGGAAGAGTTTTACCTATATTGTGTAAACCCTGCGCTGGAATTACGTCAGCGGGTGAGAGATGAATTATGTAAGTTGGATCGGGAATATGTTCCTATTACCTTCTCTTCGAACATTCCGGATGATTTCCAAAAAGGACATAGGCTCGTCAGTTATTCTGACCCTAATTTGGTACACAATAGCTATGTACCTCTCCCTGGACCCGAGTCAACCACTCCAGCAGATGAAGAAGAAACTGAAGTGCTTCGGCATTTTGGGGCTGTTGATGACCTATTGCCCAAAATAGAAAATCCTTCGAGGTTGACCGCAAAAACAATTCACATTCGGGAAGGTGAAACTGGTTTCAGTTATCAGAATTTGTTCGGGCCTTATCTCAAGGGTGCTAAGAAAATCTATGTAGTTGATCCGTATGTTCGCCTGGAGTACCAGATCCGGAATTTTATCGTTTTTGCCGGGATTATTGACACATCAGCAGGTCAGGTGGAATTAAAACTTACCACATCCGCTGAAGATGCATATCAGGAGAAATTTCAAGAGCAGAAGCTCAAAGAGATCAGCGCCAGTCTTGCGCAACATGGAATTATTTTTACCTTTGAATTCGATCCAGTGATCCATGACCGGAGCATACGATTGGATAATAGTTGGTGCATCTATCCAGGGCGTGGCTTAGATATCTACCAAAAACCCGAGTCTAAGTATGAACTAAGTGAGATCGACCAGACGAAGCGGAAATGCAGGGAGACAGATATTATCTTCCAACAAACAAAGGGGTAAGCAAATGGCAACTTGGGTCGAAGATATCATACAGGCATTACTAAATCTGGGTGGGCAAGCCACCCTCAACCAGATAAATGCAGAAGTAAAAAGAATAAGAGCTGAGCCACTTTCAGTTAATTGGCGCGCAAGCGTTAGGGAAAGGATCGAAGCACATTCTTCTGATTCCCACAATTTTAAGGGTAAGGATTATTTTCGAAAGGTAGATAAAGGTGTTTGGGCGCTTCACGACCAGGTGCGAGTAGAACAACCTCACCAAGTTAATTTAGAGACTAATGAACCCGCAATGCAAGGGTATTTACCCCCTGAGTCTTTTGAGGAAATTTCGAACATTTTAAGAACCATTAAACAATATCGAGATTACCAACAGCCGGACTCCCCTTCCTGGAAGGAATATGTGAAAGAGTTATTTTATATTCTGGGTTTCTCCACCGAAGATATAAATCCACGTTTAATTGCACTAAATGTAATGGGTTCAAACCATACCCCCAAAGCAATCGTCGGATTTGTCCATTCGGGTGAAAATTTTGAAGATATAGTTCCAGGTTTACCGTGGGAATCTTATGTTTTTATGGCGGCCAATTATTATCAAATTGAATGGGGAATTTTAACGAATGGCCTTCAGCTTAAGATAATCCATTACCAAGGTCGCGAGGTCAAACAGCCAACTTATTGGCCAGATCTTGATGGTATCGTCCGTCATGAAAAACTAGATACTTTTTGTACGATATACAAAGTATTTTCTTTCATCAAAGGTAATGCACGCGAGTCAGCTACAGGGCAAGGGAAGCAACAAAAAACAACTGATGGCCGCAACGAAGATGAGTTAGCCGAGCGGCATGTTCGCCGCTTTGAATTCTGGGGACAGCTGCTCGAAAAAGCGAAGAAAAAAACAAAAATTCATGCGAAAGTAAAGCCAGGGAAAGAAAATTGGATAAGCGCTGGTGCTGGGAAAAGTGGCCTCGCCTATGGTTATGTTGTTCGTATGTACGACTCACAAATTGAGTTGTATATCGATCGGGGTGAAGCTGAATGGAACAAGAAGGTTTTTAACACATTTTTGCGGGACAAAGAAGAAATAGAGACGCTGTTTGGTGAACCGCTGGATTGGCAATTACTACCAGATAAGCGAGCAAGCCGTATTCGGTTTGTGATTTCGAACTATGGCTTAAAAGACAAAGACCATTGGGATGATTTGCAGGATCTATTGATTGAGGCGATGATCAGGTTTGAAAAAGCTTTTCGTCCATTCATTCGACAGATTGATTAGTTCGGTCGAATTATCCCAGGTAGATTATGGTGGCCCACTTTGTCAGGCTCACCCGCAAATTTGTCCGGTACCTGATATAATGGCTCTTCCGCAATTATAGTGCTCATCAATTGTGCTGATTGGCCACGAAACCAATGCAGAAGGGCATTGGAGCATATTTTCCCCAAAAAATCATCCCTCACACATTCGGTTGTGTGCGCTGTCTTAGCAAACCATCTCTCACAACATTCTCTTAATTACAGAGCACGGGAAATGGGAAGAGCCAGTGATTCGGGTACTTGACACGGTTGGTTGCTTAAAAATCTTGCACATCGGGTTAGCTAAATGAAGGCACGGCTGCAAGTTTCTGATGCGCTTTGCAGCCGTGCCTTCTTCCAACGGTAAACCTGTCGTGCTACTACTATTCTTCGTCGTCACCACCTCCTCCGGTATCACCTGGAGGCTGGTCGTTGGAGGCCATGAGAACAGAGAAGAAACGCGCCATCGGTACTTCTTTCCCTTTCAGATTCCATACATCAACAAACAGCAGGGACGATCTCTCTCGACTATATCATATTTGCAGAAGTAAGCAGAGGCAACTTGACACCTTGCAGCGAGGGAATTACAATAGAGGTAGGGGCGAAGCACACGCTTCGTCCTTGGGAAACTGGCGAATATGGGGATCGATTGCAGGCCAGTTGAAGCAGTAGCACAGTCGTTACAGATGTAGGGCATT